>Ga0209577_10000440_pt1 | contig 42049 bp, 44 predicted proteins | sample GraSoiAngelo_109_FD_185874 | JGI IMG/M metagenome (GOLD analysis project Ga0209577, IMG submission 185874) | Grasslands soil microbial communities from the Angelo Coastal Reserve, California, USA - 14_0903_12_20cm (SPAdes) (version 2) | ecosystem: Environmental > Terrestrial > Soil > Grasslands... | reverse complement strand
GAGGCCACCGGCCCGCCGATCTCGACCTCCAGTTCGATCTCGCAGTCTCCGGCGCGCACGGCGACGGCGCGCAGGCGGATCGCCCCGTCGGAGAGGTAGAGCACGTCGTTGGGGCTGACCACCTCGGCCAGGCCCCCCCAGGAGACCGTCATGCGGGTGGCGTCGCCCTCGCCGTCCTCGGTCCCGCACACCAGCGTCAGCCGGTCGCCGGGCGTGAGCTCGACCACGCCGTCGCGCACGGCCCCGATGCGCAGCTTGGGCCCCGGGAGGTCCTGGAGGATGGCCACCGGGCGCCCCACCCGCCCTGCGGCGTCGCGAACCCGCTGGACGATCTCGCCGTGCTCCTCGGGTGTGCCGTGGGCGAAGTTCAGCCGCGCCACGTCCATGCCCGCCTCGACCATGCGCGCGAGCACCTGCCGATCGCGCGAGGCGGGTCCGATCGTGGCGACGATCTTGGTCTGGCGCATGCTCGGCCACGGTACCGGGCGGGTCGGGGGTCCGAGATAGCTCTTGCGCTCGAGCGCCTGCGCGCCCAGGTCGGCGAGTGGAGCGCGGAGGCCGGGTTCAAGGGCGCCCCTCCGGCCGGCGGGGGACGGACGGTGTTCGAGTGGATGCCCGGGCAGCGGTTCCTGATCCAGCGCCGCTACTGCTCCCAGCCCGCCTGTAGGGCGGACAGGGCCTCTCCCGCGCCGCCTCCCAGCACGTCGGCGAGCGCCTGGACCAGTCGGCGCTGGGGGTCGGGGCGCGCGCCCACCCCCATCACCCCGATGCGCCAGATCTGGCCGGCCAGGGGACCCAGCCCGCCCGAGACCTCGATCCCATGCTCGCGCAGCAGGCGGGCGCGTAGGTCGGCCTCGTCGAGTCCGTCGGGGACGCGGAGGGCGAGAAGCGGGGCCAGCGCCTCCTCGGCGGGGGCCAGGCGCTCGAAGCCGAACACCCCCAGCGCCTGGCGCAGCGCCTCGTGGGCCCGGCGATGGCGGCGCCAGCGCGCCGCCAAGCCCTCCTCGACGACCAGCCGCAGCGCCTCCCGCAGCCCGTAGATCAGGTTCACCGGCGCGGTGTGGTGGTAGGTGCGCGGGCGCGGCGCGGCGTCGGGGTCGGTGGGGCCGACCCAGTAGGCCCCCACCAGCGACAGGTCCAGGTACCAGCTGCGCGGCGGCTGGGCGCGCGCCCCCAGGCGTTCCAGGGCGCGGGGCCCGGCGGTGAACGGCGACAGCCCGGGGGGGCAGTTCAGGCACTTCTGGGTGCCGCTGAAGGCGGCGTCGACGCCGTCGCCGTCGATCGACAGCGGCTGGCCCGACAGCGACGTGACGCAGTCCACGAGCAGCAGCGCCTCGCGCTCGCGGCACGCCGCCGCCAGGCCGTCGAGCGGCTGGCAGACGCCGGTCGAAGTCTCGCCGTGGATGACCACCATCGCCCGCAGCCCGGGCTCGGCCGCGGCCAGCAGGTCCTCGACCGCCAGCGCCCGGCCCCACGGCGCCTCCACCCGGACGAGCTCGGCCCCGGCGCGGGTGAGCGCGTCGGCCATGCGCTCGCCGAACAGGCCGTTTACCCCGCACACCACGCGGTCCCCGGGCTCGATGAAGTTGACCACCAGCGCGTCCATCCCCCCCGAGCCGGTGGTGGAGAGCGGCAGCGTGGCCGGGTTGGCGGTGTCGAAGGCGGTGCGCAGCAGGGCGGCGGTCTCCTCCATCACCTGCACGAAGACGGGGTCCAGGTGCCCGATGGTGGGCTCCGCGAGGGCGTCGAGCACCGAGCGGGGCACGGGGCTGGGCCCGGCGCCGAGCAGAAGACGCTCGGGGATCGGGGTCAGCGCGGGCGCCGTTCCCGCCGCGTGGGTACGGGCGCGGGCGCTCACGGCGCCGGCAGCTCGGGAAAGTGCTGGGCGCAGTGCTCGCGCAGCGTGGCGCGCACCCAGTCTCGCTCGGCGCGGCTGGCGGCCCGATAGCGGGCCAGCAGCTCGCGCTGGTCGCTGAGCGGCAGCCCGGCGATCGTCCAGCGCACGGCCAGGCGCTCGAACAGGTACTCGGCCGCCCGCTGCCAGGCGTCCTCGCGCGATAGCGGCGAGCCGGCCCGCACCTCGGCGTACTGACGCCGCGTGGAGGCGGTCAGCGAGCCGCGCAGGACGAGCTCGTCGCCCGCCGGGTCGAGGTAGCTCGAGCTGGGGGCCCGCCCGGGGTCCTCGGCCCCCGCCGCGGCGGCTTCGCGGGTGCGCTGGCGCGAGCGGCGGCCCACCGGGCTACTAGGTGGTGGCCGCCGCCTGCTCGAGCCTCGAGCGCACGTCGCCGACCAGCGGCTCGGCGTGCCCGGGCCAGGCGGCGCCGGGCTCCATCTCGGCGAGCTTGCGGATGCTCGCCCGCGCCTGTTCGGTGTCTTGGTTGAACGCGACGTGGGGCACGCGTGGGGCGCCCTTGATCCCGGTCTGGGGATCCAGCGTGTAAAAGCAGTCGCTGACCAGGGCCAGGCGGTCCGACTCCCGCCACAGCCCGATCAGACCGGGGGCGTGGCCGGGCAGGTGCACGACGCGAAAGCCGGCGATCTCCTCGCCCTCGTCGACCGTCCCGGCGATCTTCACCGGGCCCCCATCCCAGGCGGGGAGCATCCGGGTGAGCAGGAAGCGGCCCACCGGATTGAGCTTGGAGAGGTCGAAATAGTGCGAGCCCGCGTCGCCCTCGGCGTCGGCGCGCTCGGCGGGGTGGCAGTAGACCGGCACGCCCAGGCCGGCGGCGGCGCCGCGGTGGTCGGCGTGGCCGTGGCCGAGCAGGACGCGGGTGATCCCGCCCATCCCCAAGCCGGCGGCGGCCAGCGCGCGGGTCATCGACTTGACTCCGGCGTCGAACAGCATCACGCCGTCGCCGTCGCGAAGCAGGTAGACGTTCATGGTCTTGCCCGGGAATCCCCCCCGCACCAGCCACACGCCGTCGGCGACCGGCTCGGGCTCGCCGGCGCCCAGGCGCTTGCCCATGCGCGTGCGCAGGTTAAACGCGGTGTTGAGCCGGGTCTCGGCCTTGGAGCCCGGCGGGGGGAGCAGGCCGATCCCGCGCGCCACCGCCATGTTGTCGGGGTAGGCGTCGTTGCGCACGATCTGGCCGTCCTCGATGCGCAAGAAGTCCACGCCCTGGGTCTGGATGCGGGACCCGTTCGGCTCCACGCCCATGAACGGGGCCTCGCCGGCGAAGGTGGCGGTGGCCTGCCAGCGCACGCCCGCCTTGTCGCCGTCGGCCACGATGTCGAGCACCTCGAAGGAGAAGTCGGGAAACGCGGCGTAGAGGTCGCGGAAGTAGGCGATGATCTCGTCGCGGCTCAGCTCGGAGGTCTGGCCGTGGAGGATGCCGGTGCCGTGGGGGGCGTAGGCCTTGGCCTGGGCGTCGCGGTCCCCGCGCGCGATGTTGCCGAAGTAGTCGCGGACCGCCTTCAGCGTGGCGGCCTTGGTCGGGCGCTTGGACTTGCTCTCCTCGCCCTTCTTCGGCTCCGCGGCGCCGTCGGGCGCGGTCGTGCTGGGGGCGGTGGATTGCTCGGCCATACCTTCCTCTCCTGGTGGCTGAGCGGAGCAGTGTAGTTGCGCTCAGGCCGCTCCGGGCGGGTGGTCAGGCCGCTCCGGGCGGGCGGTCGGGCCGGTCCGCGCGGGCGGTCGGGCCGGTCCGGGGGCCAGCGATTAGGGTGCCGGCGTGTCCGACGCCAAACGCAGGCGCGAGCTGGGCCGGGGCGAGCGCGTGCTGCCCGGCGCCTGGCGCCTGCGCCTGCCGCTGCCCTGGCCGGGGGTGCCCCACTGCAACGCCTTTGCCCTGGCCGCCGGAGACGGCGTGGTGCTCGTCGACACCGGCATGCACGAGCCCGGCTCGATCGCCCAGCTGGAGCGGGCGCTGGACCAGTGCCACCTGCGCCTGGAGAACGTAAAGCTCGTGGTCTGCACCCACGCCCACTCCGACCACTACGGCCAGGCGGCGACGATCGTGGAGCGCTCGGGCGCCGAGCTGTGGATGCACCCCAACCACGCCCACATGACCCTGGCGGCCGAGGACCCCGACGCCGCGCTGACCCGCCGGCTGGAGATCGCGCGCCAGAGCGGGGTGCCCGAGGAGCCGCTGCGCGCCTTCGCCGAGGCCCGCCGCGGCCGGGGGTTCGGCATCGCCCGGCTGATCGAGCCCGACCGCCCGCTGGTTCAGGGCACGGCGATCGACACCGACCTGGGGACGTGGACGGTGCACGAGACGCCCGGGCACGCGCCATCGCACGTGTGCCTGTTTCAGTCCGAGCGCCGGCTGCTGATCTCCGGCGATCACCTGCTGGGCCGGGTCTCGCTGTACTACGACTACGGCTTCACGCCCGACCCCGCCGGCGAGTTCCTGCACTCGCTCGACGTGGTCGAGGCGCTCGGCGCCCGCCTGTGCCTCCCCGGCCACGGGCGCACGTTCTCCGACGTGCGCGCCCACATCGAGGCCAACCGGCGCCTGGTACACGAGCGCCTGGGCCTGGTGGCACAGGCGATCGCCGCCCAGCCGGCCACCGCCTATGACGTCGTGCCCCAGGTCTACGGCGAGCCGATCACGCCGATGACCGGCAACTGGTGGCTGTCGGAGACGCTGTGCTACCTGCGCCACCTGGAGGTCAGCGGCCGGGCCCGGCGCCTGGAGGGCGAGCCCGAGCGCTGGCAGGCCGCCTGAACGCCGGCCGGCCCCGGGGCGCGAGCGCGCCCGTGCGGGCGCGCAGTGCGGCGCCGGGCGCGAACTTGCCGGCGGCGAGCCGGCATTTTTGCTCCCCTACGATGTTTGGCCCACGACATGCGCATCGACGAGATCATCGCCGGCAGCAGCGAGCCGGTCTTCTCCTTCGAGTTCTTCCCTCCCAAGACGGCCGAGGGCGAGCGAAACCTGTTCGCGGCGCTCCAGGAGCTCAGCAAGCTCGACCCGGCGTTCGTGTCCGTGACCTATGGCGCCGGCGGCTCGACGCGCACCAAGACGATCGAGATCGTCAAGCGCCTGCGCGACGAGTTCGGCCTGGAGGCGATGGCCCACTTCACCTGCGTGGGCGCCACCGTCGAGCAGCTGCGGGGCACGCTGGACGAGATGCGCGATGCCGGCATCGACAACGTGCTTGCCCTTCGAGGGGACCCGCCCGCCGGACAGGAGCAGTGGCGCAAGACCGAGGGCGGCCTGGAGTTCTCGCGGGAGCTGATCGAGATGCTCGACGCCGGCTACGGCTTTGCCATCGGCGCGGCGTGCTTTCCCGAGACCCATCTCGACGCTGTGGACGCCGAGTCCGACCTGCGCTACGCCAAGGCCAAGGTCGGGGCGGGCGCGGGCTTTCTCATCACCCAGCTGTTCTTCGACAACGCCTTCTACTACGACTTCGTGGGCCGGGCGCGGGCGATCGGGATCGAGGTGCCGATCATCCCGGGCATCATGCCGATCGCCAACTTCCAGCAGATCAAGAAGTTCACCTCGATGTGCGGGGCCAGCATCCCGCCGGCCCTGATGGCCGAGCTGGAGGCGCGCGCGGACTCGCCGCAGGCGGTGTCGGAGCTGGGCCTGTCCTACGCCACGCTGCAGTGCGCCGACCTGCTCGCGCACGGAGCGCCGGGGATCCACTTCTACACGCTCAATCGCTCGCCGGCCACGCGGGCGATCCTGTCCGCGCTGCGCCTCATGCGTCCCTGGGATCCCGAGCGAAGCGGCCTGGACCTGGCCGCCTCGGCCGCCTCGGCTGCCGGCTAGACCTCGGGGCGGTGCTAGACCTCGGAGCGGTGCTAGACCTCGGGGTCCGGCTCGATGTCCAGCCCCTGGGCGACCGTCGGGCGCCCGCCGAGCTCGTAGCGGACGTCGACGGAGTCGTTCTGGCGGTAGGTGCCCACGCCGAAGGCGCCGATTAGCCAGCGCCAGAACCCCAGCCCCCCCTCCTTGGCCAGCGGGCGCGAGAAGACCAGCGCGCCCTCACGTACCTGGTAGTCGGTGCCCAGCGCCTGGCGCACGCCGTTGACGTAGACCTCGAACGGGGGGCGCACGCCGGGCGGGAGGCGGACCACTGATCCCATGGGGGCAGATTAGGCAGCGCCGCTGCCTGCGTTGCGCGCGATCCGCCCGGCCTCCTACTCTCTCTGCCCGTGTCAGACCTGCTCGCCCAGCCCTCCCGGGACCCCGTCGAGATCCGCTACACGGTGCGCCGGTCGCCGCGGGCGCGCCGGGTGCGGGTCACCGTCGATCCCCATACCGGCGTGGAGGTCGTGCTCCCGCGCCGCGCGCCGGCGCTCGAGGCACAGGCGGCGATCGCCGAACTGCGACCCTGGATCGAGCGGCGCCTGCGCGAGGCCGAGGCGGTGCGCGAGCGCGTGGCCAGCCGCGCCGGGACCGTGCCCTACCTGGGTCAGGCCCTGCGCCTGGTGCCCCAGTCCTCGCGCTCGCGGGTGCATCGCCGCGGCGATCGGCTGCTGGTGCCGGCCGGCGACGCGCGCCCGGCGCTCGAGCGCTGGTACCGACGAGCCGCGCGCGAGGAGATCGAGCCCCGGCTGGACCGAGCCACCGCCCAGACCGGCTTTGCCTACGAGGGCCTGAGCATCCGCTCCCAGCGCACGCGCTGGGCGAGCTGCTCGGCGGAGGGGCGGATGAGCTTCAACTGGCGCCTGCTGCTGGCGCCCGAGCCGGTGCTCGACTACGTGGTCTGGCACGAGGTCTGCCATCTCGAGATGCTCGACCACTCCCCGCGGTTCTGGTCCTTGCTGGCCTCGCACTGCCCGGACTGGCGCGAGCACGCCCGCTGGCTGCGCCGGCATGGGCCGACGCTCGTGCTCTAGGGACGCGGAGCCGGCGGTGGTCCGGGTCGCGGTCGTCGGCCACGTCGAGTGGGTGGAGTTCGCGCGCGTGCCGCGCCTGCCGCGGGCGGGCGAGATCGTGCGCGCCGAGCGGGCCTGGTCCCAGGCCGCCGGCGGAGGCAGCGTGGCCGCCGCCCAGCTGGGAAAGCTCGCCGGCGACTGCCTGTTCTTGACCGCGGTGGGAGACGATGAGCTCGGCGAGCGGGCGCGCGCGGACCTGGTCGCCCACCCCGAGCTGACCCTGCACACCGCCCGGCGCCCGGGCCCCCAGCGGCGGGCGTTCACCCACCTGGACGCGGCGGGGGAGCGGACGATCACGATCGTCGGCGAGCGCCTGGTCCCCCGCGGCGCCGACCCCCTGCCCTGGGATGCGCTGGAGGCCGTCGACGCCCTGTACTTCACCGGCGGGGACGGGGCGGCGCTGCGGGCCGCCCGCGCCGCGCGCTTGCTCGTCGCTACGCCGCGGGCGATGCCCGCGCTGGTCGAGGCGGGGGTGCCCATCGACGTGCTGGTGGCCAGCGCCAGCGACCAGGGCGAGCGCTATGAGCCGGGCACGCTGGCATCCGATCCCCGGTGGGTGATCCTCACCGAGGGCGAGCGCGGCGGGCGCTGGACCGGCGCCGACGGAAGCGCGGGCCGGTGGCCGGCGAGCCCTCCACCCGGCCCGATCGTCGATTCCTACGGATGCGGCGACTCGTTTGCCGCCGGGCTGGTGTATGGGCTGGGGTCTGGCCTTCGGTTGCCCGAGGCGCTCGCGCTGGGCGCCCGTTGCGGGGCGGGGTGCCTGACCGGCGATGGTCCCTATCCGGGTCAGCCAGCCGGCGACGAGCGCTGAGCGTCGGCCGTCGGGGGTCGGCGAGCGCGTGGGGGCCGGCTAGCGCGTGGGGGCCGGCTAGCGCGGTGGGTGGAGCGCCCGACGCAGGGCCTGGTAGGCGGTCTCGCCCGGGCGCACCTCCACCAGCCGCCGGCGCCAGCGCCCGGTATAGGCCTCGGTCGAGCCGTCGCCGCGCATGTCGACGCCGCCGTGGACGCTCGGGAGCAGGCGGTGGGGGCCGGCCACCTCGGCCCGGGCGGCGACCTGGGCGACCGGGTCATAACGGCGCCCGAGGAAGCTGACCGGACGCTGGCGCGCCTCGCCGGTGACCCCGTCCAGGCGCCGCTCGAGCTCAGACAGCGCCGCGTCGAGGTCGTCGAAGCGGTCGTGCTCGACGCGCGAGCCATGACGGACGGTCAACCTCCAGCCGGCCACCCGGCGATGATGGCAGGCGGGCGGAGCGCCGCCGGTCCGGGGCGCTGCCGGTCCGGGCGCTCAGGCGGCGAGCTCGCCGACCAGCTCTGACACGCCGGCCCCGGAGTGGGTGCGCAGCCGCCACAGCAGCCGGGTGAACAGCCGCTGGGCGGGGAGGTTGTCGGCCAGCATGGTGGCGGTAAAGCGCTTGACGCCGCGCTCGCGGGCGTGGTCGGCGAGCAACAGTCCCAGTCGCGTTCCCAGCCCCTTGCCCTGCAGCTCGTCGCCGACCGTGATGGCCACCTCGGCGGTGGCGGGGTCGTCGGCCCGCCGGACGTAGCGCCCGACCGCCACCAGGCGCTCGGGCTGATCGGTGAGCACGGCCACGTAGGCGACGTGGTCGTCGCCGTCCACCTCGGTGAGATAGCGCAGCTCGGCGCTGCTCAGGCGCGGCTTGGCCGCCAGGTAGCGCCGGTGCTGGGTCTGCGGCGACAGGCGCTCGTGGCCGGCGGCCAGCATCGCCCGGTCGGCCGGGCGGATGGGGCGGATGAGGATGCGAGTTCCGTCATGCAACCGAGTGAGCACGCGGCCCAGCCTACGCGGCGGCGCCGGAGCCTTGTGTGCCCGCGCTCACACACCCGCCGGCCCGGGGCCCCGCGGAGGGGTGCCGGGTGCCAAGGAGGGGTGCCGGGTGCCGAGGAGGGGTGCCGGGTGCCGAGGAGGGGTGCCGGGCCTATCCGCGCTGGCCGACCGGGACGTACTCGCGCCCGCGCTGGCCGGTGTAGATCTGGCGCGGTCGGGCGATCTTCTGCTCCTTGTCCTGGACCATCTCCAGCCACTGGGCGATCCAGCCGCTGGTGCGCGGGATCGCGAACATCACCGGGAACATGGAAACCGGCATGCCCAGCGCCTCATAGATCAGCCCGGAGTAGAAGTCGACGTTGGGGTAGAGCTTGCGCTCGATGAAGTAGTCGTCCTCCAGCGCGATCCGCTCGAGCTCGAGGGCGATGTCCAGCAGCGGGTTCTTGCCCGTGACCTCGAACACGTCGTCGGCGGCCTGCTTGATGATCCGCGCGCGGGGGTCGTAGTTCTTATACACCCGGTGGCCGAAGCCCATCAGGCGCTCCTTGCCCTCCTTGACCCCCGCCACGAAGTCGGGGATGTTCTCCTTGCGCTCGATGCGGTGCAGCATGCGCAGCACCGCCTCGTTGGCGCCGCCGTGCAGGGGGCCGTACAAGGCGCCCACGCCCGCCGCCACCGCCGAGTAGGGGTCCACGCGCGAGGAGCCGACCTGGCGCACGGCGCTGGTCGAGCAGTTCTGCTCGTGGTCGGCGTGGAGGATGAACAGGATGTCCAGGGCCCGCTCGAGCCGGGGGTCCGGCTCGTACTTGAGCTCGGTCATCTTGTAGAGCATGTTGAGGAAGTTGCCGGGATACCAGAGGTCGTTGTCGGGATAGACGTAGGGCTGGCCGTTTGAGTGGCGGAAGGCGAACGCGGCCAGCGTCGGCATCTTGGCGATCAGCCGGATGGTCTGGATGTAACGGTTCTCGGGATCGTCGATCTCGTTGGCGTCCGGATAGAAGGTCGACAGGGCGCCGACCGAGCCCAGCAGCATCCCCATCGGGTGGGCGTCGTGGCGGAAGCCCTGCATGAAGCTCTTGACGTTCTCGTGCACGAACGTGTGGATCGTGACCTGGTGGGTCCACTCGTCGAGCTCGGCCTGGGTAGGCAGGTCGCCATGGACGAGCAGGTAGGCGACCTCCAGGTAGCTCGAGTTCTCGGCCAGCTGCTCGATCGGGTAGCCGCGGTACTCGAGCACGCCCGCCTCGCCGTCCAGGAAGGTGATCGCCGAGCGGCACGAGGCAGTGTTCAGATAGGCGGGGTCGTAGGTCATCAGGCCGAAGTCGTCGTCTGAGACCTTGATCTGGCGGAAGTCGATCGAGCGCACCGTGCCGTCGTCGATCTCGACGTCGTACTGCTTGCCGGTGCGGTTGTCGGTGACGGTGAGCGTGTCGCGGCGCTCGCCGTGGTGGCCGTCCTGCGCTACGTCGGGCTGGGTCTCGGTCTCGCTGGACATGGGTCTCCTCCAGGGGGTACGGGCAGGCCGCGGCGGTTTCTGTTTCCCGATTATGGGCCACCCGAAGCGCGGGCGGGCCGCTGGGCCTAGGCCGGCCGACGCGTCGACCGACGGCCGAGCCACCCCAGCGCGCATCCGGCGCCCCGCGGCGGGCCGTCACCAGGGGCGCTAAACGGCCACGCCCTGCTCGACGAGCCAGGCCGCGACGGCCGGCGGAGGGTCGCCCCCGAACTCGGCGCGGGCGGCCAGCCGCAGGAGCGTCTCACCGTCCTCATCGAGCTCGTCGCGGCGGTGAGCGAGATAGACGGTGATGGCGCGGGCCATGGTCAGGGCCGGATCGGGCTCGTCGGGATCGATCGCCGCCGCCTCGGCCTCCATGCGCTCCTCGATGTCGGGCACGGCGGTGATCGGCTCGTCGGCGTCCTCGAGGCGGGCAAGCAGGTCCTGCACGTCGCGCGATCGCGCGCCGGCGTCGCAGATCTCGACCGCGCGGCGGACCACCTCGGCGAGGGTCAGGGGTTCGGGCTCGGTGGGGCTCATGCTCAGCCCCGCCGCTACCCGATCACCCGCGCGGCTAGTCGTCGTGGCCGATCTGCGCCCGCCTAGCGCCAGACCGACGGCCGGTTTGTGCGCGAGCGGCTCGGGTGGGGTAGTACTACGGATGGATGCAGACCAACGACGTGACCGTCGAGCGCTTGCGCGAGCTCGCGCGCCGGAGCGGCAACGGCAAGGTACTGAGCGTCTACGTCAACCTGGATCCCACCCAGTTCGCGACCATGGGCGCTCGCAGCACCGAGGTCACGTCCGTGCTCGACCAGGCGGGCCGGATGATCCGCGAGGCAGACGAGCTCTCCCGGGAGGAGCGGCGCGATCTGCGCGCCGACCTGGAGCGCCTGCGGGAGTTCTTCGGGACCGACCTCGCCGCCAAGGTGCGCGGCGCCCACGGCCTGGCCGTCTTCTCCTCTCAGACCGCCGTGCTGTTCGAGTCGCTGCGGCTACCGCGCCCGGTCGAGCAGACGGTGGTGATCGACTCGGCCCCGTTCATCGAGCCGTTGGCCAGCCTGGGGCCGGCCGACAGCTGGGCGGTGGCGTTGCTCAACCGCCGCGACGGCTGCATCCTGCGTGGTTCGCGCGACGGCTTCGGCGAGGTGGAGTCGCTCTCGGACGACGTCCCCGGCTGGCATCACCAGGGCGGATGGTCCCAGGCCAACTACCAGCGCCACATCGAGCAGAAGGCGATCGAGCACGTCCATCGCGTCTGCCACGCGCTGTTTGCCAGGTACCAGCGCCAGCCGTTTGACCACCTGGTGGTGGCCGCCCCCGAGGAGCTGTGGCCGGTGGTCGACGACGCTCTTCATCCCTATCTCAAAGAGCGCCTGATCGGGCGACTGCAGACCGACATACTCGGCGCGGGCGCGGAGCAGATCCACGATGCCGCCCGCCCGATCCTGCTAGAGCACGAACGTCGCCGGGAGCGGAAGGCGCTCGACCGGCTCGCCGAGGGCGTGGGCAACGGGCGCCGGGGGGCGGCCGGCCTGCCCGACGTGCTCGATGCGCTCACCCAACGCCGGGTCGAGACCCTGCTGGTGGCCGAGTCCTTCCACGCGCCCGGCGTGAGCTGCTCGAGCTGCGGGTGGCTGGGCACCGAGGTTGAGCGCTGCCCGGTCGACGGCGCCGCGGTGCAGCATCGCGACGACATCGTCGAGGCGGCGGTGGAGGCGGCGGTGCTTCAGGACAGCGAGGTGATCTTCACCCGCCACTTCCCCGACCTGGGGCCGCTGGGCTCGATCGGGGCGGTGCTGCGCTTCTAGCGAGCGCGCGCTAGCCCGAGCGCGCGTTGGCCGAGGCTCCGTAGCGGCTCTCGGTGGCCTCGACCTGGTCCTGGTAGTGGCTGCCCAGCTCGGCGTGGCCGTACGGGCGCTGGGCGGGGGCGTCGAGGGTCATGAATGACAGCTGGGCGATCGGCAGCCCGGCGTAGGCGCGGATCGGTACCCGGGCGAGGTTGTTGAACTCCAACGTCAGTGTCCCGCGCCAGCCGGGGTCGCAGAACCCGGCGGTGGCGTGCACGATCAGCCCGAGCCGGCCTATCGAGCTCTTGCCCTCTACGCGGGCAACGATGTCATCGGGCAGCTCGACGCGCTCGCGGGTGGCCCCGAGGCAGAACTCGCCGGGGTGAATGATGAAGGGCTCGCCGTCCTCGATCGTGACCTGCTCGGTCAACCCGCGCGGCGGCTCGCACAGGTCGATCGCCGTGGCGCGGTAGTTGTGAAAGACGCGAAAGGAGTTGCCCAGGCGCAGGTCCACCGACGCCGGCTGCACCAGCGCGGGGTCCCACGGGTCGATGCGGATCCGCCCGGCATCCACCAGGGTGAGGATCGTGCCGTCAGAGAGGACGGATGTCGGCGGTGCGTTCACGGTGCGGCGATCGTAACGCCGGGCTCGGCGGGCGAGCGGCTCCCGGCTTCGCGAGCCGCGGGCTGACGCCGCGCCAGGGTCAGCGCGCTCCCGCCTGGGGTCAGTGCGCCGTCTGGCGGGCGCGGGCGACCACCGAGCGCACGCGCGGGGGCGCCGGCGGGGGCAACGCGCCGTGCGGACCGCGGCGGGGGCCGCGGGGGCGGCGGGGGCGGGGATGCGGATAGGGCCGCGGACGGAGCTTGGTGCCGCCGTCGTCTTCGCCGGCGGGCGCCTCGTCGGGCTGTTGGCGGATCGCCCACCACACCAGGCCCAGCAACCCGAAGATGGGGATCTTCAGGATCACCATCAGCCACACGAAGCCCCAGGTCATATCTGCCGGTCTTTCGACTCCCGCGCGTATCGGTAGGCCGGTTCTACCCGGCAGTGCCCATGCTACTCCCCCGCAGATCGCGGCGATGAAGAGCCGAGCGCGAGGCCGTCATCGGCAAACGGACCTGCCCACCGGTCCGAAAGCGGACGTCGAGTGTTGGTAAGGAGGTTGACTCGTATCCGGCTTGCCGTCACAGTTCCACAGGGCTCGTGGGTTCTTAGAGGGCACCGGAAGCGCAGTCGGAACCGACGCTCGGGCCACATACACGGATGTATTACCGATCTCATAGGCGTGCCCGCCCGGGTGGGCACCTGATCCGCGGGGGTAACGCGGCCACGGGGCTTCGCGCCGGGGCCTTCGCGATCGTAGTGACGAGCGTGCTCGTCGCGGCACCCACTGCCGCGTCTGCCTCGAACCGGAGCCATGGGGCAGCTGCCTCCAAGCGTTCGGCCCACGAGGCGCGAACGGTCCGCCGTCGCGGGCTGCGGGGGCCCCGTGGCGCGAAGGGTTCAAACGGACGGGCAGGTGCGCAGGGTCCGGCCGGTTTGACCGGCGGTACCGGGTTCCAGGGCCTGCAAGGGCCGGCGGGGCCGCAGGGCCCGGCGGGAGATGCCGGGCCCCAGGGCCCGGTGGGCCCGGCGGGCGTGAGCGGAGCTGTGGGGGCGACCGGGGCGACCGGAGTCGGGGGCGCGACGGGCGCGACGGGCGCGACCGGAGTCGGGGGCGCGACGGGCACGCAGGGCGCGACGGGCATGCAGGGGGCCACCGGGCCGACCGGTCCGACGGGACCCGCCGGTCCCACCGGCAACCCCGGGACCACAGGGCCGGCGGGACCCACCGGGCCGGCGAGCACGGCTGCGCTGTTCAAGGGCTCGTTGGGGGGGAGCACCCCCACGCCGAACGTCACCGTCAACACGGGTGTGTCCGGTAAGCCGTTGGCCATCACTGCCAACATCCAGGCGACCACGAGCTCGGCCGCTACCGATGTGGCCCAGTGCGAGCTCAAGCTCGACGGGACCAGCCTCGACGTCCAGGACGTCACAGTGCCGGGCGCTCCCACGGGTCCCCCGGGCACGCAAGGGTCGGCGACGGTCACCCTTGTGGGAACGGCGAACGCCACCAGCGGCGCGGTCAACGTCCAGTGCACGTTGGCCAATTCCGGCAACGGCACCTTCAGCCAGGTAGACGTCTTCGCTCTGGAACTCGACAACCTCAACTAGTCCAACTGATGAAGCGGCCGTCAACAAAAAACACAGAGCCCTGCCGCCCGCGCGGGCGGCGCGGGGTACTGGCCGGTTTGCTGGCTCTCGGTCTCGTTGCGCTGCCCTTCGCGGGGGCGGCAGCCATGGCCGCACGCCCACATCACTCGCACGCGCGCACCAAGGTGCGCCGCGGACCACGCGGACCGCGTGGTCCGCGAGGCACCGCGGGCGATGCCGGCCCGCAAGGGCCACCAGGGCTGCAGGGCGGCCTTGGATTCACAGGCTTCACCGGCCCGACGGGGCCGGCCGGGCCCAAGGGAGCGGCCGGATCCCAAGGAGCGGCCGGATCTGCCGGTCCTGCGGGATCACAAGGCCCCACCGGCGCCAGCGGCGCGACCGGCGCGACCGGGCCGACTGGCCTCAGCCCCGCGGGCCCACAGGGGCCGGTGGGGGCGACGGGCGCCACCGGCGCCGCCGGGAACCAGGGCCCGCAGGGCCCAGCGGGAAGCTCGCCGGCGGGCGCGACGGGCGCGACGGGAGGCACCGGGCCTACCGGGCCCACCGGGCCGGGGCCGACAGGGCCGACCGGCCCTACCACTCCGTCCCACGTTTACTCGAACACTTCCACCAGCGTTCCCGCCACGGCGACCACCGTGAGCGGCGCCCCCTTCTGGGTCTATGCAAATGTCAGAGTGCGGAACTTCAACGCGACTTCGCAGACAGCGATGTGCACGCTCGTCGACGGTTCGGGCGGCCTCGCCTCCACGCTTGACTCAGACTCGGTCACGGTCCTCGGGAGCGGGGACGTCCAGGTCGTGCTCGAGGGCCAGGTCGGGTCGTCGCAGGGAAGCGAGACGCTCGACTGCCCGGCGGTCGCCAACGTCGTCTTCGACAACGCCCACGTCCAGGCGGTAGAGGTCGGTGCCACCCACCCGTAGTCATATGCGAGCCCGCTCGGCGCTCGCGCTGATCTGCGCGAGTGCTCTCGTGCTGCCCCTGGGCGCCAGCTTCTCGACCGCCTCGGCCGCCAGCCACTCCACTGGCCATGCGGCGGCCAAGCGCAAGAAGCGCCGTTCGCTCCGCGGGCCGCGCGGGCCGCGGGGACCCAAGGGCGACACGGGCGCTGCCGGGGGGCAGGGTGCCCAGGGCGCGATCGGCCCGCTGGGTCCCCAGGGGCTGGTCGGTCCCCAGGGACCGCAGGGTTCCGCCGGATCGCAGGGTCCCGCCGGATCGCAGGGGCCCCAGGGCCCCGTCGGCGCTGCGGGTCAAAGCGGGGCCACCGGCGCGACCGGGCCGACGGGAGCTGCCGGCCCCACGGGCACTACTGGGCCGACTGGCGGCGCCGGGCCGACAGGTCTGCAGGGGGCAACCGGTCCCACAGGCTCCGCGGGTACGCCGGGTCCCACCGGACCGACGGGCGCGACCGGACCGGCGGGACCGACGGGGCCGACGGGACCCGCGGGCGCGACCGGACCGACAGGTCCCACGGGTCCGATCGCTCCGCAGAACTCCTGGCGTGCGGCGTGCAGCAGCGGCGGCACGCCGTGCACAACGAGTGGGCTGGTACTCGCCACCCAGGCCAGCACGCACCTTCTCCTCACCGGGCGGGCGACCTTCACAGGCCAGGTCACCGTGATAAGCGTCTCGTGCAAGATCATGCTGGACGCGGCCACGGTGGTGACGCGGACGGCGACGCTCGGCGCTTCCGGAACTCCGACGCAGATGTCGCTCGAGGGCGCCGCCACCTCGGGATCGCCTGGCAGCGCCACCATGTCGTGCGCCACCAGCCCCGGGGGTGTTCCGCTGGCCGCGCAGAGCATGGTCCTCCAGGCGCTGCAGGTCAACAGCATCACCTAAGCGCGTGGTGAATCGCAGGTTTCCGCGGGTCACGGTCCCGCGGCCCTAGGGATGAGCGCCACCCCCCAGCGACCTGCACCCGGGGGCCCCGACCTCGGGGACCCGCCCCGGGCCACGCCCACGCGGCCAGCTCGCGAGCGCCAAGCGCCGCCTGCTCGTCTGGTGATCGCGGCCGCCGTCGTCGCGGCGATCGTCCTGGTGGTGGTGCTCCTGCTCACGTCGGGTGGGGGCGGGAGCAAGCCCAGGCCGACCGCGGTCACCCGCAGCGCCCCGGTCGCGGCCTCCGAGGCGCAGCTGCGCGCCCTGCCCGCGACGCTGGGTCACCCCGTTTATTGGGTCGGACCGCGGCCGGGCAACACCTACGAGCTCACCCGCTTCTCAGACGGCGGGGCGTGGATCCGCTACCTGCCGTCGGGGGTCTCGGTGGGCGCGCCCAACCAGACCTACGTGACGGTCGGCAGCTACCCGGTCGCCGACGCCTACGCGGCCGCCCAGCGGGGCGCTCGCCGCCCGGGCGCCACCACCGCCTCGGCGGCCAAGGGCGGCCTGCTGGTGATCCCGCCCGAACATCCCCAGAGCGTCTATGTGGCCTACCCCGGCGCCAAGGTGCTGATCGAGGTCTACAGCCCCTCGCCGGCCCGGTCGCGAAAGCTGGCGTCCTCGACGGCACTCGTGCCGCTGCCCTGAGGGCCGACGGCACTCGTGGCGCTGCCCTGAGCCCCGGGGCAGGACGCTGGCGCGGGCGCTCAGCGGCGCAGCGGGACCCGCACGTCGCTGAAGCGGGTCATCTCCGAGAGCTCCCCCACCCGGGCGAAGATCTCCTCGGCGGTGAGCCGGGCCACGCGCTCGGTGCCGAACTCCTCGACGTTGAACGAGGCCAGCGCCGTGCCGTAGGCCATCGCCCGGCGCAGCAGGTCGCCGGGGAGCTCGCCGCCGGCGGCGTCCAGCTCCTCGCGGCGCGCGGCCAGGTAGCCGACGAACCCGCCGGCGAAGGAGTCGCCGGCGCCGGTGGGGTCGACCACGGCCTCCAGGGGGAAGGCGGGCAGGCCGAAGAACCCGTCGGGGGTCAGCAGCGCCGCGCCGTACTCGCCCTGCTTGGCCGCGATCGCCGCCGGCCCCGGTGGGCCCCAGGAGAAGATCTCGCGCGCGGCCTGGACCAGGTTGGGCTTGGCGGTGAGCTCGCGCAGCTCGGCGTCGTTGAGTATCAGGCAGTCCACCCCGGCGATCGTCTGGAGCAGCGAGTCGCGGGCGGTCTCGATCCACAGGTTCATCGAGTCCATGGCCACGAAGCGGGCCTGCGGGCACTGCTCGCGCACCCGGCGCTGAAGGTCGGGCTGGATGTTGGCCAGGAACAGGACCTCGCTGGCGCGCGACTCCGGCGACAGCTTGGGCTCGAAGTGCTCGAAGACGTTGAGCTGGGTGTCCAGCGTCTCGCGGGTGTTGAGGTCCCAGCCGTACTCGCCGCGCCAGAAGAACGTCTTGCCGCCGGGGACGCGCTCGATGTCGTCGGTGTCGATCGCGTGCTCCTCGAGCACGGCCAGCTCGGGCTCGGCGAAGTCGTCGCCCACCGGCCCGACCACCCGCACGCGCTCGAAGAACGAGGCGGCCAGGGCGAAGTGCACCGCGGCGCCGCCGAGCATCCGCTCGCGCTCGCCGAACGGGGTCTTGACCGCGTCGAAGGCGATCGAGCCGACAACGGTGATGGACAGGTGCTGGCCTTCTCGGTGGTAGGGCGCGGCGGACGGGCCCCCGACCGCGGCGGACGACAAACCCTAACGGGCTAGATTTGCGCGCGGATGCGCGCCATTCAGATAAGCGAGTTCGGGGGGCCCGAGGTGCTGGAGCTGGTCGAGCTGCCGGTGCCCGAGCCGGCGCCCGGCGAGGTTTTGGTCCGCGTCTCGCGGGCCGGCCTGAACTACGCCGACACCCACACCCGCACGAACTCCTACCTGGCCAAGGCCCAGCTGCCGCTGGTGCCCGGCGCCGAGGTGGCCGGCGTGCGCGAGGACACCGGCGAGCGCGTGGTGGCCCTGTGCGGCGAGGGGGGCTATGCCCAGTACGCGACCTGCCCAGCCGAGCTTGCCTTCCCCATCCCGGACGGCGTGGAGGACGGGACGGCGCTGGCGCTGCTGCTCCAGGGTCTGACCGCCTGGCACCTGTACCGCACGTGCGCGCGGGTGGGGGCGGGGGAGAGCGTGGTGGTCCACGCCGCCGCCGGCGGGGTGGGCTCGCTGGCCGTCCAGCTCGGCCATCTTCTGGGCGCCGGCCGGGTGATCGCCACCGCCTCCAGCGAGGCTAAGCGCGAGCTCGCGCTCGAGCTGGGCGCCGACGCGGCGCTGGACTCCGGGCCCGAGCAGATGACCGAGCGTCTGATCGAGGCCAACCAGGGGCGCCCGGTGGACGTGGTCTTCGAGATGGCCGGGGGCGAGGTGTTCGAGCAGTCGCTGGCCGCGCTGGCCCCGTTCGGCCGTCTGGTGGTCTGCGGGATCGCCTCCCAGCAGCCCAACCGGATCTCGACCGGCTCGCTGCTGCGCCACTCACGGGCGGTGATCGGGTTCTGGATAAACCACTGCCTGGGGCGCCCCGAGATGGTCGACGAGGCCTTGGAGGACCTGTTCGAGCGCCTCGGCCGGGGCGAGTTGAGGGTGGTGGTCGGACACACCTATCCCCTGGCCCACGCGGCTCAGGCGCAGGTCGACCTGACCGAGCGGCGCACCACCGGCAAGCTGCTCCTCGACCCCTGGGCGCCGGCCGAGCGCCTCGATGAGGGGCCAGCGGGCAGCGAGGGCCCCCCGGCGGTCGCCGGCGAGGCGGCGCGCGGCCCGGGCGCGATGGCCGTGGAGCCGGGGCGGGGCACGGCGGCGGAGGCCGGGCGATGAGCGCCGGGCCGTCGCGGTTTGCCCACCTGGGGCTCGGCGACTCGACGCTGGGGGCGCTCGCCGACGTCGGCTATGAGACGCCGACGCCGATCCAGGAGCAGGCCATACCCCTGCTGCTCGGGGGCCGCGACGTGATCGGCCAAGCCCAGACCGGCACCGGAAAGACCGCCGCCTTCGGGCTGCCCATGGTCGAGCAGGTGGATCCCGAGGAGGGCGCGGTGCAGGCGCTCGTGCTCACCCCCACGCGGGAGCTGTGCATCCAGGTCACGCAGGCTCTGCGGGCCTACGGCGCCCACAAGGAGATAGACGTCGTGGCGCTGTTCGGCGGGGCCCCGGTGCGCACCCAGCAGTCCCAGCTGGCGGCGGGCGGGCACGTCGTGGTGGGCACGGTGGGTCGCGTGCTGGACATGATCTCGCGCGGCTCGCTGCTGCTGCACGACTGCCGCTATGTGGTCCTCGACGAGGCGGACGAGATGCTCGACCTTGGCTTTCTCGAGGACGTGGAGCGGATCCTGGCTCAGACCCCCAGCGGACGTCAGACGGCGCTGTTCTCCGCCACGATCCCTCCGCCCATCCAGGAGCTGGCCGACCGCTACCTGTATGACCCCGCGGTGGTTCGGGTGGAGGCGGCCACGCTGACCATCGAGACCGTCGAGCAGTTCGCGGTGCCCGTGGAGGCCCGGGAGAAGGCAGGGCGCCTGGTCGAGGTGCTCGACGCCGAGCGCCCCGAGCAGGCCATCGTCTTCGTGCGCACCAAGATCCGCTGCGAGCAGCTGTTTCGCACGCTGCGCGACCGGGGCAAGGACGTAAAGGCCCTGCACGGAGACATGACCCAGGGTGCCCGCGACGGGGTCATGCTGGCGTTCAAGGCAGGGCGCCTGCCGGTGCTGGTGGCCACCGACGTCGCCGCCCGGGGGCTGGACATCTCCGGCGTCACCCACGTAATCAACTACGACGTGCCGACCTCCCCCGACGTCTACGTGCACCGGATCGGGCGCACCGCCCGGGTGGGGCGCTCGGGGCGGGCGATCACGTTCGTGGAATCGCGCCAGCGGCGCGAGCTGGCCGCGATCGAGCGCCACATCGGCACGGACATCGAGCCCTGGAAGGAGGGCGCCCACGCCGAGCGCAAGCCGGTGCGGGCCCGGCCGCGCCGGCACTCAAAGCCGCGCGTGCGCCGCGACGGCCAGGAGCGCTATGAGCGGCTGCTGGTGCGCGGAGGCCGCGCCGAGCACCTCGAGGTGGCCGACCTGCTGGCCGCCATCACCCACGCCACCGGGCTCGACGGCGAGGCGCTGCGCGACGTGCGCCTGCTCGAACGCTTCGCCCTGGTCTCGGTCCCCGCTCAGGAGGTCGACCGCGTCCTGCGCGCCCTCGACGGCCAGCCGGTCAACGGGCTGCGGCTGCACGCCGAGCGCGTGCGCGGGTAGGGCGTCGGGGCGCGCGGTCGGCGCGCGGATTGAGCTGGCCGGGCGGCTCGGGCCTCAGGCGGCGCTGACGATCACGCGCCCGGTCATAACCGTCGGGTGCAGAGTGCACACGAAGGCCACCGTCCCCGGGTTGTGAAACACGACCCGGTAGGTGCCGCCCGGCGGAATCCGGGGTGAGGTGAACAGCGGCGTGGCCGCGCCTCCGGGGCCCAGGTTCTGCACCACGGTGTGGTCGACCGGGTCGGTGTTGACCCACTGCACCGCCTGACCGGCGCGTACGTGCGCCACCGGGCTCTGGAAGAGCAGCTCGCGCATGTGGATCGTCGCGCCCACGTGCACGCGGGGAGCCGATGCCCCGGGTCCGGCCACGGCAGGCTGCACGGCCGGCGTGGCCGCGACCGGCGGCTTGTGCGGCTTGAGCTTGTCCTTGCCCGGTCCAAGCAGGACGATCGCCACGATCCCCGCCGCGGCGACCGCCACTCCCATGCCCAGGATCCTGCCCACAGGCGAGACGATAATGCGTGCGAGCGCGACGCGCGGCAGCTCGGGGCGGTACGTTTGCGTCCTATGGGGCGCCCACCGCTCTTGCTCGACCGTCCGCTCGTCGGCCAGGTGCTGCTCGCGGTGGCCGCGCCGGCCCTGTTCGGAGCGGTGTGCGGCTGGCTGCTGGGCGTCGACGAGACCGCCTACACGGTCGCCACCCTGCTCGGGATCCTCGGCGGTCTGGCCGCCGGCCACGAGCACCCCACGGCCGACGAGGGGTCCCTGCGCGGCTTCTCCGGGGGCCTGCTGTTCGGGCTCTTCATCCTCGTAGTCCACTCGGCCACCGGGGTACGCGCCAAGGCGACCCTCCCCGATCACCACTTCGTGCTGCCGGTGGCCACGACGATCATCGGCATCATCCTGGGCGCGATCGGCGGCGCGCTGCGCGGCCGCCACGAGCGGCGCCTGGCCACTGAGTAGGCGGCCACATGTCCCAGGCCACGCTGACCACCAACCACGGCGCTATCGAGATCGAGCTGTTCGATGAGGACGCCCCGCGCACGGTGGGCAACTTCCGCGAGCTGGCGGGCAAGGGCTTCTACGACGGGCTCACCTTCCACCGCATCATCCCCGACTTCATGATCCAGGGCGGCTGCCCCGAGGGCACCGGCACCGGCGGTCCGGGCTACACGTTCGAGGACGAGATCAACCAACACCGCGTCGAGCGGGGGGCGCTGGCCATGGCCAACGCCGGCCCCAATACCAACGGCTCCCAGTTCTTCATCGTCACCACCCCGGCGGCCCCCTGGCTGGACGGTAAGCACACCGTCTTCGGCGCGGTGCGCGACGGCATGGACGTGGTCGAAGCGATCGAGAAGGTCCCCACCGACGGCCGCGACCGGCCGACCGAACCGGTGCGGATCGAATCGCTCCAGGTGGCCGAGTCCGCCGGCTAGAAAGGGCGGCGCGCGAGCCGCGCGAGCCTGGGGTATCTGAAGCACCTTTGAGATAGCCTGCGGGCAGAGCTTTAGCCTCCGAGACGAGCAGGAGAGGACGAGCATGGCGAGCGTGGAGCAGGCCGGTCAGACGGCAACCACCAACGGCGAGGTGCACGACGGCGCTGGCATTCCGGTGGAGAACCCGGCGAGCGGGCAGGTGATCGCCACCGTCCCCGAGCTCTCGGCCGAGCAGGTGCACGAGCTGGCCCGGCGCGGGCGGGCGGCCCAGCCCGGCTGGGAGGCGCTCGGCTTCGAGGGCCGCGCGCGCGTGCTCCTGCGCATGCAGAAGTGGGTGCTCGACAACGCCGAGCGCGTGGTGGAGACGATCATCTCCGAGACGGGCAAGACCTACGAGGACGCGCAGCTGGCCGAGATCTCCTACGCAGCCAGCGCGTTCGGCTTCTGGGCCAAGAACGCCGAGGAGTTCCTGGCCGACGAGCGCATCCGGGCCAGCTCGCCGCTGGTGCTGGGGCGCAAGCTGGTCGTCCGCTACCGCCCGCTGGGACTGGTCGGCGTCATCGGCCCCTGGAACTACCCGCTGACCAACTCCTTCGGCGACTGCATCCCCGCCCTGGCCGCGGGCAACAGCGTGATCCTCAAGCCGTCGGAGATCACCCCGCTGACCTCGCTTCTGATGCTCGAGGCCCTGCAGGAGTGCGGCATGCCCGAGAACGTCTACCAGGTGGCCACCGGTCGGGGGGAGACCGGCGCCGCGCTGGTCGACGAGGTCGACATGATCATGTTCACCGGCTCCACGCGCACGGGCAAGAAGGTCATGGAGCGCGCCGCTCAGACCGTCACCCCGGTCTCGCTCGAGATGGGGGGCAAGGACCCGATGATCGTGCTCGCCGACGCCGATCTGGAGCGGGCCGCCAACGCTGCCACCTTCTACTCGATGCAAAACGGCGGCCAGACGTGCATCTCGATCGAGCGCGTCTACGTCGAGGAGCCGGTCTACGACGAGTTCGTGTCCAAGGTCACCGAGAAGGTGCGCGCGCTGCGCCAGGGCACCCCCGCGGGCCCCGGCTCGGTCGAGGTCGGCGCGATCACCTTCCCGCCCCAGATGGAGGTCATCGAGGGGCACGTCCAGGACGCGCTGGCCAAGGGAGCCCGCGCCCTGACCGGCGGGCATCGCGGCCCGGGCCCGGGCCAGTTCTTCGAGCCCACCGTGCTGGTCGACGTCGATCACTCGATGCAGTGCATGACCGAGGAGACGTTTGGCCCCACCCTGCCCATCATGAAAGTGCAAGACGCCGACGAGGCGGTGCGCATGGCCAACGAGTCTCCCTACGGCCTGGCGGGCTCGGTGTTCACCCGCGACAACCACAAGGGGGAGGCGATCGCCCGACGCGTCGAGGCGGGAGCGGTGTGCGTCAACGACGCGATGCTCAATTACTCCGCGCTCGAGCTGCCGATGGGCGGCTGGAAGGCATCCGGGCTGGGCTCGCGCCACGGCGCCAACGGCATCCGCAAGTACACCCGCCAGCAGACCCTGCTGGTCACCCCCAAGCTCGCGGCGCGCAAGCGCGACGTGCACATGTTCCCCTACCGCAAGAGCACCACCCGGATGCTCGGACGCCTGTTCCGTCTGCTGTGGGGGCGGGGCAAGCGCGGCTGAGGACCCTCAGCCGCCGGGCTCGCCCAGCTCGTCGACGAGCTTGAGCAGGTCCAGCGGGCTGAATGGCTTGGTCAGGAACAGGTCGGCGCCCGCCCGGCGGGCCGCGGCAGCGTGACCCGTCCCGGCGGCAGTGAGCATCACGATCCTGGCCGCCGCTGCTCCGGGCAGCTTACGCAGGGCCCGGCAGGCGGCGATCCCGTCCAGACGCGGCATGTCGACGTCGAGCAGCACGATCGAGGGGTGAACGCGGCGGGCGAGCTCGAGCGCCTGCTCGCCGTCGCCCGCCTCATACAGCGAGAAGTCGGCGACGTCCTCCAGTGTGGTGACGATCAGCTTGCGGATGAAGGGGTCGTCGTCGACGACCAGGACCGCCCGGCTCACCCGACCTCCCGGCGAATCGTCTCCAGCGTGGCGTCGGGAATCCGTCCGAACGCCTCGACCACCGCGGGATCGAACTGCCCGCCGGCCGCCCCGGAGATGATCTTGCGCCCCTCGCCCAGCGGCGACGCGAGACGGTACGGGCGGGTGGTGGTCAGCGCGTCGAGCGTGTCCGCCACCGAGAACACGCGCGCGGCCAAGGGGATCTGCTCCCGGGCCAGGCCGTCGGGATAGCCCTCCCCGTCCCAGCGCTCGTGGTGGGAGCGCACCACCTGCTTGGCCTCGCCCAGGAAGTCGATGTCCCGGAGGATCTCCCACCCGATCACCGTGTGTCGCTCCATCAGCCGCCGCTCGTCGTCTGAGAGCGGCTCGGGCTTGTAGAGGATGGCGTCGGGGATCGCCACCTTGCCCACGTCGTGCAGGAGGAACCCGAACTCGATCTCGGGATGTCCGGCGACGCTCAGGCCGACGACCTGGGCGATCTCGAGCCCGTAGGCCGCCACCCGCTCGGCGTGCTTGCCCGTGTAGGCGTCGCGCGCCTCGACGGCGTTGGACAGCGCCCGCACGGTGTCCATGTAGGAGCGGCTCAGGGCCTGCGCTCGCGACCGCTCGGCCTTGAAGGTCTCGCGCAGGTCGGCGGCGTAGCGCTCGAGCTGGCGCTGCTGCGCCTCGGCCGCGACGCGCTGCTCTTCGACCTGGCGGCGCAGCCCCGCGATCTCCTCCTCCAAGGCTCGGCGCGCGTCCGGCACGCAGGCACCCTACCCAGACGCGGGCGCTTCGCTGGTGTGGGTCTCCAGCAGCCCCAGGACCGTGGCCCCGGCATCCTCAATCGGGATCGGCTCGGCGTCCAGGAGGGCAAAGCCCTCGGGTGGCTCACCGGTGGAGAAGACCACCACCGACCGGCGTAGCCGCCGCCCGCGCAGGTCCAGTGCGTCCAGCGCGGCCCGCGGGCGGGGCAGCCCGGCGTCGAGGAGCGCCACCTCGAAATGGCGCTGGGCGCACAGGCGGGCCACCTCGGGCGCGGACGACGCCCACTCGGACTCCAGTCCCAGCTGGCCCAGGGTCTCCGCGAGCTGCTCGCGCATCTCGGCGCGGGCCACCACCAGCAGGCGCACGCGCCCGGCCAGCACCGCCGCGCCGAGCGCGTCGGCGAGCTCCTCGGCGTCGATCGGCTTACTCACCACCCACTCGCCCGACAGGGCCTCGCGGCCCGAGAACACCGACACCACGACGACCGGGATGGGGGCCAGGCGGGGATCGGAGCGCATCGTGCGCAGCACTTCGAAGCCGCTCATCCCGGGCATCAGGATGTCGAGCGTCATGGCGTCGAAGCTCTGGCGGTGAAGGAGCTCGATCGCCGACCGGCCGTCGGTCGCCACCACGCTCTGCACCCCGAACGGCTCGAGTCGGGCGGCGATCAGCTCGGCGATCTCGGGCTCGTCGTCGAGCACCAGCACGCGGCGGCCGGCGAGGGCAAACCGGGGTGCGGCGTCGGGAGTCTCGGGCGCGCGCGGGAGGCGGACGTACATCGTGGATCCCCGCCCCGGCTCGGAACGGACCTCGATGCTCCCCCCGTGCAGATCGACCAGCGACTTTACGATCGATAGCCCGAGCCCGGTGCCCGGTGTCTGATCGGCATCCGTGGCCCGGTAAAAGCGCTCGAAGATGTGGGCGACCTGCTCGGGGGTCATGCCCGGCCCATCGTCGGAGACGCTCAGCTCCAGCGCGCGGGGGGCCTCGCGCAGGCCGACCTGCAGGTGGCCGCCCTCGGGCGTGTACAGGTGGGCGTTGGTCATCAGGTTGATCAGGATTTGGCGCACCCGTCCGGGGTCGGCCAGCGCGGGCGGATAACCCTCGTCGAGTCCGAGGGTCAGGCTCTGGCGCTTCTCCTCCAGGCGCGGGCGCATGAGCGCGGCCACTTCGCGCACCGCCTCGGCGAGGTCGGTCGGGCGCCGATGGATCTCCATCTCTCCCGCCTCGAGCCGGGCCACGTCGAGCAGGTCGGTAGCCAGATCCACCAGCCGATTGGTGCTGATCCGGATGATCTCCAGGAACTCGCTCTGGCGCTTGGTCAAACCCTTGCTCTGCTCGAGCAGCTCGACGAACCCCTTGATCGACGTCAGAGGGCTGCGCAGCTCGTGGGAGGCGGTGGCGACGAACTCGCTCTTGAGCCGCTCCAGGCGCGAGCGCTCGGTCACGTCGCGCACCGTCCACACCACGCTCGTCGCCCCGCCCGACGGCGCCTGCTCTGGGCCCGGCTCTTCGGCTCCCCCGTGCACGCGGGCGGCAGTCACCGCTAAGGTGCGCCGGTCGCGCTCGACCACGATCTCGCGCTCGAGCGCCAGCTCCAGAGGGGGCAGGCCGGGCTTGGCCTCAGCGACCCGCGCGCCCACCGACAGCTCGGGCACCAGCTCGGCGGCCCGCGGGTTGGCCGCCACTACGCGCCCTTCGGCGTCGGCGACCAGCAGCCCATCTCCCAGGCTCGCGATCGTCGAGCGCAGCCGCTGGCGCTCGGACCGGATGCGCCCCAGCGCGCCCGCCAGGTCGTCGGCCATGGCGTTAAACGCGCCCCCGAGGGCGCGCAGCTCGTCGGGTCCGCTCGGCCGCACGCGCGTGTCCAGGCGACCGGTGGCCAGGCGCCGGGAGGCGTCGACCAGCTCGTCCAGCGGTCGACGCACGCGAGCTAGCAGGGCGGCCACGAACGCCAGCGCCGCCGCCAGGGCCAGGGCTCCCGCCACCACCACGGCGATCAGTGCCCGCCGCGTGTCGTCGCGAGCGCTGGCCCGCGCCCGGACCCGGCGCGCATCCTGGCGGGCGCTCAGCTCCGCCACCGGGACGCGCGCGGCCAGTGCCTGTCCGCGCGTGGCGCGCCGGCGGCGGACGGCCACCTGGGCCGCCGCGGTGGCGTCGATCAGCCGCAGGCTGGGGGGATCGCCCGACGCGAACCGGCGGGCCTGGGCGACCGCGTCGTCGAAGGCGCGCCGGGCGCGCCGACGCTGGGGAGCCCCGGTCCGTCCCGCGGCCAGTCGCCGGGTCGCCTCCTCGACGACGCCGGCGGCGAGCAGGCGCCCGGCCGCGGCGTCGAGCGCGTAGGCGTTGGCCACGCGATCCTCATAGCGCTGTCGGGCGGTGTACAGCCCGGCGACCCCCAACCCGGCGAGCACGCTGAGAACGACGGCCAGTCCCAAGAGGGCCAGCCGCAGCGATCGGGCCAGGGACAGCCGCCGCATGGTGGCCGACCGTAGCGGAGGGGGCGGCGAACAGGCGCGGGTGACCGTGCCCCGTCCCTACCATGGATGTATGGGCCTGATCGCCCTCTGGCGGCGCGAGCTGATGCGCGCGTCGCTGGCCACACTGCTGTTCCCGGTGGCGCTGCTCGGACTGGCGCTGGCGGTGGCGGGTACCGGATTCGGGGGCCTGGGATCGCTGCACGAGCTCGTGGCCGGGCCCGATGCTCTCCAGCCCGCCGCGGTGGTCGGGCAGCGCACCGCGCGCGGCCCCCGCGCCGGGTTGCCCGCCGTGCCGATCGCCACCGCGACCGTCACCCGCCCGGGGGGTGTGGCCGCCGCCGGCGGCGCGGGCTCTCAGGGCGGCCCGGGTGCCGGCGGGCGCCGGGGTGGGGACCAGGGCGGCGGCTCGGGGGGACCACAGCGGGGCGGCTCGGGTGCCGGCGGGCCCCAGCGGCCGGCCGGCGGAGGGGGCGCGGCCGGCGGCGGGGGTGGCTCGGGGGGTGGCGGCTCGCCGTCGCCGAGCCCGGGATCGTCATCCGCGCCGGCTCCGCTGCCCTCGGCGGCCCAGACCGTGCAGCAGGCGGCGGGCTCGCTTCCGGGCCCGGCCGGCCCGGCGGCGTCTGACGCGGTGGGGACGGTCGGGCAGCTGGTCGGCGGCCAGCGGGGACGTTAGCCGCTCCCGGGCGCCGGGCGATCCGCCTGCCCAGGGAAGGAGCTGCGGGCCCCTGGACGAATGTCCGAATCATGTCGTCGGCGCCTGACGCCGAGACGTCCATGTCGAGGTGCGCTTTCATGGGACCCCGAGTCCTGCTTGAGTACGCACGACACCGAGCGGGAGGTTTCGGAGCACCGATCCGGCCCTCCCTGACCAAATCAGGAGGGCGTATGGGAAAGCTATTGAGGGGTGCCGGGCTGGGCCTGGCACTGGTCGGGGCGCTGGCCGCCGCCGGCTGCGGCAAGGTCGTGCTCAAGCACGATAAGTCCGAGGCCTTCGTTCGCGACCACGTCACGGGGGCCGAGTCGGTTTCCTGCCCCAACGACGTGGAAGCCAAGGCGGGCAAGACGTTTGACTGCCAGGTCACCCTCTCGGACGGGAGCAAGGCGACCGTGACCGTTCACATGGTGAGCGTCTCGGGCACCACGGTGAACCTCGAAGTCAGCCAGAGCGACCTGCACAAGGAGGGCGGCGGCAGCGGCGGTGGCGCCAGCAGCACCGACACCACCGGTAGCAGCAGCACCGACACCACCGGCACCGAAACCAGCAGCACCGACACCACCGGAACGACGGACACCTCCGGCGGCGCCGGGGGCTCCGGCAACGGCTACTAGACAGCATGGGTGGGCGCGCCGGTGAGACACCGGCGCGCCCATTGCGCCTGCGCCTGCGCCTCGTCGCCGGCGCTAGGCTGAAAAACGTCATGCGATCCCTCGGGGCTGCGGTGCGGTGCGCCGCCGGAATTGCCCTAGCCAGCCAAGCGGTCGCCCTGAGTCCGGGGGTGGCGCACGCTGCCGCCGGGGGGTCTTCGTCGGGCGCCGCCCCGCAGGCCACGACGGGGCCGGCCAACTCGATCACCGACACCAATGCCACGGTCACCGGGACCGTCAATCCCTCCGGCCAGGCGACCACGGTCTCCTTCCAGTACGGGACGACGACGGCCTACGGATCTCAAAGCGCGTCCCAGACCGTCGGCGCCGCCCCGCGAAACCAGGCGGTGAGCGCCACCCTCGGCGGGCTCCTGCCCGGGACGCTCTACCACTACCGGGTCATCGCCACCAACCCGTCGGCCACCACCGCCGGCGCCGATGAGACGTTCACCACCACCGGCACCGCTGCCACGCCGGCGGTGGCGCGGGCCCAGGCGGTCACCGGCCCCGCCTTGGCCAGTGCCGATGCCGCCGTGCTGACCGGCAGCGTCGCGTCTCCCGACGAGGCGGCCAGCTACTACTTCGAGTACGGGCTCAGCACCGACTACGGCATGCAGACCTCACCCGACGATGCTCCTCGCAGCGCCGCGCCGCATCCGGTCAGCCAGACCCTCGAGGGGCTGAAGTCGGGTGAGATCTACCATTACCGGTTGGTGGCCGAGAACTCGGCCGGCACCTTCCCCGGGGCCGACCGTACGTTCACCACCGCGGTCGCCGGCGCCGGCCGGCGGCGCCCGCGAGCGCTGACCCTGCGCGTGCGCGTCATCCCTTCGCGACGGGGCCCGCTGGTCTTGGCCTCCGGGGCGCTCAAGCCGCCTGGCCCGGTCACCGGCCCCGCGCTGTGCACCGGCTCGGTGGAAGTCACCGTGCGCTCGTCCGCCGGGCGGCGGCGCGGGCGCACGGCGCTGACCCGTTCCTGTCGCTACTCCGCGCGGGTGGGTCTGCGTGGAGTGCCTCGCGCAACCCGACTCTCGGTAAGCGCTCGCTTCCTCGGCAACCGCTTTCTGCTGCCCCGCGCAGGGCGGCGGCTGATCACCCGGAGCTAGTGCACCAGGACAGCTAGCGCCCGGCGACCCGCGCCCCGACCACCGACGGGTCGCGCAGCTCGATCCACAGGCCCTCCGCGGCGGCGCACAGCTCGCCGTCGGCGCGATACAGGGCGGCGCCGCCGCGGCTCTTGCGCCCATCCCGCCCGATCAGCCAGGCGATCATCACGTGGGGATGCCCGGCCTGGACGGGCGCCCGGGCGGGATCGGCGGTCAGCCGGGCCAGGACGTGCGGCCCGCGGCTCGGATCGACCGCGCCCGCCCCGGTGGGACAGTCCAGCGCGGCCCACACGAAGCGCCGCTGGACGCGGCCCGCCTCGTCGGCCAGGGAGCGATCGGGAACCCAGGCGTCGGCCAGCACCCCACGGCCGGGGACGGGGCCGGGCATCAGCCGCAGCGCGTCGACCGGGTCGCGGTCCGGGCCGCAGCCGAAGCAGGTGGGAAACGGGTGGCGCTCGATCCACGGGTTGGCGGCCGCGGCGGCGCGCGCGGCGGACGGGCTCACCGGCTCGGGCACCTCGAGCTCGAGCTCAGACGCCGCCCCCTCGGCGACCAGCTGCTCGCCGTCCAGCAGCGCCGCCCCTCCGTCCCGACGGCACACCTCCAACGGGCGCTCGAGCGGGGGTGGTCGCCGCAGCGAGATCGTCGCCACCGAGGCGTCGATGCGCTCGGAGACCAGGCCGCACGCGTAGCCGCCCTGGGCCGAGTCGGGCGGCCCATTGAAGCGCCGCGCGATCACCAACTGCTCGGCCACGGCGCCAGTCTCCCAACTCGACCGGCACCACCCGGCCTACGAGGAGACGTGCAGGGCCGGGGCGCGGGCGCGCTGGTGGGCCTGCTGGGCAAAGGCCAGGGCCGCCAGGGCTACGTAGTCGTCGGAGGGCTCCGAGGAGCTCGCCGACAGCACCGAGTCCACGTAGCCGAAGTCCCGGCGGTCAAACGCGGCAAACCGGTCGGGCTGACCGGGAGCAGGACAGGGCCGGTAGCCGTCGGGCGCGCCCAGGTCGCGCAGGTTGGCGGGGTCGGTGGCCCCGTCCACCACGCCCCCGATCAGCAGCGCGCCGTGCCCGGTGAGCGAGCCCGAGAGGTTGGCCACCTGGTGGGCCAGGCACTGAGGAAAGGTGGCGCCGGCCCCGACCACGAAGCTCGAGCCCCAGGCGTTTTGCCCCAGCACCCAGTCGAGCTGGGTCTCGGCCAGGCTCTCGAACACCGGCTGGCCCACCAGCTCGTCGTAGACCCGGGCCTCGATCGCATAGCCCAGCGCGTGGGGGACGGTGTCCAGGTTGGTGGCCGGATCGGCGATCCCGAACGGCGAGCCGGCGGCCAGCTGCTGGGCCAGCGCCAGCTGGTCGTGGAGGTCCTTGAGGATCGCGCTGGCGTTGGTCTGCAGGTCGGTGGTGTTGTGGGTGGCCACCATCACCCGGTAGAGGTCATAGTGCGCCAGCGAGGCCACGTCGTAGAGGTTGAGCGAGTCGGTGCCCCCACCGCGGTTGGACATGTAGGCGTCGGCCCAGCTGGCGGCCGGCTCGACGTAGTCGTAGGGCTCGCGGTGGGGAAGCGCGCCATAGATCAGGTGCCCCGCCGTACCCAGGTACAGCTCGGCCGCGGCCAGCTCCATGTCGTCGCGCCATTCGTCCTCGCCGTAGAACTCGAACGGGATCGCGCTCACCAGCGTGCCGGTCCAGTGCTGGGAGGCGCGGTCATAGAGCTGCTGGCCGGCGAGCAGGCAGCGGTGGGCAAACGCGGGGTCAGAGCCGTAGAAGACCTGCGCGCACAGGGCGAACGCCGCCGCCGTGCGCCCGGCCAGGTTGGGGCTGATCGGCGCTCCGGGGGCGTTGGCGGCGAACACCGGCCGGCGGGAGACGAAGTAGGCCGGGCTGTCGGGGCGAACGGGACGGGCGTCGTCGGCCTGGGGCAGGCGCCACAGGTCGTGGTCGCCCAGGATCGAGGAGCCGTTGCCGTCGCCGATGCCCACCTGGAAGTACAGGACGCCGCTGTGGGCGTCCCACATCTTCAGCAGCCACCCCAGCCCGAAGCGCACCTCGGCGCGCAGCGCGCGCGCGGCGGGCGCGGCGGGCGCGTACTCCCGCAGGGCCCACTCCAGCTCCACCAGGTCAAACGAGCTGGTCTCGACGAACTTCAGGTAGTCGCCGGCGTCGAACCACCCCCCGGAGACGTCGAGCTGCTGGCCGGTGGGCACCAGCGGCCCGGCCAGCGTCGTACCCGAGTAGGCGGGCACGCGGTAGACGGCGGCGTGGCGGTCGAGCAGGTGCGAGGGCTGGCGGTGAAGGGCGCCGGGGATCACGTCGGGCCCGTCGCGCTGGGCGGCGAAGAACGACGCCGCCGCGCCCACCAGGCGGTCATAGAGCGAGTCGGCGCCCCCGATCTGAAACGGCGCCGACGTCGCCCCCCCCGCGCGCACCACGTAGCGACCGGTGCTCCGCAGCCCGCCGAAGCCCAGCGCGTATACGTACGGCCACCCGCTGCTCCACGCCCCCCGGGAGGGGCCCACCCGCCCGCGCAGGGCGGGCTGGCCCCCGGCCACGGGCGCGACCGCATAGGCCTGACCGGTCATCGGCACGCGCGACATGAGGAGGGCCTGCTTGTCGCAGGCGCCTATGTAGCCGACCTGGTTGACGCGCAGCGCCGCGGTCGGGGTTCCGGCGGGGGGCGGCGCCGCGGGCACCGGCGCCCGGGGCGAGGGGGGCTGGCCGCCGCGCCCCCCCATCTCGGCGGTGGCGGCGTTAAACGCGGTGCTGCCCGGAGGCAGGCAGCCCCCGAACGAACGCCCTGAGCCGCAGGCCCCGAGGGCGAGCGCGGCGGCGAGCGCGGCCGCCACCGCCGCGGGCCGGGCGAGCCTCTGCCGGCGCCCGGCGCGGGCGGCCCCGCGACGGCGGCCGCCCCCTACGCTTCTGGCGTGAAGCTCCTGGTCCCGGCCCACCTGGGGGGGCCCACGGTGGCCCCGCTGCAGCTGGCGCCGCTTGCCCTGGCCGCGATCCTCTACGCCCAGCGGGCGCGGACGCTTTCGCGCGAGGGGCGCGCGCCGGCCGCCTGGCGCCAGTGGTGCTTTCACGGGGGCCTGGCCCTGATCGCGGTCACCCTGATCTCGCCGCTGGGGCACGTCTCCGACGAGCTGCTCGCCGCCCACATGGCCGAGCATCTGCTGATCGCCGACCTGGCGGCGCTGTTCATCGTGCTCGGTCTCACCGGCCCGCTGATCGCCCCGCTGCTGCGCATCGGCGTGCTTGGCGCCCTGCGGAGGCTCAGCCACCCGGCGGTCGCGTTTGCGCTGTGGGCGGTCGACCTGTACCTGTGGCACCTCCCGGGGCCCTACCAGGCCGCCATTCACCACGCCGGGGTGCATGCGCTTGAGCATGCCATGTTCGTCGGGCTGGGCATCAACATGTGGATGCCCCTGTTCGGGCCGCTGCCCACGCCGGAGTGGTTCGGCAACTTCGCCCGGCTGGTGTACATCATCGCCGTGCGGCTGACCGGGGCGGTGCTGGGCAACATCTTCGTGTGGTCGGGCCACGTCTTCTATCCCACCTACGCCCGCGGCGAGGCCTTCTGGGGGATCTCTCACCTGGCCGACCAGACCACCGCCGGGGCGATCATGATGGTGGAGGGCAGCATCCTCACCCTGTGCCTGTTCGCCTGGCTGTTCCTGCGCGCCGCGCGCGAAGGCGAGGAACGCCAGGAATTGCTCGACCTGGCGCGTCAACGGGGCGTGGAGCTGTCCGAGGCCCGGGCGGCGCGGGCGGTGCACGCCGGCCACGGCGCCGAGCTGCGCCGGCGGCTGTCCGGGCCGGCCGGCTAGCGTCGGGCGTCGGGCCGGGCGAGGGCCACGTCCAGCAGCCGCTGCAGCGCGGGGATCGTCTCGGCCGCGCCGCGGTGGTGCACCGTGGCCATGCCCAGCTCGCGCGCCGGCTTGAGGTTGCCGGGCAGGTCGTCCACGAACACGCACTGCGGGGGCGCCAGCCCCACCCGCTCGGCGCCGAGGGTGTAGATCCGCGGGTCGGGCTTGCGCACACCCTCCTCGGCCGAGATCACCCATCCATCAAAGAGCTCGGGGAACGCGTCGCGGTCATAGCCCCCGGCCCCCCACGAGTTGGAGATCATCCCGGTGCGCACCCCGGCGCGCTTGGCCGCCCGCACCGCCTCGAGCATCGGCTCGTCGGGCGCCATGCCGGCGAACAGCCGGTCGATCAGGCCCTCGGCCCGCTCGACGCCCAGCAGCCGGGCAAACCGGGGCTCGAACTCGGCCTCGCTGATCGTCCCCAGCTCGAGCCCGAACAGCAGCTCGCGTCCCCGGGGGTCGTCCCGGAACCTCTCGCGCACGGTGTCGGGCAGCAGCCCCTCGGCCTGGCAGAACGACCGAAACGAGCTGAAGACGTCGGTGGTGAGCACGCCCCCGAAGTCGACCAGCAGCCCCCGATAGCGCCGGCCCGGGTCGGCGCGGGTGATCCCGTCAGAGCTCGCCACGGGTGACGGCTTCGGCGCGGTCGAGCAGCTCTACGACGCCGTCGCCGAACGCCTTGAGGTAGGGGTCGTCGGTGCTGCCCACCACCGCCCGCTTGTAGTTGCCCTCCATGAAGATGACCGACTTCCACAGCGCGAGCGCGGTGTACCAGCGCAGGTCGCCGACCGAGCGACCCGAGCGCTCCTCGTAGCGGGCCACCAGCTGCTCGCGGGTGGGGAAGCCCTCGGCGCGCGTCACCCGCCCCACGTGCTCGCGCAGACCCCCGGGCGGGTCGTCGGGCTGGGTCCACATCATGCACATGTAGCCCACGTCGGCGAGCGGATCCCCGATCGTGGCCATCTCCCAGTCGAAGATCGCCACCAGCCGGGCCGGCGGCTGGGAGGCGAACATCGTGTTGCCCAGCCGGTAGTCGCCGTGCACGATCGTGGCCGGGTCCGACTGCGGCATGTTCTGGGCCAGCCAGGCGGCCACCCGCTCGACCCCGGGGAGCTCGCGGGTGCGGTTGATCTCCCACAGCCCGCCGAACCGGCGGAGCTGGCGCTCCAGGTACCCGGTGGGCTTGCCGAACCCCTCCAAGCCGCGGGCGCGCCAGTCGACGTCGTGGACCTCGACCAGGGCGTCGATGAGCTCGTCGGCGATGCGGGCGCGCTGGGCCACGTCGTCCAGGGCGGCGGGTAGGGAGTCGGTGATCACCTCGCCGTGCACGCGCTCCATGACGTAGAACGGCGCGCCGATCACCTCCTCGTCGTCGCAGGTGGCCAGCACCCGCGGGACCCGCGCCGGGGTCTCGGCGATGGCGCCCAGCAGGCGCGCCTCGCGCAGCACGTCGTGGGCGCTGGGGGGCAACGGCGGCCGAGGGGGCCGGCGCAGGATCACCTCGCACTCCCCCCGGCGCACCAGGTAGGTGACGTTGGAGTGTCCCTCCCCCACCGGCTCGGCCTGGATATCGCCCTCGCCCAGCCCCTGGCCGTCGAGGTAGCGCGCCAGCGGCTCGAGCACCAGCAGCGCCCGGCGCTCGTTGCCGAGGCTCTCCTCGTGGGTGGCCACGATGTCGTCGTGTGCGATCAAGCCAGTCCTCGTCGTGGGTCCCGCGAGCGGCCGGTGGCGCCCGGGCCGCCCAACCGCCCCGGCGGCCGCGGCACGGTATTCAATCGCGCCGGCTCGAGATCCGCGCAACCTTGAGGTCGCTACGGTGTCCTAGGCATAGCCCGGTCGCCGCCAGCAGGGTCCGCGCGGCGACCCCACGGCATTTCACCCTCGTGTCCCGTCGACTGGCATGCGCGCTGATCGCATGCGTGGCCTGCGCCGCGTGGCTCGGCCCTGCCGGCTCGGCGGCGGCCAACCACTCCCAGATCACCTTTTTCGAGGCTCCCCGCGACCTGCTGATCCCCTCCCAGCAGAAGAAGGCGTTCGCCGAGCTGGATTCGCTCGGCGTGCGCGCCCTGCGCGTAATCGTCTACTGGAAGAACGTGGCCCCCCGTTCCTCCTCGCGCCGGCGGCCGCGCTTTGACGCCACCAACCCCCGCAACTACCGCTGGGGGCAGTACGACCGGGTGATGGCCGAGGCCGCGCGCCGCCACTGGGTCGTGCTGCTGACCGCCTCGGGGCCGGTGCCCCGCTGGGCCACCGCCGGCGCCCGCGACAACCTCACTCGCCCCAGCCCGCGGGAGTTCGGCCAGTTCACGACCGCGCTGGCCCGCCAGTACGGAAAGGTCGCGAGCCTGTGGTCGATCTGGAACGAGCCCAACCATCCCGAGTACCTGCGCCCGCAGTTCGCCGGCGGGCTGCCGGCCTCCCCGCGCATCTATCGGGCCCTGTTCCAGAGCGGCGTCGCCGGCCTGCGCGCCGCGGGCCTGACCCGGGCCCGGGTGCTGATGGGCGAGACCGCCCCGCGGGGCACCAGCCACGTCGTGGCCCCGCTTCAGTTCCTGCGCGGCGCCCTGTGCTTGAACAACCACTACCGCAAGTCCTCGACCTGCTCGGCGCTGCCGGCCGCCGGCTACTCCCACCACGCCTACACCACCACCGCCGGCCCGTTCTTTCGGCCCCCCAACCATGACGACGTCACGATCGGCGTGCTGTCGCGCCTGACGCGGGCGCTTGACCGCGCCGCCTCCGCCCACGCCCTTGCCCCGGGAATCCCGATCTACCTCACCGAGTTCGGCATCCAGAGCAAGCCCAATCCGTTCCTGGGGGTGAGCCTGACCAAGCAGGCCCAGTACCGCTCGATCTCCGAGCAGCTCTCCTGGGACAACGCGCGCGTGGTGGCCTTCTCGCAGTACCTGCTGCGCGACGACCCCCACATCTCGCGGCCCGGGTCGAGCCTGCACGGGGGGTTGATCGGCTTTCAGTCCGGCCTGCGGCTGGCCACCGGCCGCGCCAAGCCGTCGCTGGGCGGGTTTCGGCTGCCGCTGTCCATCTACCACCGGGGGCACTCGGCGCGCCTGTGGGGATACGTACGTCCGGCCACCGGGCCCACCACTGCGCTGGTGATGGTGGCCACCGCCCACGGTCGCTTTCACCGCCTGGCCGTGGTGACCACCAACTCCACCGGCTACTGGAGCCTGCGCTCGCGCTACGGCCGCGGCTTTCGCTGGCGGGTGCTGTGGCGCGACCCGCGTGGCCGGCTCTTCTCCGGCCCCGCCACCAGCGCCTACTAACCCGGCTCGCTCGGGCTCGGGCCTAGCATCAAGGGATGCCCGAGCTTCCCGAGGTCGAGATCACCGCCCGGCGCCTGGACGCCGCGCTGCGGGGTGTGCAGATCGAGTCGGCGCTGGCTCCGGGCATCAACGCGCTGCGAAGCTTCGACCCGCCGCTCTCGGCGCTCGAGGGCCGAGCGGTGACCGGCGTCGGGCGGCGGGGAAAGCACTTGGCCGTCGAGGTCGCCGGGGAGCTGGTGCTGCTGATCCACCTGATGTCGGCCGGGCGCCTGCAGCTGTTCGATCGTCGGGCGGGTCCGCGCGATCGGACCTCGCGCCTGTTGCTGCGCCTGGCCGGGGGCGGCGAGCTTCGCCTGCGCGAGTTCGGCACCCGCCAGGCGGCCTGGGTCAAGCTGCTGTCGGCGCCCGCCCTGGACGCCGAGGAGGCGATCGCGGGCCTGGGCCCGGAGGCGTGGCCCGACCCGCCGCCCCTGGCCGGCCTGCTCGACGCCCCCCGCCCGCTCCACGCCCTGCTGCGCGATCAGCACGTCCTGGCGGGCATCGGTCGCTCCTGGGTGGACGAGATCCTGTGGCGGGCCTCGCTGTCGCCGTTCAAGCGCGGCGAGGATCTCGGGGCCGCGGACGCCGAGGAGCTACGCGCCGCGGTCGTCGAGGCGCTGGGCGGGGCGATCGAGCACTACGAGCGCGAGGTCGCGCTTCCCCTGCCCGACAAGCTCCCGATGCCGCTGCAGGTGCACCGCCGCCAGGGCGAGCCCTGTCCGCGCTGCGCCACCACGCTCGAGGCGGTCCACTACGAGGACTACGTGATGTCCTACTGCCCGGCCTGTCAGACCGAGGGGCGGGTGCTCAAGGACCGACGGCTCTCGCGTTTGCTCAAGTGAGCGGCCGCCCCTGGGGGGCGGCCCGGCGCGAGCGGGCCCGGAGCCGGGCTCAGCGGCGAGCGCCCCCGGACCGGCGAGCGCGCCTGGACCCGCGAGCGCGCCTGGACCGGCGAGCGCGGGTGTGGTGGGTCGACGGCCGGCGGTGGCGCGCGGTGGTAGCCGGCTTGCCGCCGGCGGCCGAGTAAGCGCTGAGCATGAGCGAGCGCACGAGGCTCGCGGTGGCGCCAAACGAGGGACAGCAGGGGCCGCCGCCCGGCTCGTTGATCCCGATCTCCAGGTGGGGGGTGCTGGAGATGCCCACGCTGCCGCACCCCACCTCGGCGATCGGGTCTCCCGCCGAGACGTGGGTGCCCACCGGCTCGAGCGCCGGCGCGGCGTGACCGTAGTAGACGTAGCGCCCGGCATAGGGACCGCTGTCCAGGCGGATGACCGGCGCCTGGGACCCGAAGCCGTCGATGCCCTCCTTGACGATGGTTCCGCCGCCCACCGCCACCTCGTAGGCCCGGGTGCCGCAGGCGGCGTTGAGGGTGGGGATGTCCACCCCCTGGTCAAGGGTCCAGCTCGAGGGGCCGAGCACCACGCGCAGCGGGGTGATGGGGAACACCAGTCCGGGCAGGGAGCCGATCGCCCTGGCCAGCGCGTCGGCGGTGGCGGGATCCACCGAACCGGTCTTCGACAGGCCTTGGGCGCGCTGAAAGCGCCTGACCGCGCGGGCGGTCTGGGCCTCGAAGGCCCCCCACCGGCGGCCGGGCAGCTTGATGCCCACCAGGCCCAGCCAGCGCTGCAGGCGGCGCACGTAGACGCCGTGCTGGCCGCGGGAGAGGGGCAGCGGCCCTAGGGCGGCCGCGGTGGTCCCCGGGCCCGAGAAGGCGGGGGGCGGGGGCGGCGGCGGCGTGTAGGTCGCGCCGCCGGTGGTGTCGGCGCCGGCGGCAGGGCTCAGCAGCGACGTAGACGCCACCCACGAACACAGACCCACCGTCAACCGGCACCTGCGCGTCACGGCCACCCTTTCGTCGGCCTACGGGGTTAGCTGACGGGCTGGCGCGGAAAGAGCCGGCGCCTCCCGCGGATTACCGCGGAATTCGCCCCTTGACCTTTGGGTCCCCCGTTCCCCGGCTAGACCGGGGATTCGGCGGCCGGGAGTTTAGGCGATGGGCTCGATGGTGGTCTGCTCGGACCCGGCCAGCCCCGGCCGGTCGCCGTTGGCGGCGCGCCGGGGGCCGGCGGCGGTCGGCCGGGCGGCGGCGCCTTCCCGGGCGGCCCGGGGTGCGGCGGGATCGGGAGCCGGGGCGGGCATGGGGGCCATGCCGGCCCAGCCGGGCTTGCGCCGGGCCCGCTCCAGGGCGCGGTCGAGGACGCCCTGCATGAGGCCCAGGCCCCGCAGACCGGGAATGTCCTCGATCGTGGCATCCAGCTCGCGGATCGCCTGGCGTCCCTCGGGGGCGTCGGCGAACAGGTAGAGCACGAGCGCGTCGACCTCCTCGTCGGACTTGACGCCCGCCCCCACCGGGGTCCACAGGCGGCGCAGGGCCCAGCGCACGAGCCGCTGGGCGCGGCGGTTGCCGGCCAGCCGGGCCTTGGCCTGTGCGCGGTAGAAGGCGAAATGGCGGCGCTCGTCCTGGATCACCCGGCGCAGCATCTGGTGCAGCACCGGGTGCTCGGAGCGGCGGATGAGCTGGTAGTAGCCGGTCAGGGTGGACAGCTCGTTGATCGCCCCCCAGGTCATGTGCAGGGCGATGAAGTCACGCATCACCGCCGAGCCAAGCAGCGAGGGGATCAGGGCCAGGCGATGGCCGACCCCCAGCTGCTCGCGCAGCTGGGCGGTGCGCCGCGGACGGGTGGGCAAGGGCGTGGAGCCATCGGGCAGCTTGGGCTCGGCCGGGACCTCGATCCCGTAGGCGCGCAGAAAGGCCGAGAACGCCTCGCCGTGCCAGAGCTCCTCGTACACCCAGCAGGCCAAAAACGCCGTCGCCTGGGGATCGTGGGCCGCCCGGGTGGCGAGCAGGTCCCGCAGGTAGATCACCGTGTGGGTCTCGATGTCCATCATGTAGTGCATGCACATCAGGTCCCCGTCCGCCAGCGGGTGGTTGGGGATCTCCGCCCACGGAAGCCGGCTCAGATCCAGCTTCTTGGAGTTGCGCAGGTACCTGTCGATGTCGAAGTCGATCGTCTGCGTGTCGGTCACCGTGCCTCGCTTTCCCCGACGCCCACTTAACGCGGCGGAGGCGTTTGTGGATCACTAGCTGCGGTCCTGCCTGCCGGCCCGGCTACGCCAGCCCCCGCGGGCGCCCGCGGCGCGGAGGGTACGCCGCCGGCCGCGGCGCAGGAGAAAAGATGACCGAGTCGGCCGCCCCGGGGGGCCCTACGCTTCGGGCGTGCACGTCGCCCTCGCCGCGGGCTCGCTGGGCCAGGCGCTGGACTCGTTCTTCAGCGCGGTCGGCCAGTTCTTCAGCGACTTGGCCCACGTGCACTGGGGCGCGCTGGTGCTGGGCCTGGCCTTCTTCGGCTTGAACCTGACTCTGCGCTCGCGCGCGACGTTCAACGTGCTGCGCGCGGCCTATCCCTCGCGCCGCTTCCAATGGCGCCGGGTGTGGGGCTCCTACGTAGCGGCGGTGGGCTTCAACAACACCGTCCCCGCGCGCGGCGGCGACGTGATCAAGCTGTTCCTGACCAAGACCTCGATCCCCGAGTCCAGCTACCCCACGGTGGGGGCAGCCTTCCTGGTGGACGCCATCTTCGACGGGGCGATGGGCGTCCTGATGCTGCTGTTCGCCTTCACCCAGGGGGTCTTTCCCAAGCCCCCGGACTTCTCCAAGCTCAACGCGTTCGACCTCTCCTATCTGGCCTCACACCCGCGCATGGCCCTGTTCCTGCTCACCGCGCTGGGGGTCGGCGGCCTGCTGGTGTTCGCCCTGCTGTCCGCGCGCGTGCGGGCGTTCTGGGCGCGGCTGCGCCAAGGCCTGACGATCCTGACCGACCGGCGGCGCTACCTGCGCGAGGTCGCCGCCCTGCAGCTGGTCGGCTGGCTGTGCCGATTCTCCGCCTACTGGCTGCTGCTCGACGCCTTCCGGGTGGGGGGCTCGTTGCGCAACACGCTGCTGGTGTTCGGCGTGCAGGCGGTCGCCGGCTGGCTGCCGTTCACGCCCGGGGGGGCGGGCGTGCAGCAGGCGCTGCTGGTCAAGATCTTCGCCGCCAGCGCGAGCGGCCCGGTGGTCGCCGCCTACTCGGTGGGCCAGCAGATCGCCATCGCCGCCTTCACCTTCGCGCTGGGCTTTGGCGCCCTGGTGGGGATCTTCAAGGTGCGCTCGTTCCGCGAGGTGATCCGCCAGGGCCGCGCCCACCGCCATTCGGAGGCCACCGGGGAGGTCGGTCGATCGCCGCCCGGGGGGCCGGCGCCGGGTGCCCCGCGCGGCGGGGACTATGGGGCGCCCGGGGCGCCCGGGGCGGCCGGCGCTACTGCAGGCCCTCGCGCGCCTCGCGCACGAGCGTGACCGCCTCGGGGAAGATGACCGCCATCACCGAGCGAATCTGCTGAGCCTGCTGCTCGGCGGTGCCCTGGACGTTGATGCGGTTGATTGAGGCCACCGTCATGTCCACCGCCAGCTTGATCGCGTTGTCGGCCCAGGCGATGCGCTGCTGGCCCTGCAGCTGCTCGGCGAACTCGGCCATGCGGCGCTGAAGCTCCTCCGGGTCGCCGAACATGCCGCCGAAACCTTCCATCTCCCCGATGCTACCCCGATGAGCGAGATCCTGGACGGTGCCGGCGTCCCGATCGCCTACCGGCGCCAGGGGCGGGGGCCGGCGGTGGTGCTGGTTCACGGGATGGCCGCCGACGCACTCACCTGGGCGCCGCTGGCCGCCGCCTTGGCCGACCGCGCCTGCGTGGTGACCTTCGACCGCCGCGGCTACGGAGCCAGCGGGGCGCCCGAGCCCTACGAGCGGACCACCGTCCAGGAGCAGGCGGAGGACCTGGCCGCGCTGCTGCGTGAGCTGGCGCCCGGGGCGGTAGTGCTCGGCGGCGCCGACTTCGGGGCCCTGGTGTGTCTCGAGGTGGCCCTGCGACACCCGCTGAGGCTGGCCGGGCTCGCCCTGTTCGAGCCCTACGCGTTCAACCTGGTGGCCGCGGCCACCGAGGCGCTATCGGCCCAGCGCGCCCAGCTCGAACAGGCGATCCGCGACCGCGGCCCGGGCGCGGCCATCGAGACGTGGCTGGGCGAGCGCGCCGACGAGGATCGGCGCCAGCGCGCGGCGGCGCGCCCGCGGGCGTTCTTTGCCGACTACGCCGGCCTGGCCACCTGGCCGGTCACGCGCGCCGAGCTGCGCTCCCTGGCGGCCCCGGTGGCGATCGTCGACGGCGCCTTTACCCCACCCCACGTGCGCGCGGCCGGCGACGCCCTGGCCGCGCTGGTGCCGGCCGCGCGCCGGCGCCGCGACGGGGCGCTGGCGCAGGCGCTGGGCGAGCTGCTCGTCGAGCCGCGGGAGACGAGCGGCTCCGCGGGCTAGGGCGTCCTATTCCCGAGTTGTAGCGACGGTTGGTGCTCATCTGACCGTGCTCATCTTGTGGGCGCCGAAGACTATGTCGCTGGG
>Ga0209577_10000438_pt1 | contig 42196 bp, 35 predicted proteins | sample GraSoiAngelo_109_FD_185874 | JGI IMG/M metagenome (GOLD analysis project Ga0209577, IMG submission 185874) | Grasslands soil microbial communities from the Angelo Coastal Reserve, California, USA - 14_0903_12_20cm (SPAdes) (version 2) | ecosystem: Environmental > Terrestrial > Soil > Grasslands... | reverse complement strand
GGTGCACATAAGGAAATACGTAGGCCCCGGTATCGTTTGTCGTGGTGGTTCGAGCGCTCCCCGTTGCCACGTCAATCAAGGACACGTCTGCTTTAGGGACAGCCGCGCCCGAAGAGTCGGTTACGGTGCCCGAAACAGTGCCCGTGTCGGAAGCTTGGCCCACAGCTGCCGGTGAGCAGACCAGGAACAACGCAAAAACGCAACAACAACCAACCACCAAGACCACTCGCTTGAATGACATTTCAGTACCTCCTGAATGAGCCACTCGGGTCCGCGTTCGTATTCCAAGAGCACAGACCTAAACTTTTGGTACCCTAGATTTGAAGTTGGATTTTCTCTACCCCCTGCATTACCCTGCGCAGCAACCACCACACTTGGACCAGAGACCCAGACATCGCGCAAGCACGTCCACTACCTTGCATCTCAGGAGCTTCAAAGCCATGGGATTCTAGGCTTTATCTAAATCTGTTCTAAATCGACGATCCGCTCTCTCTATGAGCAACCATAATTTTCTACGGAGTTTCATAGACACACGCTAAAGACGCGAGTAACCGAAGGCACTCCAACGCGAGCGTATAGCGCTTCGCCACCTGCGGTGTCAACAATAAATTCGTCTAAACGCCTGCTAAATGTTGGCTAAAGAGGTCACAAGGTGTAGCCGTCACAGTACTGGTTTACCTGCCCGCCGCCCTAGTTTGGCGCTACCGCCGAGAGACGACGATTTCGAGTCAACCATCTGCCCCCAAATTTTCCTCAAATTTTCCTTGATTATTTTTTAACTATATTATATACTATTAATTATTCACTATTGTTTACGGAACGGATATCGTCAGTGCCGGGAAACAGAGAAAACGCGCACGCGCGTAACTCCTTTAGAACTTGCACTTACGCGCCACTTGCAAGTCGTTGAAAACGCACATGCTTTAAGTCCTTTAGAATGCGCACTTACAAAAGAACCGGTTAGCACCCGCTCCTGGCTGTGCTGAAGGAGTTTTCAAGGCCGTCGTGATAGCCCCTCAAACGTTTCGAAAGGTAGTCGTGGAGGCGACAAAAAGGGATGAGCAAGACGTAGGTCTCCAGTCGATCGATCTCAGTTGCCTTGATACACCGTGCGGCCGCCCACGAGGGTACGCAGCACGCGAACCTTGGTGTATTGCGAAGGCGGAATCTTGGTAAGATCATTGGAGAGCACGATGAAGTCGGCGTACTCGCCGACCTTTAATTCGCCCTTCTTCCCCTCCTCGAACTGCGCATAAGCGGAGCCGGAGGTGTAGGCCTGAATGCAATTTTCGAGCGAGATTTTCTCCTGCGGTTCCCAGCCGTTTCTCGGCCCGCCTTCCGGACGCTCGCGCGTTACGCAGGCATACAAACCGCGGAACGGGCTGATCGGCTCGACGGGATAGTCCGTGCCGAACGCGAGGCGCACGCCAGTCTTCAGCATGGTGTTCCAAGCATACGCGCCCTTGATGCGCTCAGGTCCAATGCGGTCTTCCGCCCAGCGCATGTCGGTAGTTTGATGCGAGGGTTGCATTGAGGCAATCACTTTGAGTTCTTTGAAGCGCACGAAGTCCATCGGGGCGACCACCTGGGCGTGTTCAATGCGGTCGCGGCGATCGCGCGGGCCGTTGGCTTTGAGAACGGCTTCAAAGACGTCGAGAGCAATGCGATTGGCGCGGTCGCCGATGGCGTGAAAGTTCAGCTGGAATCCCGCCTTGTCACGCTCGATGGCCATGGCCCGCAGCTTGTCGGGGTCGTAAGTGTAGATTCCCGTTGTTGAAGGATCATCGCTGTACGGCTCGAGCATCGCGGCCGTGCGCGAACCGAGGGCACCATCGGTAACGGCCTTCAGCGCGCCGGTCTTGAGCCAGGGGTCAGTGGTACCGCCCTGAGCGCGCTTGTCCTGCAAATCATTGAGCGAATCATTGAAGTGCAACCACTCGGTGATGCGCGCGGTGAGCTTGCCCTCTTCTTTCAGTTGCTGGTACACCTGAAAATCTTCCCAGGCCGAATTGTCTTGGAGCGACGTGACGCCGTTGCGCGCCACATTCGCCAGCACGATTTCAATTCCGCGCCGGCGCTCTTCGATCGAGGGATCGGGAATCCGCACTCGCACCAAATTCATGGCCGCGTCTTCTTTCAGCATTCCCGTTGGTTCGCCCAGGCCATCGTGTTCGATCTCGCCTCCTGGCGGATTCGGCGTGGACTTATCGATTTCCGCCTTCTTCAACGCCAGCGAATTGGCCACCGCCACGTGGCCAGAGATGTGCGTGAGGATCACGGGATTATTCGGCGCAACGGCATCGAGTTCCTGGCGATTCGGGAATCTCTTGTCCGGCCAAAGCGTATGATCCCAGCCGCTGCCGGTGATCCATTCGCCTTCTTTGTGATGCGCAACGGCATCCACAACGCGCTTTTGCATCTCCTCCACGGAAGTGACGCCGCGCAATTCCACCGCCAGCGCGTCGGCGCCCGCGCTTCCCAAGTGCACGTGCGCGTCGTTGAAACCGGGCATTATGAAATGACCGTCAAGGCGTACCGTTTCCGCGCCTTCCTGGCTTCCGCCACAGTCGAGCAGCACATGATCCAGTTTTCCAATGCAGGTGATTTTTCCGTCGGCTACGGCCATGGCTTCGGCCCAAGGATTCGCTGGATCGTTGGTATAAATTCGCCCGTGCGTGTAGAAGACGGTATGCTTGGGCTTTTCCTGCGCCACGGCATTGTGAGCCATCAGCGCGGCGCATAGCACTGCGCCCAGCGCAGGCCAAATAACAGGGGGCCGCAGGCGGATTAGTCGAACTTTCATCGAGCTTTCTCCTCCGCGACACCAGCAATTCCAAGAACGGTCAGCAAAGCGCGTTTCAGACCTGTTTCTCGCCCCTCCGGGTCGTACCATTCCTGCAAAGAATGCGCGCCGCCGCCAGTTCCACCCGCGCCGATGGAAATGGCATCGATTCCCATCGAGAGCGGAATGTTAGCGTCCGTGGAAGAACGCTCGATGCGGGACTGGTTGCCGATAAATTCATCCGCGGCGCGAAGGGCCGCCAGCAGCGGTGAATCAGGCGAAAGCTCCCCGCCCGGACGGCTGCCAAGCAATTCCACCTTCCATTCGAGGGCTCCTCTGGAGCGATCGCGGGGCGGGTCCATTTCATCGCGGACGCCCGCGGCAATCGATTCACGCAGCGCGGATTCAAGACGTCCCAGTTCCTCCTCGTTCTCCGAACGAATATCCACTTTGATTTTCGCCTCGTAGGGCACGGAATTAACCGATGTGCCGCCCTCGATCTGGCCAATGTTGAACGTGGTGCGCGGGCTGACCGGAACTTTTGTGTTGATAAAGCGAACCGCCCCGCGGACCAGCGCGTTGATGGGATTGGGCATGCCGAAATCCGACCAACTGTGACCACCGGGGCCGGTGACCGTAGCTTCCAGGCGCCGCGATGCCAGCGCCTTTGTGGTGACGTAATCGGTACCGGAGCCGTCGAGTACCACGACGGCTTTCAGTCCTTTTCGATAGGTGTCGACCAATTCGCGCATGCCGCGCAGATTTCCTTCGCCTTCTTCCCCAACGTTCCCGGCGAATAAGATCGTGCGTTCCGGCTTGACATGGGCGGATTGCATTGCTCGCGCGATCGCCACCAGAGCAGCGATGCCTGTGCCGTTATCGGATATTCCTGGGGCCATCATGCGGCCGCCGCTGCGATGAACTTTTACGTTCGTGCCGGCAGGGAAGACCGTGTCCAGGTGAGCGGAGAGCAAGACGATTTCGTTTTCATTTGCGCCGCGCAATTCCCCGACGACATTGCCAATCTTGTCGATGTTTGTTGGCAAGCCGTCCTCGGTGAGCAATTCTTTCATGGCGGCGGCGCGCGCCTCTTCTTGGTAAGGCGGGGCGGGAATCTCCGTCAAACGGGCTTGTGTATCATTGATCCAGGAAGGATTGCGGCCAAACCAATCGAGAGCCGCGCGGACCTGCGGATTTTCGGTAAGCCGGGAGGCGGAAGCTTGACGACGCGTGTGCAACGGGGCAGCGGAGCGGACCGGCATAAAGAGAAGAATAGCGCAAACGAGGGCGGGTTTCATCGCTGCTTTGCATGGCCCTTTTTGCTTCAATGGCGTGCGGGCTCCGTGCAAAGTGCATGAACCTCGGCATCGGTGAGTACGCGCGCGGATTGCTTCGCCGCATCCAGGATGCGCGCCACGAGTGCGTCATCGGCGGGAATCTGATGGCGGGCAAGCCAATAAAGAACGTTGGATTTGCCGCTCATGGGGCCGATTTCAATGACCTGCTCCATGCCGAACAGATGTGCTGGTACACCGCTGTACACCGCATCCGCCAGGCGGTGATCGTGCTTCTGCATCGCCTTGAGGATTGCCGCAGCGTGCACTCCGGTTGCGGTTCGAAACGCGTCGTGTCCAATCACCGGATAGTTGGGCGGAATCGAAGTTTTGGTGGCGCGGGCGACTTTTTCGCAATAAAACTTCACATTCGACAAGTCGCGGTCGATGAGGCCTGCCAGCCGCAGGTTCACGAGCATCAGTTCCATCGGGGTGTTGCCGACGCGCTCGCCAAGCGCATTGGCGGCGGCATGCACCTGGTGCGCCCCGCCGGCAATGGCTGCGAACGAATTGGCGATAGCCAGGCCGCGGTCATTGTGGCCGTGCCAATCCACGCGAATCTTCTCCCCTGAAGGCTTTACAACTTCCTGGACAACAAATTTCACCAGATTGAAAGCACCGGTAGGCGTGGCGTGCCCCACGGTGTCACACAAAACAACCGCCCGCGCGCCATTGCGAATCGCCGTGGAATACAGGCGCTTTACTGTTTCGGGATCGGTCCGAATGGTGTCCTCGGTGACATACATGGACGGCAAGCCATGCCGCACTGCGAACTTCACGGCGTTTTCCGTGGTGCGTTCGAGATGATCGACCGTCCAATCTTCGACAAGGCGCCGGATAGGGCTTGAGCCCAGAAAAGTCGCGGCCTCAATGGCAACGCCCACGCGCTGCGAAATTTCCACGATAGGGCGAATGTCGTTTTCGTGGGTTCGCGCGGCGCAGTTTGGCTTGATGCTCATACGATTCGTGGCAATTTCGCGAGCAAGCGCTTCGGTGTGCGCCGCTGCCCGTGGGCCCGCGCCAGGCAGACCGATGTTCACGGAGTCGATGCCCAGCGATTCCATTAAGTGCAGGATTTCGATTTTTTCTTCAATGCTCGGATCGAAAACAGAGGGGTTTTGCAAGCCGTCGCGAAGCGTTTCGTCATCCAGGAGCACCCGTGTGCCGGGTGGAATTTGCGGCGGAGTCGCCGTATTCCAATCGTAGATCCATTCGTTTTGCGGCATAGCGATTTTTGCCTGACCCGCAGCGGCGCCTTTATCGTGACGTTAATTTCGCAACGTGTAGCTCTGCGGCTGCTGCGCCGGATCTGGGCGATACAACGTCTTGCAGAATTCGCAGCGATAAATCTCCGCCTTCGGCCCGATGACGGCCGCTACCTGCTTCGGGTAGTCATACCACCGTTTCAGATGACCTGCGCAGAGCTTGCCTTTCTCATCTTTTTCATCGCAAGCTCGCTGCTTGGGCTTGCGCGTCTTGATTTTGGGAGTGGCTGCGGTTTCTTCTGCCATGGATTCCTTTCTACAGGCGGTGGTCACGGAAAAGCGTTTTTAGGGCGTTGCGAGCGTTGCGGAGCTTTGCGCCCACGCCGCGAGAAAATTCAAATTGCAGAAAAGCGTCCGCGGCCCGCTCCAATTCGCCGCCATAACGGTACCACCAAGGCTTTTCCCGCCGCGGCAGGCGGTCGGCATCGATATATTTCATTTGCACGAGTTCGAGCAAGCCCGCACGACCGTGGGTGCGGCCCCAGCCGCTCGCGCCACATCCACCGTGTGGCGCTTCGGCAATGCCAAAGAAGCTGATGACATCGTTCACCATGACGGCGCCCGCGCGAAGCCTCCGCGCCAAGGCTTGCCCTTTCTTGGAGTCTGCCGTCCAGACGCTGGCGGCTAAAGCAAACGGCGAGTCGTTGGCGCGCTGGATCGCTTCTTCCGCGTCTTTCACCGTTTGAATCGCCAGTACGGGGCCGAACGTTTCCTCCTGAAACAACCTCATCGATGAATGGACATCTGCAACGACGGTCGGCTCGAAGAAATTTGGCCCTATATCGGGGCGTGGATGACCACCGGAGAGCACTTGCGCCCCGCGTGATACAGCATCGTCAATCAAGTCGCTCATGCGCCGCACGTGCTCGGGCCGAATCAGAGGGCCAACATCGGTTGCAGGGTCACTGCCAGGGCCTAGACGCAGCTTCCTCGTTTTCTCCACGCAAAGCTCAACAAATCTCTGCGAGACGGCCTGTTCCACAAACAAGCGCTCGACTGACAAGCACACCTGCCCGCAATTGGTGTAACTTCCCCAAACTGCGGCGCTCGATGCCGTCTGAAGGTCAGCGTCGTCGAGAACGATCATCGCGTCTTTTCCGCCCAACTCGAGGATCGTGGGTATCAGGTTCCTGCCACACGCTTCCGCCACGCGCCGCCCTGTCGTCCCGCTGCCTGTGAAAAGAACTTTGTCGGGGAGGGCTTCGATAAGCGCTTGCCCTACTTCTGCCCCACCCTGGATCACGGCGACTAGATCGCGTGGAAACCCAGCGTCGCGAAAGAGTTTTTCCAGGAGTGTTCCGCAGCGCGGCGTAAAATCGCTCGTTTTGCAGATGACCGCATTCCCGGCTGCTACTGCGGGGATGATCTGGCTCATGGGTATCGCCAGAGGGTAATTCCAGGATGAGATGATGCCGATTACTCCGAGAGGCTCATAAACGAGATGCCCGGACTTGGCCTTTGCCGCGATGTTGTGATGGGGCACGCGCTCCGGGCGAAGCGCCGCGCGGACATTTTTCGACCAGTATTCCGCTGAATCGAGAGCTACGAAAACGTCGGCGAAGAGCGCTTCGACGCGAGGCTTCCCGGATTCCGCGACGACGGTATCTGCTATTTCATGGCGCGAAGCCATGAGGCATTCGCGAAGCTTGCGCAATTGCCGGCAGCGTTCGCGAATTGGAACGGTTGCCCATTCCCTTTGCGCGGCCCGCGCAAGCGTAACAGTCCGCGCCACCATCTCCGGCGGGGTCTTCTCGATGTGCGCCAAGACTTGCCCGGTAGCCGGGTTGATGGACGGCAGCGTATCGATAGGGATAGCTGTGGCCGCCATGGATGGAATTCTATACGAAGCTTTGTTTTTCAGCCACGCTCACCAGACGCGGCGAACGTCATATTTATCGAGCGCTTTGTCGCTGCTGAGAATCGGGAGATTCTCGATTTGCGCCTGGGCCACCAACATACGGTCGAAGGGATCTTTGTGGAACCCGCCGAGAGAGCCCGCGCGGACCGCATGCTTGATGACAATCGGGAGCTCCAAAAAACCCTCTTCTTAGATCTGACGCGAGAAGCCGTTAACCAGCACCCGAGACTTGAACTTGCCGATGTGGGCTTTAATCGCCAACTCCCAAGCGCAAACCGCCGAAACGTAAACAGAAGTTCCGGCATCTTCCAAGATTGCCCGCGCACGCCGGGAGAGCTTTTCGCTCGCCTCAACCCACCATACCAGCGCGTGAGTATCGAGCAGCACGCGCGCCATGCGTCACTCGATTCCCCATGCAACTTATTTCAGGGCCCCGCCGATCCGCCAGGCCTCTTCATGTTCTACCTCAACCATGACCAATCCTTGCGGCGGCACCGTGGGGCCAGCTTTAGAGCGGTCCTTGCTTTCGTACAGGCGATCGATGTCTTCCGGCTTGAGCCGCCCGCGGCCTACGTCGAGGAGCGTGCCCACCATTTTGCGCACCATGTAGCGAAGAAATGACCGGCCGCTGACCGTGAAGAGCAGTTCCTCGCTGTCGGCGCTTCGCGCCAATTCCGCAGAGTAAATCTCACGCTCCGAAGAGCGCTCACGTTCCCCATCTTCGGAATCCGCCGAAGCCGCGAACGCCGCAAAATCATGCGTTCCCACAAATCGCGAAGCGGCATCGCGCATGGCGTCTTCATTGAGTGGAAACGGATAGTGCAGCACGTACCGCCACAGCGGCGGCGGCACGACCTTGCCCCGGTACAAGCGATAACGGTAAGTTTTGCGCCGCGCCGACCACCGCGCATGAAAATCCGGGCCAACCTCTTGGGCTCCCACAATGCGAATTGTCGGCGGCAAGAGTGCGTTCATGGCGCGCTGAAATTCCTGCGCCGATAACCCAGCATGCGTTTTGAAGCTGGCCACTTGGCCTAACGCATGGACTCCTGCGTCGGTCCGTCCGGCACCATGCAGAAGAATTTTTTCCTGCGTCAGGCGTTGAAGCACGTTGACGATTTCGCCTTGAATGGTCGGTTTATTCGCTTGTATTTGCCAGCCGTGGAAATCCGTTCCGTCGTAGGCAATGGTGAGCTTGAAATGACGCATGCAGGAGAGAGTTTAAGAGTCCAAGGTCAAAGAGTTCAAGAAACCCCGTTTGGCAAACATTTCCCTGATTTCCGCACCTGCACCCTTCAACTTAGAACTCTTGAACTTGGATTCATGGCGCCGTGCGCACAAAACGGCTGCCCGGCTTGACCGCGACGCTGCCCTGCCGGCAGAGCGGACAATCTTCCGGCTCGTAGTGAGTGAGGGGCATTTGCAACAACGACTGCGCTTCGACCTCAAACTCGAGCGTTCCTCCGCTCCGGTCGATCAAGGCGCCGGCGCCCATCACGCGCCCGCCGGCCTCTTCCACAACATGAATGGTTTCCATCGTCGAGCCGCCGGTAGTCCAAACGTCTTCCACCACCAGGACATGTTGCTCCGGGCGAATTTCAAATCCGCGTCGCAGCGTCATCATGCCGCGGGCATCGCGCTCCACGAACATCGCGGGTACGCCTCCGCCCGGCTCACTGTTTGGGGTCGGCAACGCTCGCGCCACTTCCTGACCGATGATGAGTCCTCCCATTGCCGGCGAGACCACGGCATCCACGCGAACATCCGAGAACAGCTCGGCCAGGGCATGCCCGAGCTTCTCCGCAAATCGCGGGTACTGCAATACCAGCGCGCACTGCACATAGGTTCCGCTGTGGCGTCCGCTGGTCAGTTCGAAATGTCCATGGCGGATGGCGCCGGCGGTTTCGAACATCTTCAGGATTTCTTCGCGCTTGAGCATGGTCTGAAGCTAACCGTCCGTAGTTTCCTAAACGTCGAACTGTCAGCAGCCTAGCCGTGGTCCCATTCATTGTCAAGGAACGAGAACGCTTGCTAACGCTTGCTAAACTACTCGCGGTAATTTTCGCCGCGCCAAGATCGGTGGCCGCTTTCTGGCTCAAACTGTGAGGGATGCCCCTGGAAAAGCCTGCTCTCGGCCACTGTCCAGGCGCAATCCTTCCTGAAGCCATAGATTCGTCCGCAGGGGACTGTCGCCTTTAGGTGACAGGGGAATGCGTTCTTTCGCATATTCGTTCGTCTTCGCTTTTTGTTTGCCTTAGACTATGCTCTTGGTATACTCGTGCTTGTGCGCTTGGCCTACAAATACCGTCTCTACCCCAACGAAGCCCAGGTTCAGTTCCTCGAGAACCAGCTCCACGAGGCTTGCGACCTCTACAACGCCGCGCTTCAGGAACGGCGCGACGCTTGGAAAGTTTGCCGCAAGAGCATGCACTACTACGAGCAGGCCAAGCAGTTGAAGCCGATGCGGAAAGAAGGGTTGCTCGGACTGGCCAACTTCTCCTGCTGCCAGGATGTGCTCCGCCGGCTGGATAAAACCTTCCAGGCGTTTTTCGCTCGCGTAAGGCGCGGCGAGAAGCCCGGCTTCCCGCGCTTCCGTTCGTTCCGGCGGTACGACAGTAGCACCTTTCCATCCTACGGCGATGGCTGCCGATTGCTCGATGACGGGAAGTTGCGTATCCAGGGCGCTGGTCGCATCAAAGTGAAGTTGCACCGGCCGGTGGAGGGTGCGATCAAGACCGTTACGATCAAGCGGGACGTGGACCACTGGTACGTGTGTTTTTCCGTCGAGCGGGACAGTGTCAGGTTGCCGGAGTCGTCCGAAGAGATCGGCATGGATGTCGGACTGGATAGCTTTGTCGCACTTTCGAATGGCCAGGAGATCGACAATCCGCGACACCTCAAGCGCGGGTTGGCACACCTGCGGCGCGCCCAGCGCCGGCTTTCCCGTCGCAAGCGCGGCAGCCAGCGCCGCCGCAAGGCCGCCGTATTGGTGGCCCAGGCGCACCGTAAAATCAGAAACCAGCGTGCCGCCTTTCATCATGATCTCAGCCGTAGGCTGGTGAAACGCTACGGGTTGATCGGGGTGGAAGACTTGAACATCAAAAGACTTTCGCGCGGGATATTGGCCGGCCCGGTCCACGACGCCGGATGGAACTCTTTCTTTGCCAAACTCTGGTACAAGGCTGCGAGCGCCGGGCGAGAGCTGGTGAAGGTGGATGCGCGTGGAACCAGCCAAGTGTGCGTATGCGGAGCGGCCGTGCCCAAGACCCTTGCGGAGCGTTGGCATGCATGTCCGGTATGCGGGTTGTCGGCACCTCGCGACGTGGTCAGCGCGCAAGTCATACTGCAACGCGCCCGGATCGGGCGTTCGCGGCATAACGTAGAGGATGTCGTCTCATGCGTGCCGCGAGAAGCCGTCGCCTTTCAGGCGACGGAGTGATCACGAACAGCCGCAACGGTTCGGGAATACGCGCAACATGTGGATGTTGTGAACGCTTCGGCAAGCCTATTCTCGCTGCTCGCAATCCCTCCGCAGCTTGGCCGCGCGATTCTCGCCGATGACGGTCGCTACGGCAGGATTGCTCCTGCTCGTGGCCAGCGCCACTTGGTCTCCCGTTGCCCAAGCCGCTAGCATAAACACCCTTGCCATGTTGCACGACGAATAGAACTCTTTCGCGCTCTCGGTGATGTCCTGTGAGCTTAATGAACAGCCCTTTTCAGGGCGACTTCCGAATACAGGGAGGTATCGTGGTATGGTCGCTCGACTCATTGAAACGCGAAGATGTGCCTCGGGCTCTCCGTGCCCTCTGGGCCCTTCGCTCTGTGCTGTCTGCTTTGAATCTTTTCCCGGTTTCCATGACGGCTGGTTCCACGAGTCACCAATTCACCAGTCGCGAATCTAGTATGATAACGGAGTACCGAGAATCGATAGCTGATCTCTGTTTTTCCCCATGGAGCCTCGCGAAAAAGCCGCCCAACTTCCCGAAAATCCCGGTGTGTACCTTTTCAAAGACGCCGCGGAAACAGTGTTGTACGTTGGCAAAGCGCGCAACTTGCGCAGCCGCGTGCGCTCCTATTTCACGGAGTCGCGCTCGATCGATGCCAAGACCGGCTCCCTGGCGCGCGAAATTGTCGATCTCGAAACTATCGTGGTCGGCAACGAGCGCGAAGCCCTGGCGCTCGAGCACAACCTCATCAAAAAATACCGCCCGAAATTCAACGTCCTGCTCCGCGACGACAAAACCTATCCTTACATCAAGTTCACCGCGACCGAAAAATATCCGCGCGTCTATTTCACGCGGCGCATCAAGAAGGACGGCTCTCTCTATTTCGGGCCGTATTTCCCCGCCGGGCTGGCGCGTCGCATCCTTCACTTCATTCATAAGCGCTTTATGGTTCCGTCATGCACGGTCGACCTCACACGCCATCATCCGCGTCCCTGCTTGCAGTATTACATCAAGCGCTGTCTTGGCCCTTGCGTTGCCGGGCTCACTACCGACGAGCGCTACGCCGAAGCCGCGCGTGATGCGCGCATGTTTCTCGAAGGACGCCGCCACGATTTGATGAACAGCCTCGAAGAACGCATGACCGCCGCCGCGGAGAAAGAATTGTTCGAGCAAGCCGCGGCTTATCGCGACCTGCTGCGCACGCTCGAAGACATCGAGGAGCGCCAGCGGATCGCGGCGACGCAGGGCGATGATACCGACGTTTTCGCCTATTACGCCGAGCCGCCGCTGGTGGCCGCGAATCTTTTTCACTTGCGCGGCGGGCGCGTGGTGGACCGCCGCGAATTTTACTGGGAAGACCTTGAGGAATTTGATCCGCAGGAGTTTGTGCCGTCCCTCTTGAAGCAGCTTTATCTCGATGCTGAGTATCTGCCCAAAGTGATTCACGTCCCCGAAGATTTCGAGGAACGTGCCTTGCTCGAAGAAACACTCACGGAGCGCGCTGGACACAAAGTTGAGATTTGCACGCCGCAACGCGGCTCCAAGCGCGCTTTTCTTGATCTCGTGGAAAACAACGCAAAGCATTCCTTTGAGCAGCGCTTCCGTGTACTAAAGCCAACTTCCAAAGCCATCGGTGAAGCCCTTCAGAACGCCTTGAACTTGCTCGAAGAGCCCAAACGCATCGAGAGCTTCGACATTTCGCATATCCAAGGAACCGACACCGTCGCCTCCATGGTTGTTTGGGAAAACGGCCGCATGAAGAAATCCGACTATCGCAAATTCGTCATTCGTGGCGAAGGCGGCAATGGCGCGCTGCCGCGATTGAACGATGATTTTTCCAGCATGCGCGAGGCGGTTACGCGCCGCTACCGCCGCCTGCAGGAGGAAAAGAAAGAGCTGCCCAGCCTAATCCTTATCGATGGCGGCATCGGACAATTGCACGCCGCCGCGCAGGCTCTCGAATCGCTCCAGATCATCAATCAGCCCGTGGCCAGCATCGCCAAAAAAGAAGAAATCCTTTTCGTCCTCGGCCAGGAAGATGAACCCATCATCCTCGAGCGCCATTCGCCGGTCCTGCACCTAATCCAACAAATCCGCGATGAAACGCACCGCTTCGCCGTCACTTTCCACCGCCAACGTCGCGGCAAGCGGCAAACCCACAGCGCACTCCACGAGATTCCCGGCGTCGGACCAAAGACTGCTCAGAAGCTGCTCGAAGAATTTGGCAGCGTCGCGAATATTCAAAGAGCAGGCGTGGAAAAACTGAGCGCGGTCATTCCGCGAAAAAGCGCAGAGAAGATTCTCGCGGGCCTGGAGCATCCCGCACAGCGTTCGAACGAGCGGTAACCGCTCGAATCGACAATACCGGTTAGCCGCCATTGCAGCCTCCCTCCGGCTGTGCTACGGTGTGCTTGGAGGTTGTGATGGCGGACAACGTGGGTTCCAAGGTGACGTACTTCATCGTCGGTCTTGGTGTTGGCGCTCTGATGGGCGTTCTTTTTGCGCCAAAGTCCGGCGATGAGACACGCGATTTTCTTACAAAGAAGGCGGACGAAGGCAAGGAATATGCGCAGCGCAAAGCCCGCGAGCTGCGCGAACGCGCCGATGAATTGATCGAACGCGGAAAAGAAGTGGCGGTGCGTAAGAAGGATTCGATTTCGGCGGCGGTCGAGGCAGGACGCGAAGCGTATTTGCGGGAGTCCAAGCAGTCGTCCCAGTGACGCGGTAGCGGGAAAGAAGTTTGGCCCCTTTCCGGGGCAGGCGGGGCACGTATGCAGGTGTGGCTCGAAATCTTCAGTATCGTTGCGGCGGTCGCTCTCGTCGTGCAAGTTGTGATTCTGACGGGGCTTCTGCTTCAGATGCGCCGCACCACCAAGAACGTGAACCGCATGGTGAGCGAAGTGCAATCCCGCATGGGTCCGATTCTCACGCGCATGCAGATTCTCCTCGAAGACACGCAGCCGAAAATCTCCACCATGGTGAACGATGCCTCCCACATCGTGTATTTGGCGCGCGGGCAGGCGCAAAAAGTCGACCGCGTGTTCACGGAAGCGGCGGACCGATTTCGCGGTCAACTTCTGCACATGGACCACATTATGAGCGGCGCGCTGGAAGCGATGGAAGACGCGGGACTCCAATTTAAAGACAAGTTCTGGGCTCCGATGCAAAAGGCCTCGGCGCTCGTGCAGGGAATCAAGGTAGGCATCGATCTGCTGCGTTCACGGCGCCGCAGCTCGGACGGACGGCCGGACCGCCGGCGCAGCGATGAACCCCGCGAACCTCAAGAAGAAGAACTCTTCATCTAGTTTTCCGGATTTCCGTTCTTAGGTTTCAGTAATTAGAACTCGCACTGAAAACCGAAACAACCCATCCTCGGTCCTCTGGGTTCTCTCTGTTTTGCTCCTTCTCCTCAACTGAACTGAAAAGCGAAAACTGAAAACTGATTACTTGCTTCCGCGGATCCAGCCGCCGGCGAGGAGGCGAGGGTTCTTTCCGTTGCCGCAATCATCAGAACCGTAGAAGACGGCCGCTTGGCCGGGAGTGATGGCACGCTGCGGCGTGTCGAAGGTGACGCGCAGGTGGGTTTCGTCAAGAGCTACGACCGTGGCGGGAGCGGGTTCGTGCTTGTGGCGAATCTTGACCGAAGCGCGAAACGTTCCGGATGGCTGCGCGATCGAAACCCAATTCACGCCTTTCACTTCAAAGGTCCGCTTACGCAAGGCTTCATCTTCGCCGACAACCACGCGATTGTTTTGCCGATCGATCGAGAGAACGTAAAGGGGCTTGCCGGCGGCAAACCCAAGTCCCTTGCGCTGGCCAACGGTGAAATTGTGCACGCCGTTGTGGCGGCCGATGATTTCGCCGCGTTCATTGACGATTTCGCCTTCCGCGTCGCTTAGAGGAGTTCCGCGCTCGCGCGAATACGCATGGATGAACTGCACGTAGTTGCCGTTAGGCACAAAACACAGCTCCATGCTTTCCGGTTTTTCCGCTACGGGAAGATTCACCTGGCGGGCCAACGCACGCACTTCTTCCTTGGTGAGTTCGCCGAGAGGGAATTCGCTACGCGAAAGCTGTTCCTGCGTGAGCCCCCACAGAAAATACGATTGGTCCTTCGTTTCATCGCACGCACGCAACAATTCCCAGCGATCGGTCATTTCGTTTTTGCGGATGCGCGCGTAGTGCCCGGTGGCGAGGCGCTCCGCGCCGATTTGCCGCGCCATCTGCAAGAGCGGCTCGAATTTCACGTCGGTATTGCAATTTGTGCAGGCGATGGGCGTACGTCCGGCGAGATACTGATCCACAAACGGACGCACCACGCGCGACTCGAACTGCTGCTCGAAGTTCACCACATAGTGCGGAAAATTCAGATGCCGCGCCACGGCCTTTGCGTCGTAGACATCGTCGAGCGAGCAGCAGCGGTGCTGCGCAGGGCCATCCCCTTGCAGTTCGGGCAGACGGCGCTGGTTCCAGAGCTGCATGGTGAGGCCGACCACCGGACGGCCTTGCTGCTGCAGGAGTGCGGCGACGGTGGAGGAATCGACACCACCAGACATGGCGACGGCGACAAGGCCGGGCTGGGTTTCTGCGCGCTCGGGCAGGGTAGCGAATTGGCTGGCGGCGTTCATGGGCACAATTTCATTGTAAACGGATTCAGTTTCGGCGCGCAGCCAGAGGAACCAAAGACAAGACGAAACGCAGAGGCGCAAGGTAGACGGAGATGGCGCAGAGAGGAAGGAAAGCAGTTAGTCATGGGCGACGGCCCTTTGGTAGGTCGGCGAGAGTTCGCGGAGTTTAGCGACGGCGGCGGGTACGACCTGGATGGCGAAGTCGATGTCGGCTTGCGTGGTGTGACGGCCAAGGCTGAAACGCAAGCTGGCGCGCGCTTGTTCCGCAGGCAAGCCGATCGCGGTGAGAACGTGCGAAGGCTCGACGGCGCCGGAAGAGCAAGCGGCGCCAGTGGAGCAGGCCAAACCCTTCAGGTCGAGCGCGATGAGGAGCGCCTCGCCTTCGACGCCGGGGAAAACGAGATTCGTCGTGTTGGGGGTGCGCGGAGCGCGGCCGCCATTGATGCGCGAGTGGGGAATGCGATTCACCAGGCTATGCTCCAACTGATCCCGGAGCGCGCTGAGGCGTTTGGCGTCGTTTGCGAGCGAATGGCGGGCGATCTCAGCAGCTTTGCCGAGGCCAACGATGCCCGCAACATTTTCCGTGCCCGGACGAACGCCGCGCTGGTGATGGCCGCCGTAAAGGAGCTGCTGCAAACGAGTGCCGCCGCGAAGGTAAAGAGCGCCAATGCCTTTGGGGGCGTACAGTTTGTGGCCCGAAAGAGAAAGAAGATCGAGGCGGCACTGGTTCACGTCGACGGGAATTTTCCCCGCGGATTGCACGGCATCAGTATGGAAATAGACATCGGCTTCTTTGGCGATGCGACCGATTTCTTCGAGGGGCTGAATCGTGCCGAGCTCGTTGTTAGCGTGCATGATGGTGATGAGCACGGTTTCCTTGCGAATCGCGCCGTGCAAATCCTCGAGATCGATCAAGCCGTCTTGGTCCACGTGAAGATAAGTAACATCCACGCCTTGCTTTTCCAAAGCTTGGCAAGTGTTAAGAACGGCTTCGTGCTCGACAAACGAGGTGATCACGTGGGGACGGCGGCCTGGGGGCATAGCGGAGGAGCCGACGATTCCGAAGATGGCGTGGTTGTCGGACTCGGTGCCGCCGCTGGTGAAGAAAATCTCTCGAGGAGCGGCGCCAATCAGCGCGGCAACCTGTTCGCGGGCGGTTTCGACGGCAGCGCGCGCCCTCTGGCCGAAGGCATGGATGGAAGAGGCATTGCCAAACTCCGCAGAGAAATAGGGAAGCATGGCGTCGAGCACTTCGGGCTCGACGGGGGTGGTGGCGTTGTAATCGAGGTAGACGCGGTTCATAGCTCAACTCACATCATGATACTCGACATGATACTCGAAAGGATGTGACTGGTGCCGGGTGACTGGTGACTCAAGGCCAGAGGCACGAAACTGGAAGCGCAAAACATGGAAATTGGCCGCTAGCTAAGCTAAAGCTAGAGGCTCGTACTACCGATTCCGTTGAAGTTAAGCGGTGAGTGCCTGCTAAAGATATCATTTCAAAAGACTTAGGGCTATTTTTGGGGCGCAAAGAGCTGGGCGGCGCAGAGAAATTGACAGAAGCTTGAGACGCGACCGACAAAGTCGAGGTGTGAGCCCTTCGGAGATGCATCTGGCTCGGTGTCGGCTTTTCCCCTTTGGCTCCCAATAAACACACCAAATGACAGCACGGCTGCTGCTAGAAGCTAATGATTACTACATGGCGATTCGCATGGCCCGTGAGGTCCCCGGGGAATCGTCCTAGGGCAACTCAGGGGAAGATCGTTTTAGGACAAAGCTTTTGCCGAGCCAGGCGGCGGAGTTGTTAGGAATCCGCTGTGACGCGCCCCTTGGCACTGCCTCGCGGTGCAGAAAAGCGCCAGGTGCGGAGATTGAGAGTATAGAGGGCGATGCAGAAGAGGTTGGCGGGAATGAAGCCGAATTGCGCGGTGCGCACACCGATGACGCAAACTACGGCGCTATTAATGGCGCAGACGACCCAGCCTTGCCAGAGTTTGCGCCCGAGCAGGATCGTGCCAAGGATGGTAAGGACACAAGAGATGTAGTCCAAACGAATCAGGTTGTGAAGTAGGTTTGCCATTTTTGTGTCCGAGGCCGGCGCCGAAGTGCAAGAGCAACGGCCACGCGCTGCCGTGATTTTTCCTTGTCAAAAGAACAAGTCTGGCGTTGGCTAGAAGCCTCGGCCTAAAGAAGACCCGCCACTACAGAGCGGGGCTGAAGCCCCGCCTCTACAAAATCTTTGGATCCGCCACTACGAGTCGCGTGGAGTTGTCCGAAGCAAACTTTCCTGAGGACGCAGAGCGATTGCGATGTCGGACTTACAGGTCCGACCGTCAGCTTACTAGCGACGGTTCCTTTGTACCCTGAAGGGAAAAGCACTTCAACGGCCAATTGCGGGGACGATTCCAAAAAGGAAATGCCAAAACGTATCTGTAACTTGCTGTGAATGCGGGGTCTTATTGCGAAGCGAAGAAGGGTGAGGAATGGGGAGGAAGGGAGTGGATCGCAGTCTCGGCGGAAGTGAGACAAGGCGTTTCAGGATGAAACGGGCGTGGTGGCCAGTCGCGAAACCGTTCCCGTTTCCTTAGCTTCCTGGCAATTCGGATGATTGTACGCAACCCCGCCGGACGGTTAGAATTTTCTGGAGACGAGAGTGCGCGCGCGTCGATTATGAATACTCTATCGATGGCCAGTTTGTAAGGAAATCGGTATTGGGAACCATGTTAGCCATGATTAATAGAAGGCCCGGTCCCCATGACAAAGGGGCTCAACAACATATTCCGATTATTACCCATTCACGCCAGCGACTTTAACGCTTCGCCTACGCCGGAAGGGGAGTCGCGGTCCGGTGGAGCTATATTTGCAAGAACCATGAGCTTCGGCACAACAAGCTGCCAGAGATGACCGATCAACGGATACTTAATGCCTATCGAAAGCAGGCAGACGCACGGCCGCCGCCTGCCAAGGAATACGATCCTTCTGTGCTTCCAATGGAATCCTATATCGATCCGAGGACGAGTGAGGCCTTGCATTTGCCTGGACCGACCACCGAGACGAATACGTTCTTACGGATGACGCGAATTTAACCCCGCGGCTTCAACGAGGACTGCATCCTCCTAAGACACGCCAGTCTAATTCAGCGCTAGACGCTGTGCGTGTTGGACTCGATGACCACTAAGGATCTGCCGCGAAAAAGAAGGGCGGCGAATATGCCGTCTTGGTTGGCCATCATGGAAGTGATACTGTGGCGATCGGAGAGCTGAGAATGGGGAGCGGACTAAACAAATCGTTTTCCGCGAAATTGCAAAAGAGCCACAAGGGCGGATGGACGTACGTTGTCTGGGCGAATTCGGTCAAATTGTTTGGGACACGCGGCCTGGTTAAGGTGAAGGGTACGATAGATGGACACACCTTCAGGAGCTCGTTCATGGCCATGGGCGACGGAAGGCACATGCTGCCCGTAAAACTAGAGATACGCCGCGCAATCGGGAAAAAGGCTGGCCAAACCGTTAAGGTGCGATTGCAAGAGCGCATCCGTTAAGGAACGGAGAAGCCATCACAATTTTCTGCTAAGGAATTTCAGCATCCGCAATTCACACCTGACCCGGCTTGCGAAAATCCGCAGAGTGCTTCGCAGATCCTTCAAACAAATTCAAAGCCAGCGAGCGGATTGCTCCGGCGATCTGCGCTTCACATCGTGAGGACGACGCGGAATTGGGCTTTGCCGCTGATCATGCGGGCGTAGGCTTCCTTTACTTTGGTAAGCGGAAATCTTTCGATCATGGGGCGGACGCCGGTGAGTTCCGCGAAGCGCATGGTCTCTTCGGAATCCGTAGCGGTTCCCGAGGCCCAGCCTTGAATGGTTTTGCTTCCGCCGATCATGAGCACAGTAGGAATCTCGAGAGGGTCGCCGCTGGCGCCGATAACCATGAGCTTTCCGTGCGGGCCGAGGCCGGGGACCAGCTCAGACATGGCTTTGCCGCTGGGCGCGGTGGCAAGAATCACTTTCGCGCCGCCAAGTTTCTGCAGTTCCTCGGCGGCGTTGGTGGATGCGGAATCAATGTACAGGCTGGCGCCAAGTTTGCGGGCGAGCGGCTCATTTTCTTTGCCACGGCTGAGGGCGGCGACGCGATAGCCAAACTTGCTGGCGAATTGCACCCCGAGGTGACCTAGTCCGCCGATTCCCTGAACGGCGACTAAATCGCCCGGATGCGCGCCACTGTGGCGAAGAGCGTTAAAGGTAGTGATGCCAGCGCAGAGAAGCGGGGCGGCTTGTACGGGATCGAGCCCGTCAGGCATCTGCGCAACGGCTTCTGCGGGGGCGACCATGTATTCGGCATAGCCGCCGTCGTAGGTGATGCCACAGATTTTCTCGTTGACACAATTGATGAAATCGCCGCGGCGGCATGGCAAGCAGGTTCCGTCATGGCCGCCGTGCCAGCCGACGCCGACGCGCTGGCCCTTCTTCCAAATGGTGACGCCAGAGCCGACTTCATCGATAATGCCGGCGACTTCGTGGCCGGGAGAACGCGGATAGGTTACGCCGGGCCAGAGGCCGTCCTTGACGAGGTGGTCGCTGAGGCAGATGCCGCACGCTTGCACGCGGATGCGGACTTGTCCTGCGGGAGGCTGGGGAATGTCGCGTTCTTGTAACTCAAAATCGGCGCCAGGCTTGGTGACAAGCGCGATTTTCATCTTGGGCACGGGCTGTTCCTCGGAAGGATGAGAGTTGAAGGCCGCATTCATTTTGATGCGGGAGCGCGGTGGCAGGTTAGGCAAAAGCTGCGACGAGAGGCGCAAACAAGGGCGGATCGAGTTGGTTCATGTTAGAGTCTGCGGCTTGGGGAACAGCACAGGCAAGAGTGCTCGTGCTACTGGAGGGAAGAGTGGGGTATCGGGATTTGCGGGAGTTTATTGCCAGGCTGGAGAAGGAAGGGGAGTTGAAACGAGTGCGGGCCGAAGTGGACCCGCTACTGGAGATTACCGAAGTGGTGCAAAGAATGTGTAGACCGAAGAACCGGGGAGGCGGCCATAGACAGGGGGGCGAAGCAACGAGCGCAGAGACAAGAGAGCCTGTGCTACCCGTGCCGAACAAAGCCCTGCTGTTTGAGAGGCCTAAAGGGTCGAGGATTCCGCTGCTGATTAACGCGTTTGGAAGCGTACGGCGGATGTGCCTGGCGCTCGAAGTAAACGACCTGGACGAAATCGCCCAGCGGATTCAGGGATTCTTAAGCATGGAGACGCCGCAAGGGCTTTTCGACAAAATCAAATTGTTGCCAAAACTGTCGGAGTTGGGCTCGTTTTTCCCGAAGAGCGTGAAAACGGGCTATTGCCAGGAGACGGTCCAGAAGGGGAAGGACGTGAACCTGTTCGACTTTCCGATTTTGAAATGCTGGCCGCAGGATGGCGGGCGATTCATCACATTTCCTCTGGTGTTTACAAAGAATCCGGAGACCGGGAAGCGCAACGTGGGGATGTACCGGATGCAGATTTATGACGAGCGGACGACCGGGATGCACTGGCAAACGCAGAAGCACGGCGCGGAGCATTTCCGGCGGGCACGGGAGGAGAATCCGGAGGGGCGGATTCCGGTAAGCGTGGCGATTGGGACCGATCCGGCAACGGCACTGGCGGGAATGCTGCCGATTCCGGCGGACTTGGACGAGATGATGTTTGCGGGGTTTTTGCGGCGCGAGCCGGTGGAAATGGTGGCGTGCCAGACGAATGAGCTGGAAGTGCCTGCAAATGCAGAGGTTGTGCTGGAAGGGTATGTGAACCTGAATGAGATGCGCACGGAAGGGCCGTTTGGGGATCACACGGGGTTCTATTCGCTCGAAGGGGAGTACCCGGTTTTTCATGTAGAGTGCGTGAGCCACCGGAAGGAGCCAATTTACTTGACGACGGTGGTGGGGCCGCCGCCGCAGGAAGACTTTTATATGGGCCACGCCGTAGAGCGTATCTTCTTGCCCGTCATGAAGATGCAGTACCCGGAAATTGTGGATGTGTCGATGCCCGCACAGGGGATTTTCCATAATTTGATGATCGTGGCGATTCGGAAGTCCTATCCGGGGCACGCGCGAAAGATCATGAATGCGATTTGGTCGCTGGGGCAGGCGATGTTTACCAAGGTGATTGTAGTGGTAGACCACGATGTGGACATCCATGACTACAGCGAGGTGGTGTGGAAGACGCTTTGCGCCCTGGATCCGGAGCGGGACGTGCAATTTTCGCTGGGGCCTATCGATACCCTGGACCATGCCGCCCGGATGCAGGACTTCGGGTCGAAGATGGGGGTCGATGCGACCCGCAAATGGGCTTCGGAGGGGTTCACAAGACCATGGCCGGATGAGATCTGCATGGACCCAGGGACCAAGAAACATGTGGAAGAACTGTGGAAAACTTTGGGCGTGGATTGAGCGGTTATCCGAAGTAGACTGTTGCCTCTTAGGGCATTTTCGGCCGCCATTCGCACGAAGACAAATCGAAGGAAAACGGCAAATTGCTGGGTAAAAAGGAGATAGTTCAGGTAAAAAGGAACTAGCGACCGAATGCTTTTGGAGGGTGCAGACAAAGGATTAACGGTACGCGAGGACAGGTGGCGTTCGCAAAAAAGCGCAACTAATTGTGGTTTTAAAACAGTGGACCCTACGGGTATTGTGGTACTACCCGAAAATACCCCCGAACTGCCTAGAACTACCCCTATTCTTAGCACAACAGACCCATAGATTCCCTTGACGCTCGGAGTGCAGAATGGCATAAAGCACCCACGGGTTGTGCCCTCAATCCCGATCCGCAGCGCGAGAGGGGCGCACCTGTAGGGTTGTGATCTGCTGGCATGAGTTCGAATGCCGGGGTGGCGTTCTACGTGATTGAGTCGCGCGAAGTAATGAATGTAAGGCAGGCGTCGCAATATCTGGGCATCTCCCCGGATACCCTCTACCGTTACATCACGGAAGGGGAGATACCAGCGTTCAAGCTAGGCAACCGTTGGAAGCTGCGGAAGACGATCCTAGACCGGTGGATGGAAAGAAAGATGACCCAGTCTGCCGCGAGACGGCACGCGTAGCAAGAATGATCGTAGGAGAGAGGCCGCAATGGGGCTACTAGGCGGAAAAAAGAGCAAGCAAATCGTAGGCCTGGACATTGGATCCAGCTCCATCAAAGCGGTGGAGCTGAAAGCCACCAAGGCGGGCTACGAACTCGTAAGCTTCGGAATGGAGTCCTTGGCGCCAGACACGGTGGTGGACGGGGCGATCATGGACGCGCCCCAGGTCGCCAACGCCATCAGCAAGATATTTGATGCCGAACGCATCAAGATCAGGAATGTGGCAACTTCGGTATCGGGGCACTCGGTCATCGTTAAGCGTGTGCCGCTGCCGTTGATGACCGAGGAGGAGTTGTACGACCGGATTCCCTCGGAAGCCAGCCAGCATATTCCCTTCGACATCGCGGACGTGAATCTGAGCTATCAACTGCTCGAGTCGATGGACTCCCAGATGGATGTGCTGCTGGTGGCGGTGAAGAAAGACAAGATTCTGAACCACACCAATGTGCTGGCGCAGGCGGGGAAGACCCCGATGATTGTGGACATCGATGCTTTCGCCTTGCAGAACTGCTTTGAAGTAAATTATGAGCCGGACAGCGCGCAGACGGTGGCGCTGCTGAACATCGGCGCGAGCGTGATGAACATCAACATCGTGCGCGGCGGGATTCCGCTGTTCACGCGCGACGTGAGCGTGGGTGGGAACCAATACACGGACGCGCTGCAAAAGGAACTGGACCTGAGCTTTGAAGATGCCGAGCGCCTGAAAAAAGGCGAGACGCTGCCGAGCGTCACCGATGAGCAGAGACAACAGATTTTGCGCAGTGTGTCCGACATTTTGACTCTGGAAATCCAGAAGACATTTGACTTTTTCAGGGCCACCGCGAGCGGGGAAAACATCCAGCGGATTGTGGTGGCGGGCGGAACGGCGCGGGTGCCCGGACTTGTGGATTTGTTACGCGAGGAGTTTGCCATGCCTGTGGAGGAATTGAATCCCTTCCGCAGGGTGCTCATCAATCCCAGCCGGCATAGCGATGATCAGATCCGCGACATCGCGCCGCGGTTGGTGATTGCTGTAGGTCTGGCACTGAGGAGCTTCGACTAGCCATGATTCGCATAAACCTTCTTGGACAAACGCGACCAAGGGCTGCCCGGCGGCCGACAATGGCGGTGGATACTGGCGGAGCGATGCCCGTGGCGTTCATTGGTGTGGGCGTTCTTGTCGGCGTGTTGGTTCTCGGGTTCTTCTATTACACCTGGGACAAACAATTGACCGAAGAAAACAACAAGATCAAAACGCTGCAAGCGCAGAAAACGGAACTCGAGCAGACCAAGTTGCAAGTCGAGGCGTTTGAAAAGCAGAAAGTCATTTTGCAGCAGCGCGTCAACACCATCGAGCAGTTGCAGCGTGACCGTACCGGCGGGCAAGAACTGCTGGACATGGTGGCAAATACCGTGTCGCGGACAGAAAACCTGTGGCTGACGGAAATGGCGCGGAAGGGGAACGCCTTGTCAATGAACGGAGCGTCCGCGTCAATCAATGCGGTGGCGAATTTCATTACGGCGCTGAAGCGCTCGGGGTACTTCCAGAAGGTGGAAATCCTGGAATCGAAGCAGGATGACAAGACGCAGGGCCTGCAAACGTTTACCTTCCAGATCACTGCGGAAATCGCACCGCCGCCGCCCATGCAGGCACGGCCGGCCACTGCATCTGCGGCAGCGGCCAACACACCGGCGAAGAAAGGTTAAGGGGACCCATGGCCAATCCTTTGCGAGACATGTCGGTGATCATGCAGGCCCTCGTGGCCGCGGCCGTTGCGGTGGTGCTGGTGCTGGTTGGAGTTTACGTGCCGGGGTCGCCGATTGCGCACGAGCGGGATGATGTGGACGCCGCGGTAGTGAAACGGACCCAGTTAAGCCAGGAAGTGGCGCAACTTCAGGTCTACAAGCAGCGCTACGGGGAATTGAAGCAGCAGATGGACGCGCTCTCGAAACAATTGGAAACGCTGAAGACGATTGTTCCCGAGGAAAAAGAAGCGGACGAGTTCATCCGCCTGATCCAAGGAGCGGCGAGCGCCTCCAACGTACAAATTCGCAGCCTGAAGTCGCTGGCGATCGTGCCCAAGGAATATCACTACGAGATGCCGTTTGAAATTCAGGCCGACGGGCCGTACTTCAACGTGCTGGACTTTTTTGGGCGGCTGGGCCGTTTGTCACGAATTATCAATGTGGGCGACCTGACGTTTAACGGTCCGGAGAGCGCCAAGGGGGCAAAATACCCGGTGCGGCCAGGAACGACGGTTTCCGGAATTTTCACCGCAACAACATTTTTCACCAAGCCTGCCGACTCGACTGTGGCTGCCGCAGCGGGAGCCAAGCCGGGCGGCGCGCCTGGAAAACCCTGAGCGGGAACGAGCGAACTATGCGTTCAGCGATAACCATCGGATTAGGGCTCTTAATCGGCACGGCGGCTCCAAGCTTGCGCGCGCAGAGGAATCCGCTTCCACCCGGTATTGGAAACTCCACGGCGGAACAAGCGGGGCAGAGCACGCAGCAGGCTACCAAGCCTCCGGCCAAACCAGCGACGCAAACTCCTGCGAAGCCGGCTGCGCAGACTCCAGTTAAGCCCGCGACGCAAACTCCGGCGAAGCCTGCTGCGCAGGCATCGGCAAAACCAGCGGCCCAGGGGCCAGTAAGGCCCGCGCCCGCAGCAACGAAGCCTGCAGCAGCCGCAAAGCCTGCCGCGTCACTGGCAGCAGCGAAGCCGGCAGTGAGGGCTCCGGGAAAACCAGCGGCAAAGCCTGCCACGAAATCCGCGCGGAAGAAAGGCGCAAGCGAGCCTCCCGTGAACGCCGTAGAAAACCCCGCGGGGCCGGAGGGCGCTCCCAGGGCCGCGGCTGAAAGCGAATTGAAGGCCGCACGGAGGGACCCTTTTGAGTCTCTCGTCAGCCACGGGACAGAAGGCAAGGGCACGCCGAGCAACCTTCCCCCGGGGAAGGCAGGCCTGCAAGTCAGCACGCTGCGGCTGGATGGCATCGTGCGGTCTCCGAATGGAATGATCGCCGTAGTTTCCAACCCGCAGGCGAGAACGTATTTCCTGCGCGAGGGCGACCACCTGTATGACGGTAGCGTCGAGAAGATCACCATGGACGGCGTTTCGTTCCACGAAGAAGGAAAAGACGCTTTTGGCAAGCCGGTGGAACGCCAAGTGAACAAGCGAATCTACTCCACCAGTTCAGGAGAACAGCAATGAAAACGAATTGGCCAGCCGTCAAGTATGGCTGCGTGATGCTTGCGAGCTTAACGCTGACGACGATGTCCGCGCCGGCACAAACCCTGGAGCCCACAAGCCCAGGCAAGTCCGCCGCGGTCATCTCCAGCGTGGCGATCACGCAAGCGCCTGAGGTATCGGCGGTGCGCGTGGAGGGAGAGGGTAAGCTCGACGTTCGCGCGGCGCGCATGCAGCACCCGGATCGTTTGGTGCTCGACTTTGTCGGAGCGCGGCTGGCGGTTCACAAAACGGTTATCCCGGGAGTGTCGGCTCCGGTAGTCGATGTCCGCATGGGACAGTATCAACCGAACGTGGCGCGAGTGGTGATCGACCTGACAACGGCAACGCCTTATCATGTATCGCGAGACGGCAAAGCCGTGGTAATTTCCTTTAGCACTCCGGCAGCCATGCCTGTGAGCCTTCGGCAGAACCCGACATTGACAACATCGTTGACCGACCGTTCGTCACAGCCGCGCGTCGGTCAGAGTGCCCCTTCGCCGCGTAAAGCTGAGGAACAACGTTCTGCTAGCGCCAACAAGATTCCTGCTCCTCGCTTTGCCTTGCCGGGCGAACTGACCGAGCCCCCCGTCGCACTGGCTTCGTTCCGCGAGAAGAATGGCCCAGCTCGCCCGGAAGCGAACCTGCAGCAGGCGGCCCAGCAGGCTATTCAGCAGGCAAACACGGCGGCCACAACGTTGGCGACTTCGGCCGCACAAACGCCAGCGCCAATGGCCATGCAGTCGGCGGCGAGGTACACCGGCGAACCTATTTCGGTCAACCTGAAGGACGTGGATCTGCGCGACTTTTTCCGGCTGATCCACGAAATCAGCGGTTTGAACGTGGTGCTGGACCCTGCGGTAAAGGGAAGCCTGACGATTGTTCTCGATGAAGTGCCCTGGGACCAGGCGCTCGACATCGTGTTGCAGAACAATGGCCTGGACAAACAATTGAACGGGAACGTTTTGCGAATCGCGATGAAGTCTACGCTGAAGTCGGAAGCAGAATCCCAGCGGGATTTAGTGAAGGCACAGGCAGAAGCGGTTGATCCGGTCACCGTAACCCGCGTGCTGAGCTATGCAAAGGCTTCCGTGCTGAAGGACACGCTGAAGAAATTTCTTAGTTCACGCGGCGATATTCTATCCGATGATCGATCGAATACCTTGATTATTCGCGACATTCCATCCGTAATACCAGTAATCGATAACCTGAGGGCGCAGTTGGACCGCAAGTCGCAGCAGGTGGAAATCGAAGCGCGCGTAGTGTCGGCCTCCCGTTCCTTTGCGGAAGATATCGGCACCCAGCTTGGGTTTGCGGGAACAACGACCGGCGGACGCTCGGTGTTTGGCGGAACGCCCGAGGTAGGGTGCAGCGGCCTCGTTGGTCCGATTATTTCTCCCTCTAGTTGCGTCTCGGGCGGACCTACTAGCGGCAACGGAGTAACGACCGGAACTCCGCTAAATACGAATTTCCCGGCTGGTTCTCCGAGCACTGGATTTACGTTTGCACACCGCTCTCCAAATTTTGCGCTCGACTTCATTATCACGGCCGCAGAATCGAAGGGCGTAGGAAAATTGCTCTCGAAGCCCAAGCTCATCAGCCAGAACAACGAAAAATCTTCGGTGAAGCAAGGTACCAAGATTCCGATCCAGACGACGATCAACAACACCATTTCCGTCCAGTACATTGACGCCGTATTGAAGCTGGAAGTCACGCCGCAAATCACCGCGGAAGGCACCATTTTCATGGACGTACTCGTGGAGAATACGCAGATCGACCAGGGCATTCCGCGTATTCAAGGAGTCCCGGCGCTCGATACCCAGGCAGTGGAAACCAAGGTGACGGTCGCAGATGGCGGCACTGTGGTTATCGGCGGAGTCATCGTCTCCTCGCAGCGCGTGGACATGCAAGAGACGCCGATCATTGGTAGCTTGCCGTTGATTGGGAATCTCTTTAGGCGGAGAAGCGTTAGCACCTCCTCTCAGGAACTGCTGTTCTTCCTGACGCCGCGAATCCTTCCGGGATAATTCGAAGAAATTATCTTTTAACTGAGGAACGAAACGAGGAGACTAAAAGTCTCCTCGTTCTGCTTATGGAAACACAGTTCCATCATCGCCGGCACAAGTTGGGGGAACTCCTCCAGAAATCCAGAATCGATGCGCTGCTCGTGATGCACCCCGCGAACTGGTTCTATCTGACAGGATTTACCGGGGATTCTGGCGCGCTGGTGGTGTCACCGAAGGCCACGGCGCTCGTCACCGACGGGCGATTTGTAGTACAGGCGAAAGCAGAGACGCAAAACGTACGCATCTGCCAACAGGAAGGCACCTTGCCTGAATCTGTCGCCCGGGTCCTCGGAAAGCTGCGGATCCGAAAAGTAGGTTTTGATGCGATGCACATGACCGTGTCTCAGCTTCAAGCAGCCCGCAAAGCGTCTGCGAGCCGATGGCAATGGATCCCCGCTGCTGGGATGGTCGAGGCGCTTCGAATGCGCAAAGACGATGGGGAATTGGCGCAAATGCGCAAGGCGGCTATCCTGGCGGGAGACATCATGGAGTTCGCGATCGGCTTGCTGAAGCCAGGGGTCCGTGAAACTGAGGTAGCCGCAGAAGTTGAATACGAGATGCGCACGCGGGGAGCCGCGGGACCGTCGTTTGAAACGATTGTTGCATTTGGGGACAGGGCGGCGCTGCCGCACGCGCGGCCCACCGCCAAACGATTGAGGAAAAATGAGTTGGTCGTGCTAGACCTGGGTGTTATACTCGGCCACTATTGCAGCGACGTCACCCGCACCGTTTTTTGCGGGCGAGCGCAGAAGCGCATCCAGACGTGGTATAAGGCGGTCCTGGAAGCGCAGGCAGCGGCCATCTCGAGGGCAAAAGAGGGAGTGACCTGCGGGGAGGTGGACGCGGCCGCGAGGCAAGTCCTGACAGGTTACGGGTTAGACCATCTTTTCGTCCACAGCACGGGTCACGGCCTGGGACTGGAAATTCACGAGGATCCCAGAGTCGCGAAGGGGCAAGCACGGCGGCTGGAACCCGGAAACGTAATTACGATTGAACCTGGCGTATATGCGGAAGGCATCGGGGGCATACGCATTGAAGATGATGTCGCCGTGCACGCCGGCCGGACGGAAATACTAACCAGAGCACCGCGGAATCTCATCGAACTCTAGAAACGGCATGAAACGCAAACAGCCTACAAAGTCCACTCCAACGTTTGCCAGTCCCGAGATGGAGCAAATCGAACAGCTTTTTCAGTTCATGACCGATCATGACCTCGAGGAATTTGAATACTCGCGGGGAGATTTGCATATCCGGCTGCGCAAGCCGTCGTCTGGCGTGGGATCGGGAGCACCGCGGCCGGCGGCTCCCGAGATTATTGTTGCCGGAAATCCTGGCGGAGCCGCTCCTGCGGCTCAAGGTGCACTCGCAACCGCGTCAGCGGGGCCGGAAGCGCGCTTGACCGAAGATCTCCACCTGGTGAAATCTCCGATTGTGGGCACGTTTTATGGCTCGCCTAGTCCTGGCGCAGAGCCCTTCGTGAAAGTGGGTGCATTCGTAGAAACAGGACAGACGCTTTGCATTGTGGAAGCCATGAAGCTGATGAATGAAATCGAGTCGGACGAGACGGGCGAGATCGTGCGAATTTTCGCGGAAAACGGACAGCCCGTCGAATATGGACAGCCTCTTTTTGGCATCCGCCCCAGCCGGAAGAAATAGCCGACACGCCGCCCTATGTTTCAGAAAATCCTAGTCGCCAATCGCGGGGAGATCGCCCTGCGGGTCATTTGCGCCTGCAAGGAGCTGGGTATTTCCACAGTGGCGGTCTATTCGGAAGCGGACCGCAATTCGCTACACGTGCGTTTCGCCGATGAAGCGGTTTGCATTGGCCCAGCGCGCAGCGGCGAAAGCTATCTCAATATCCCGCAGGTGATTAGCGCCGCGGAAATCACCAATGTAGACGCCATCCATCCGGGATATGGTTTTCTATCGGAGAATGCCAACTTTGCCAAAGTGTGCGAAGCGTCTGAGATTACCTTTATCGGGCCGCGGCCGGAAGTCATCGAGTTAATGGGAGAAAAGGACCGCGCGCGCCGCGAAGTAAAAGCAGCGGGTTTGCCAACGATTCCCGGAAGCGATGGTGTGGTGGAAGGAGAAGAACAGCTCGCCAAGGAAGCAGAGCGAATTGGCTATCCACTGATCCTGAAAGCCTCGGCCGGAGGAGGCGGGCGGGGCATGCGCGTGGTGCGCAAACAGGAAGAACTACTAAGCGCATATCAAACCGCTCGCAGCGAAGCGCAGCAGGCTTTCGGCACTCCCGACGTTTATATGGAGAAATTTCTGGAGTTTCCGCGGCATATCGAGTTTCAGGTGCTTGGCGACCAGCACGGCAAAGTCATTCACTTGGGCGAGCGCGAATGCAGCATCCAGCGGCGACACCAAAAACTAGTGGAAGAATCGCCTTCGCCGGTGATGGACGCCAAGCGAAGGAAAGAGCTTGGCGCGATGGTGGTCAAAGCTCTGGAAATGGTGGGCTACACGAACGCGGGAACCGTTGAGTTTCTGATGGACCAGGACGGTTCGCTGTATTTCATCGAAATGAATACGCGGATTCAAGTGGAGCATCCCGTAACGGAGTTGGTAACCGGAGTGGATTTAATTAAGGCGCAAATCCGCATCGCCGCGGGCGAGAAAATGGAGGATGCAACGGGAGCCGTCATTGCTTCCGGGCACGCCATTGAATGCCGGGTCAATGCGGAGGATCCGGATACATTCGTGCCTTCGGCGGGACGTATTACGACTTTCCAAGCCCCGGGTGGCACGGGTGTGCGTGTGGATTCGGCTGCTTATGCTGATGCGGTCATTCCGCCTTACTACGACTCGCTGATTGCGAAGCTCATCGTCAAGGGCCGCGACCGGACGGAAGCGATTGGGCGCATGAAAAGGGCCCTCGAAATGTTTGTGATTGAGGGCATCAAGACGTCGATCCCGTTGCACCGCAGAATCCTGGCGGACGCGAGATTTGTGTCCGGAAACTACAATACGCACTTCATTGATCGGCTCGTAGGCGCGAACGGAAAATAAAACGAGCATGCGCCTTGTCCTTCCACCGCTGTATGTGATATTAGACGCAGCGTTGCTTACCATTTCCGAAACAGCGTGCGCCCGCCAACTTGTGGACGCCGGAGTCCGGCTACTCCAATACCGGAACAAAACAGCGTCTTCCCGTGAGCTATTGAAAAGGTCGAAGCGTCTTTCAGCGGAATGGGTCTCCCGCGGTGTGACATTTATCGTAAACGATCGCGCCGACGTTGCCGCGCTTGCCGATGCCAGCGGAGTTCATGTTGGGCAGGAAGATTTGGGCGCAGAGGAAGCGCGGGTTGTCGTTGGGCCAGACAAACTGGTTGGCGTCTCGACACACAATCGCACGCAATTCGAACAAGCTGCGGCCACTTCGGCAGACTATATTGCGGTGGGACCGATCTTTGCCACGTCTACCAAGGCGAACCCGGATCCTGCGGTTGGAACGGAATTTATCCGCGAGGTGCGGCCACTGACGGACAAACCCATCGTGGCCATTGGGGGAATCACGCTGAAGCGCGCTGCGGAAGTGGTTCGAGCCGGAGCAGATTCGGTGGCGGTGATCAGCGATATACTCCGCGCTGCGTACCCGGGAGAGCGAGCGCGGGAGTTCCTCAAGATTTTACAAGAGGCAAACCACGCTGCGGGCGCCTAAAGCGTCTAAGGAAATGACCAATGGCTGAGAGCACACCAGCAATTTCGACGGCAAGCGCCGCGCACGAACACGGCTTCGTGCGCGCCATTGGCTTGTTCGATGGCACGATGATTGTTGTCGGGTCGATGATTGGCTCCGGCATTTTCATTGTGGCCGCCGAGATTTCGCGGCAGACGGGCTCGTCGGGCGGATTGCTGCTTACGTGGATTCTTACAGGACTGCTTACCATTTCGGCGGCGCTTTCCTATGGCGAATTGGCGGCGCTTTTCCCGCATGCGGGCGGTCAATATGTGTATTTGCGCGAGGCCTATTCGCCGTTGTGGGGATTCCTTTACGGCTGGACGCTTTTCCTGGTGATTCAGACGGGCACGATTGCGGCCGTAGCCGTGGGATTTGCGAGATATCTAGGGGTGCTCTTTCCCGTCATTTCTCCGCGCACGTGGATTGTTCACCCGATTTCGCTCGGCTCGAAATATGCGGTGAGCCTTTCCGTGCAGCAATTGGTCGGAATATTAATGATTCTTTTCATCACCTTCCTCAACACGCGCGGAGTCTACTTAGGCAAACTGATCCAAAACGTCTTCACCAGCGCGAAGGCGCTATCCTTGATTGGGCTAATTGTCCTGGGAATTTTCGTGGGGAGAAACGCCGGCGCGATTCGCGAGAATTTCAGCCATCTCTGGGTGCTTCACAATCCACAAACCCTGGAGCCAGGCGCAAATTTCCTGAAAGGCTTCATACCTAGAGTTTCTGCTGCCAGCGGCGCGTTTGGATTGTTGGTTGCTTTCGGCGTCGCGCAGGTCGGATCGCTATTTTCCGCGGACGCATGGAACAACATTGGCTTCACTGCGGCGGAAGTGAAGAATCCGAAGCGCGACGTCGCTCTGTCTATGGCTCTGGGTACCATCATTGTCATCACGTTGTATTTCCTGGCGAACGTCGCATACCTGTTTACCATGCCCTTGGTGCAGATTCAGACGGTTCCTGACGACCGCGTAGCCAGCGCGGCGCTGAACGTCATTTTCGGGCCGATGGGGGCAGCGATCATGGCAGTGGCCATCATCGTTTCGACATTTGGCTGCAACAATGGATTGATTCTTGCCGGGGCGCGCGTGTCTTACGCTATGGCTCGCGACGGGCTCTTCTTCCGTTCAACGGGCACGCTGAACAACAAAGGCGTGCCCGCTTCGGCGCTCGTCTATCAGGGAATCTGGGTAACCATCCTGATTCTAATGCGGACGCGCCACGTGGATGCGGCAGGCACCGTCACTTACGGGAATCTCTACAACGACCTACTCAATTACGTTGTTTTTTCCGTGCTCATTTTTTATGTGCTGACCATCATTGGGATTTTTGTCTTGCGCGCGAAGCGGCCGGAAGTCGAACGGCCTTATCGGGCGCTCGGTTACCCGTTTGTTCCTTTGCTTTACATCGTCGCCGCCACGGCCATCATGTTCGTTCTGCTTCTCTATCAAACACAGACGGCGTGGCCGGGGCTGCTTATTGTGCTTTTGGGCCTTCCGGTCTATTTGCTGTGGTCGCGCCGGAGTTCCAAGCTAACAGTCAACAATCCTTGAATTTTGTTGTAGGGCGTGGCATGCCGCGCCACTACAATGCTTTAGGCCCGATTGACAGCGAGGAAATGAGGGTTCCGAGAGGAGGAGTTGCATGGGCAACCCCTTGTTGGCAACAAAGCCGATTGAAACGCTGATGAAAGAGGCGGGCGAAACAGGAGAGCACAGCCTGAGGCGCGCGCTCGGCCCGATCAACCTGGTGACGCTCGGGATCGGCGCCATTATCGGCGCGGGAATCTTTGTCATCACCGGACAGGCGGCGGCGCAGTTCGCCGGACCTGCGATCGTTATTTCGTTCGTACTTGCGGGAATTGCGTGCGCCTTTGCCGGGCTGTGCTACGCGGAGTTCGCGTCGCTGATTCCCATTGCAGGAAGCGCGTATACGTATTCTTATGCAACGCTCGGCGAGTTGGTCGCGTGGATCATCGGCTGGGACCTTATCCTTGAATACGCGTTTGGCGCGGCGACCGTCGCTGTGGGCTGGAGCGGCCACCTGCGAGCCTTTATGCGCGACCTGGGATGGAATCTGCCCACGATGCCGACTTCGAGGTTCACCTTGTTTGGCATTCCGGTCCAGTTGAAGTACGACTATGTCGGGTTCCTCGTTATTTTGGCGATCACCACGATTTTGGTTATCGGCATTAAGGAATCGGCGGATGTCACGACAGCGATTGTGATTCTTAAAGTCGCTGTCGTGTGTATGTTCATTGCTTTGGCCACGATGTTCTTAGCGGAGCATGCCTGGAAACCAAATTTCTGGCATCCATTTATTCCGCCGAACACCGGAACGACGGGCGAGTTTGGCTGGTCAGGGATTCTGCGCGGGGCTGGTGTGGTGTTTTTTGCGTACATCGGCTTTGACGCCGTTTCCACGGCAGCGCAGGAGGCCAAGAACCCTAAAAAGGACATGCCGTTCGGGATTCTTGGTTCGCTGGTGATTTGCACGATTCTTTACATACTTGTGTCGGGATTGTTGACGCACCTGGTTCCGTACACACAACTCAATGTTCCGGATCCGGTTGTGGTTGGAGTTCGGGTGACCGGTTACCAATGGGCGACTTTTTTAGTGGAGCTGGGCGCGCTGGCCGGTCTTGCAACGGTAATGCTGGTGATGTTGCTGGGTCAGTCGCGCGTTTTCTACTCGATGTCGCGCGATGGACTGCTCTGGCCGTGGGCAAGCAAGATTCATTCGCGCTTCCGCACACCGTATGTCAGTTCCATCGTTGTAGGCCTGTTCGTGGCCGTGCTGGCCACATTGATTCCCCTCAACATTCTCGATGAAATGACCAGCGTCGGCACGCTGCTGGCTTTCGTTCTTGTGAGTGCAGGTGTGTGGGTGATGCGTAAGACGCATCCGGAACTGCCGCGACCCTTCAAGACTCCGCTGGTGCCACTGGTGCCCATTCTGTCCATCGTGTTTTGTGGCGCATTGATCTATGGCCTCTCCCCGGCAACAAAATGGCGGCTGGTGATCTGGCTGGTGATCGGGCTGGTTATTTATTTCACATACAGCTGCAAGCACAGCAAGGTCCGCAATAACATGAAGCAACCCGTGGTGGCCGCAAAATAGGCGTTTGGCTCAAATTCCTTCGTTATTTGTCCGCGGGTGCGCTTGGTCCTGCGTGTCGAGGCATCTTCAGGTAAAGTATTCCTTCCGAAGTCAAAAGCATGAAACCTTTTTTCACGAACTTGAAAGAGGTTTGGAGCCGCCTGTCGTGGCTGGACGTCGTTTGTTCGGTGATCGTCGTGCTAGGGCTGGTCGTTGAACTCTTTGGCATCCACTCCGGAGTTTTCGGCTTCCTAGAATTTCTGGCAGTCGTGGCGGGCATTTATCTCATTGTGCGCCTGGTTGGATGGTGGAGAAGCCGATTGCTGTGGAGCCTGCGAAACCGGCTCATTGTCGCCTATTTGCTTATTGCGGTCGTCCCAATTCTGTCCATCATCGTTCTTGTCGTGCTGGCGGCAAGGATTCTATATTCGCAATTGGGCGCCTATCTTCTTTATGACGACATTCACCAGCGTATCGAAATGATCGCGGATATTGCGCAGCATATTGCGATCACTTGCCAGACCCTCCCGGCTGGCATCTCGCAGGACGAATTGAAAGAAATCCTCACGGCACAATCGCATGCCGTTCACGACCGCGAACTTCCCGGATTGAAAATCGACCTCTCCCATGACCCATCTCCGCTGCAAAAAGCGACGCTGCAAGGCAAGGACTCTTTTTCCGGATTGTTGCAGGAAGAGGGTTCGCCAGTGCCGCTTTGGCTCATGAGCCTGCGGAAGATTAAGGATTCCAAAGAACTGCGTTGGGTTGTTCTCCGCGTTCCTGTCACGTCGGAATCGGAATTCCTCAGCACCATTGCGTCGGACCTCGGCGTCATCCAGCTCAATCTCATGGAGAATTACGAAGGAGCCGCACGGCAAGGTGTTGTTTACAGGTCCGGCGAGAAGCAATATCGCGTGGCGGGGCGCATCGTCGCCAGCAACCGCACGCTCCAACCTGCGATGTTCTGGCTCGATTCGCCGGTGAACGTGCTGTCACGCCTCGATTCTGTTTTTGTGGCGAAGGACGGAACCGTGGACCCGGCGCGGCCCTTGCTGGCGGTTTCGAATGCCCGGCCCTCGCGGTTGAATGCGAGAATTTTCACGTCGCTCGGAGAACTGCGAAGCACTTACGTCATCTTGTTCGTGCTTGTGGGGATCATTTTTCTTTTAATCGAAGCGGTGGCCTGGACCACTGGGATTGTGCTGACTCGACGAATTACACGGGCAGTCGCCGATCTTTATAAAGCCACACTATTTGTTCAGAGCGGAGATTTTTCCCACCGCATCCAGGTCGAGCGCATGGACCAACTGGGCTCTTTGGGAGAATCTTTCAACCAGATGACCAGTTCCATCGGCACGCTCATTGAGGAGCAGAACAAGCGCCAGCGGCTGGAAAACGAAATCGCTATTGCCCGCGAAGTGCAGAATCAGCTTTTTCCCAGCACGTTGCCTTCGGTTCCCGGCGTAGAAATCGAAGCGATTTGCAAAGCCGCACGCTCTGTCAGCGGGGATTATTACGATTTCATTCAGCTCAGCCCGACGCAGGTGGCTATTGCCATTGCGGATATTTCGGGGAAGGGAATTTCCGCGGCATTGCTCATGGCCAGTTTGCAAGCGGCTCTGCGTAGCCAGGCGCTCACGGAAGGCAGCGAATCACTAAGCACGGCAGAACTAGTGGCGCGGCTCAACAAACATCTCGTGCGCAACACCGGCGACGATCGCTTCGCCACTTTTTTCATTGCTGTCTACGACAGCGCCACGCGAACGCTGCGCTACACGAACGCCGGCCACCTGCCTTCCTTTCTTATCTGCAGCGGCTCGTCGCATCTGTTGGACAAAGGCGGCATGGTGCTGGGCGTCCTGGAAGATTACGTTTACGAGCAGGGCTTGCTGCAGGTGGCCCCAGATTCGTTGCTCATCGGCTACAGCGACGGCCTTGTCGAACCGGAGAACGTGTACGGAGAGGAGTTTGGAATCGCGCGACTAAGAGAGGCTGCTATCCGAGTTCAAAGCGCAAAGCCTTTGACGGTGGCGGAATCCCTGATGGCCGCCGCGGAAGAATGGGCGGGAACGCCGGAACAAGCCGATGACATGACCGTCATTGTGACGCGGCTTCGGTAGTAGCTCCGTTGCGCCTAAGTTATACTCAAAATCCCGCAAAGGTTGGCTGGGGAAAAGAATGTCGCTTCGAAATCGTGTGGCGCTGGTGACCGGCGGAACGCGGGGCATCGGCAGGGGATTGGCGTTGCGGCTCGCGCAGGAAGGCGCGCGCATCGCAATTGCTTACCGCTCAAATAAAGTTGCCGCCCAGCAGGCGTTGCGCCAGTTGCAAGCGGGCGGCGCGGACTGCGTGGCGGTCGAGACCGACATCACGGATTCGAATCGCTGCGATCAGCTGGTCAAAACGGTTGCCGACCGCTACGGCCGCGTAGATATTGTGGTCAACAATGTTGGCGATTTTCGGTGGGGGATGCTGGGGGAATCCTCTCTAGCGGACTGGCAAAGCATTTTTGCGTCGAATCTTTTCACGGTTCTGTACATGAGCCGCGCCGTGCTGCCGCACATGAGGAAGGCGCGCTGGGGGAGGATCATCAACATGGGAGCAGTAGGGGCGGAACGCGCATTCGGCCAAGCGAAAATTTCGGCGTATGCCGCGGCCAAGGCAGCGGTGGTTGCGCTCTCGCGCTCGCTGGCCTTGGAAGAAGCCAAGAACGGCATCACCGTCAATGTTGTGAACCCATCCAGTATCGACGAAAATGAATTGACGCTGGAGGAAGCGCGCCGCATGCGCGACGCGCGCTTCCCGATTGGGCGTCCGCCGACGGTCGAAGACGTCGCGGCCACGGTGGCTTTTTTTGCTTCGGAAGAGGCGGAATATGTCACCGGACAAGTGGTCAACGTCAGCGGCGGCTGGATGCTCTGATCATTTTGCGAACTTTTCATGAAAGCTCTCACCGCTGCCGAGATGCGCGAGGTGGACCGCCTCACCACCGAGCGTTACGGCATTCCCAGCCTCAAACTCATGGAAAACGCGGGAATTCGCGTATTTGAAATCATCCGCTCACACGTTGCATCTTTCCATTTGGATCGACCCCGTCGAATCGCTGTTCTCTGTGGCAAAGGGAACAACGGCGGGGACGGATTGGTGGCGGCTCGGCATCTGAAGAATCAGCTTCCCAACGTTCATGTCGGAGTTTACTTGTTCGGGAGAACGACGGATTTACAGAGGGACCCTTCTGAGAACTACAAGCGTTGGGCTAACGATGGCGGCTCGGTCACGGAAATTATTGATGATTCTGTTTGGACGAGGGTCTGGGAGGAGGTCTCTTCGGCTGACATCGTTGTGGACGCAATGCTCGGCACGGGTCTGCGCGGTGGGGCAAGCGGCCTAATGGCGCGCGCCATAGAGGAACTAAACCGGTTCTCGCGCAACGCGACTGCGCCTCTCCCTAGTTTGATATTGGCGGTCGATACGCCTTCGGGTCTGCCTTCCGACGGCGAAACAGCGCAAGGGCCCGTTCTTTGCGCGCACAAAACGGTCACATTCATCGCACCGAAAATCGGTCAGCTCATCTCTCCGGAGGCCTCCTGTTGTGGTGAATTAATCGTTAAGTTTATCGGCGACTCGAGCCCCGCTCTTCCTAACGAGGTCGGAAAAGGTAGCGTTCGCTGGGCAGGTCCGGATGAGTTCGAGTCTCTGCCGCTCGTTCGAGCTGCGGACTCGCACAAAGGTATGTTTGGCCATGCGCTGCTGGTAGCAGGTTCTGTTGGGAAGTCCGGTGCGGCGGTCTTGGCCGGCGAAGGATGTCTTCACGGCGGAGCGGGTTTGACTACCATCGCGACTCCCGACAAGGTCCTTGCGATGGTAGCTTCGAGTTGTGCTGAATACATGACTGAGCCGCTGTTTTCGACAGAAAGCGGAACGATTAGCGCTGCCAATGTAAGTTCGGGTCGATTCGCGAGCTTGATTGAGGGAAAAACCGTCCTTGCTTTGGGACCCGGCCTGGGCACAGAGACAGAGACGCAACAGTTCGTTCTCGATGTCGTTCGCAACTCTCGAATTCCAATCATTCTAGACGCAGATGGTTTAAATGCTTTCGCTGGCAAGGGTGATCTCTTGCGAGAGAGAAAATCACCGTTTCTTGCCATCACTCCCCACCCGGGGGAGATGGCAAGATTGCTGGGGGTTAAGACGTCCGAAGTTCAATCCGACCGCCTGAAGTGTGCGGCAGAGGCAGCGCGTCGCTGGAACGCTCACGTGATTTTGAAAGGGTTTCACACAGTTGTTTGTTCAAACCATGGTCAGGCCTGGGTGAATACAACGGGGGGCGCCGGGCTCTCGAAAGGCGGGTCCGGCGATGTGTTGACGGGCGTCTTGGCGGCATTGACTGCCCAGTTTGGAACGCAAGATTGGCTGCGTGTGCTAGCGTTAGGCGCTTATCTCCACGGGGCTGCCGGACAGGCCAGTCTGGGATACCAAGACCCGTCTGGCGTTGTTGCGAGTAGTGTGGCTCATTCTATCCCCATGGCGAGAAGCACTCTCCTTAGGGAGGTCCAGCGGCGTGGCTGAGGAAATCATTACGCATTCCGCTGAGGAGACCACCCAATGGGGCAAGGAATTCGCTAAGCGATTGAAAACACCGGTGTTAGTGCTTTTGACTGGCGATCTTGGTACCGGAAAAACCACTTTGACCAAGGGCTTGGTCTCCGGCCTCGGCGCGGCCAAGGAAAACGACGTTACGAGCCCTACTTTCACCCTGCTTCACGTGTACGGCAAGCGAGCCAAGGTCTATCATGCCGACCTCTACCGCGTCGAGAGCTTTCACGACTTTGAGACACTTGGCCTCGAGGATATGTTTGCAGTACCGGCCGTCGCCATTGTCGAATGGTCAGAAAGGTTTGCGCTTCCCTCACCCTGGCCCCAGGTTCGGGTCCGGCTGGAGCATCTGGGGGGGGACACTCGCCGGATTTCCGTGCTAGATCCCGCCTGAGGGCCTCGTCTGTGACGCTCTCCGCTAACTATCTGGTTACGCCTGTCCTTTGGGTTGCTTGCCCGGTCGCAGGACGGCTGTTAGCTTGGAAACAGGCCCCGTGGTCGAAGGACATGCCGAGCGAACTCTCCATGTTAAGCACGTCTGAACCGTCCGGAATCGGCTTGAAAAGCTATAGCGTCTCGATTCCTATGGGGACGATGGCCATCGGCGTCGACAATATCCACCACGACGTTTTCCTCAGCCCGAGATTTGTTCAGGCGGCGCGCGATTATCTTCTCGACCTGATTCGCCAGAATACGAGTTCAGCGCAATTTTCCGGTATGGAGCCGCGTGCCACGCGTGGGCCGGACTCGGTGGCGTTCCGCAAACTATTGTCTGAACTCCTGCACAGCTCGCTGACCCAGGCCAAATATCACAAGAACATCGAGATTGACCTCCTTTTCCGCCTGAGCTTGTTGAAGTTTCTCACTTCAGAAATCGGCAATCAGTTCGCCAACATCATCCTCGAAGGCAAGGAATGGATTCGCCAGCGCGGAGAACATTTCGAACGCAGCCAGCAAGCACACGTCATCAAGGCACGCTTGTCGGAGTTGCAGGCATCACGGCGCGCCGTTGTTCGCCGCGCGGGGCAGCAGGTGGCCCAGATTCTGGCGGACGTCGAAGAGAACACTATTGCGAAAACCCGCCGTGCCCTGTTCGGCGAGGATTTTGCCCCCTACTACGAGCTTTGCAAGAACCGGCTGATTTTCCTCGACGGCGGCAAGGATGACATCTTTTTCCTCGAGCACTATGTGCTGCTGGGCAATTACGCGCGCGACCCCGACCGCTTCGAAGCGATGGACGCGCTCTTCCAGGAGTTTCTCCGCGAGGCCGGCATCACCGTATCTGACGATCCCGCCCACAAGGAGGCGGTTGAAACACATACTGCCTTGATCGAGAGCGTCGAGGCTATCCGCAGGGAGATTACCCGTCTTGAGGAGCAGCGTGAGACCACGCGAAAGCGTCTCGACCGCGGGGAAAGTTTCTTTAACAAGTTTTTGAGCTCTGACGATCCGGCGGAGCTCAAAGCCTCTTTGAACGATATTGAAAGCCAGCTCAAAGATCAGGAACTCAAGCTGGAGGAAATGGGGCCGGAGGTGGAAGAGGCTCGCCAGAAGCTGGACTTTTTCCGAAAGGGCAAGGCGTCTCGGCTTGGCGAGTATCTCGACGAACCGGAAAACGCGCAGCGTTTGTTTGACCCGAATGCCGGGCCGGAGGAATCGGCGCCGCTACGCGCGCAGCTATTGACTCGTCTTCTTGACCGCCTCGAGCAGCACGAGATGCTCTTTCATGTCCTGGCCAGCTATGAAGTGCGTCCCATCGTTGACGAATACTGTCCGCCTTTGCATCTTCAGCAGCTTCGCCGGGCGCTGGTTTCCAAAGATGAGCTGAAACAAGTCGAAAGAGTGATCAAGCAGGTTCCCGCGAAGAAGTTGTCGCTCCGCACCATTGAGGAGCTTTCCAGGAGAATCCAGCGGTATTCGCGCGAGGAAGTGAAGGGGATCGTTCTGCGTTTTGCCGGTGATTTCTTGCGGTTGCACCGGGATCTTCGCGACGCCGAGCACCTGACCACTGGTATGGAACGCATCAATCTGGTCACGACGGAGAAGGCGCGCGAGTTGTCGCGCATGAATAATCGCCTCTATGAGTGCGTTCTTCCCGAAGAAGCCCGTCCAGAGCAGGATAACGTAATTTCCCACGTGATCATCAAGGCCGACGTGCGGGGCTCCACGCGGATGACTCAGGATCTGCTTTCGCGCGGACTGAATCCCGCCTCTCATTTCAGTTTGAATTTACACGAGCCAGTCAAGAAGCTCCTCGATCGCTACGATGCGAAGAAGGTGTTCATCGAAGGCGATGCCATCATTCTGGCTATTTTTGAAACGGAATCGTCGGTTGCTTACGCGCGGCCCGTGGCGAAAGCTTGCATTCTCTCGCGCCAGATTCTCGCGGCTTGCAATTCTTACAACGAACGAGCTTCTTCCAGCGATCTTCCCGCTCTTGAACTTGGTTTGGGCGTAGCCTTTCAAGGGGATGCGCCCACTTATTGGGTGGATGGTGATTCGCGCATCATGATTTCGAAAGCGCTCAATGTTTCCGATCGGCTCTCTGGCTGCGCCAAGCTGGCCAAGCGCATGCTCGCCAAGCAGAAAACGCATTTCTCGGTCTTCCATTTTCTGAACACGATGGAAGGCGCGTCCGCGGAAGAGTTGGATGAATTCCTTGTGCGCTACAACATGAACGGCATAGAGCTCAACGACGACGGTTTCAAGAAACTTTCCGAGGAAATTTCGCTCGATTCCATCGAAACGAAACTGGACATGCCGTGGGGCAAGCAAAACGTCAACCTGTTTTACGGGGAAGTTCCTATGGGCGAGTCCGTCGAATTGCTAGTGATTCGCAAGTCCTTCGCACGCCAATTGCTGCCGGACGGAAAGATAGGCCGCCCCACGGAACATTGCTATTATGAAGTGTGTACGAATCCGGCGCTGTATGACCTTGTCGCAGCGCTGATTCGCACCAGCCAAGCTTCCGCGCTTGTCCCGCAGCGTAGCTATACATCCGCGCATAATTAACAGGACATAAGATAAGCACATCTGGCATACTCCTGGAAGGAGGTGCCATGGTTCCGCGAATCCTGTACTTACACCCGAAAACTTATAAACGTTTAATCCGCTT
>Ga0209577_10000437_pt1 | contig 42289 bp, 45 predicted proteins | sample GraSoiAngelo_109_FD_185874 | JGI IMG/M metagenome (GOLD analysis project Ga0209577, IMG submission 185874) | Grasslands soil microbial communities from the Angelo Coastal Reserve, California, USA - 14_0903_12_20cm (SPAdes) (version 2) | ecosystem: Environmental > Terrestrial > Soil > Grasslands... | reverse complement strand
ATCTTCGATGATTTGGGACTGTGTTGGATAGTCAAGGGCGGAGAGTGGCTCATCAAGCATCAGCACGCGGGGATCGGTGACAAGCGCACGTGCCAACGCTACGCGCTGGCGCTCGCCGCCGGAAATTTCATTTGGCTTGTGATTGCGAAGAGCTGAGATGCGAAACGATTCCAGGATATTCTCCGTGAGTTGCTGCGCAGGGGTCCGCTCACATCCATCCAAACCATACTCTATATTCTTCGCCACGCTCAGGTGAGGAAACAGCGCAAGGTTCTGGAACAAGAAACCAATCTTGCGCTCACGTACGGGAACATCCACCCGGGTGTCCGAATCGAAGAGGATTTGGTCACCAATTTTGATCTGACCTGAGTCCGGGCGGAGCAGGCCAGCGACGCAACGAAGGAGCGTGGTCTTACCGGACCCTGATGCGCCAAATAGGATCGTGACGCCTGCGGGGATAGAGAACTTCACGTCGAGAGCGAAGTTCGCCGAAAGGCGCTTTTGGAGATCGACGGAAAGCTTCATTGTTCCTCGGCGCCGTCTTACCGCTGCAGCGGCCACACCGCCAAGGACTTTCGGTTGAGCCCATATACCACGGAAAGCACCGCAAAAGAGAACAGCAGCAGCAACCATGCTGTTCTGTTGGCGGCGGCATAGTCGAGGCTTTGGACCTGATCATATATCGCGATCGAGACGGTCCGTGTAACACCGGGAATGTTGCCACCAACCATCAGCACGACGCCAAATTCCCCCATCGTATGGGCGAAACTGAGGACCGTAGCGGTTATCACACCGTTCCTGGAAAGAGGCAGGATAATACGAATGAATGTCCGCAACCTGGAAGCGCCAAGGACCGACGAGGCTTCGATTAGTTGATGCTCAACTTGGGAAAATGCTACGGTCATCGGCTGGACGGCGAAGGGCAAACTGTACAGAAAAGACGCGATCACCAAGCCCTCAAAGGTAAATGCGAGTCCATGACCGGACCATGCTGCCCAAGCTCGCCCGATAGGACTTTGCGAGCCGATCCCCACTAGGACATAGAAGCCGAGAACGGTTGGCGGCAACACAATCGGCAGCGCTACAACCGATTCGACAAGGAATTTCCAGCGCCACCTTGAGAAAGTCACCCAATACGCAATCGGCGTACCGATTAGCAGAAGAAATCCACACACCACCGAGGAGAGCTTCAAACTAAGGAGAATTGCCGACCAGTCCATTAGCGAGATGCTTCTTATGTTAGAAAGCCGATGGTAATGCGCGCATTCTCTGACTCCTGAACGTCACGGTGTCACTTTCCGTTGCTCCGGCTGCGATTCTGGCACGGTCAAACCGTTGCCGCGCATGAATCCGGCGATTTCTGGCCGCTTGAGGAAACTCAGGAATCGCCGAGCGATGTCCTTCTGTTTTGAGGATTTCAGGATCACAACAGCTTGATCAATCGCTGGATAGAAGGATGTGGGAATTTCATAGTACCTTCCCTCACTTTTCAAAGAAGGTGCTAACGCAAGAGAAAGTGCGAGAATCCCAACATCCGCATTGCCCGACTCAACAAACTGTGCAGCCTGTGAGATGTTTTCCCCCATCACTAATCTGTCGCGCACCTTGTCATACACTTTCTCGTGTCGCAGTGCAGCAACGGCCGCCCGCCCGTAGGGGGCATGTTCCGGATTCGCGATAGAGATCTTACGTACCCTGGGCTCGGTTAATGTTCGAAGCCCTTGATTTATATCGATGCGCGATCCCTTCCGCACCCACAACGCTATTCGCCCATTAGCGTACTGGGAAAGCGTTCCCGGTTCTACTAATCCCGCTGCTTCTAGTTTTGCGGGGTAGTCAACGTCAGCCGAGAAAAAGATGTCAAAGGGCGCACCGTTCTGAATTTGCGAAAAGAAATTCCCAGAAGAGCCGAAGGTGAGCTCAACAGTGTGGCCCGTTTCCTTTTGAAATCTAGCTGAAACTTCGTGAAAAACGAACTGCAGGTCTGCCGCAGCCGCGACCCGCAATTGCTGCGCAGCTGCGATTCCAGACAGCTGGGAACCGAGCAAGAGACAACAGATCAGGCGAACGGCTTTCATCTATCCTCCGCACTCGCAAGCGGCGGTCTAGACCTGAGCGATGGATTCATAATTCCCATGCTCTAGAACCGACCTATGGTAGAAGGAGCATTACTTCTGTGATTTGATCAGCGCAGCAATGGTCTCGCCTATCTTCAGTCGCACTTCCGGACAGCATCCGCGGTCACAATCGCGTTGATGCGCTGACCTGCGATCAAGACGCTAACTTGAGCCATTAAGCAATCGATCTTGATACTGATCACTTACCAATAAGTTGATTCCGCCCGCTTATGCGTCGGAACGTCGATCTTCGCTGACTGACATCGCCGCCCGCCGGCTGTTTTAACGGTTTGCAGCTTTTTCTTGTAAATCCACTGCTTTATGAATCGGATAGCTGATTCCCAAAGTTTGAGCTGCCTCGCGAGGCGTAATTAGTTTTTCGCGCACCATTGCTTCTCAAAAACCGTATTAATTCACCTATCTACAATACGTATTGAGACAGGTTGATATTATATATGCATCCATATAAAAGTTCAGATTAACGTGGGGGCTGCAACGCAGAACGCCAGCTTTAACAACGATACCCTCACTTACATCGCATCGGATCGACTTGACTTCTCTACTCTTAACGTATTAAAACGTAAGCCTTCGGGTACGTTCCACTGCCTCTTACTTGAGCGGAAAAGGAGTTCGAAATGAGATCGTATTTCTTCAAAGCTCTTCTTGTCTCGAGGCACACAGACAGAGGGCACGTCATCAACCGACCTTCGCAACTTCACGGCTTGCGATTTGTTACCGGCGTCATCTTGTCCTTTCTATTATTTTTGCTTGCGCCATTGGCCTCGGCTCAAGACTCCGCCGCTATCTCAGGCACGGTTACAGATCCATCGAGTGCGGGTGTGGCTAGAGCAAACGTCACGGCCACGAATGTGGATACGGGAATGGTGCGCGCTGTGGTCACCGACAATACAGGCCGGTACCGATTGTTTTCCCTGCCTATAGGCCTTTACGAGGTTCATGTCAAGCAGCCAGGATTCCCCGAAGAAGTACGTACGGGAATCCATCTGGTCGTGGGGCAAGAAGCTGAGGTTGACCTCGCCTTGCGTCTCGGACGGGCCAGCGAGCAGATCACGGTAAATGAGGACGCGCCGCCGGTGAGCGTCACAAACGCGGACATTTCCGGCTTGGTTGGCGAGCAGCAGGTGAAAGATCTCCCGCTGAACGGCCGCAGCTTCGACCTATTGATGACTTTGAACCCCGGCGTGGTCAACTTCACTTGGGAGAAAACGGGCGGCTTAGTAGGCATCTCCAATTCCACTACCGCGAACATGTTTTCGGTTTCTGGCAACCGACCACAGCAGAACCTGTTCCTGCTTAACGGCATCGAGTACACGGGCGCGGCGGAAAACAACGTAACACCCGGCGGCGCGAGCGGCCAGTTGCTGGGCATCGACGCGGTGCGGGAATTCAATATCCTGCGTGACTCCTACAGCGCGGAATACGGCAAGAAGCCGGGCGGCCAAGTCTCCATCGTCACGCAATCCGGCACCAATCAGTGGCATGGTTCGGTGTACGAGTTTCTGCGGAATAACGCGTTTGACGCGCGCAACTTCTTCGATGCCGGTTCTTCTGCGCCGCCCTTCAAAAGAGACCAGTTCGGCATTTCGGCCGGCGGCCCAATCCAAAAGGACAAAACCTTCTTCTTCTCCAATTATGAGGGGTTCCGGCAGGCCCTCCACCAAACCTCCGTCGCCTTGGTCCCCGATGCGCAATCGCGCGTGGATGCCGTGCCCATCATGCAGCAACTGGGACTGATGAATCTTTGGCCGGCAGCGCCTGCGAACGCACTCGACACCAAGATTTCCGGTAACGATGGCATACAGCAGATTTCCAGCAGCCCTCCGCAAACCATTGAAGAGGATTTCGGAACCACGCGGCTGGATCACGTCTTTTCCGAGCGCGATTCCGTCGACACTGTCTACACGGTTGACGACAGCTATAGCAACACAGCGACCGTTTTCGATCCTTTCAGCACCGACCTCATCGCTCTTCGTGAACAAGTCTTCAGCTTGCAGGAAGAGCACGTGTTTTCGCCGAGCATCGTGAACACGGCCCGCGTCGGATTCTCTCGTGCAGCATACTTTTTCACCGGCGAACCTACGCCTGGGACGCCGGCTGCCGGCGTTTCCGGTTTTTTGTCAGGACTCCCCATCGGAGCCGTGGTGGTCGGAGGCAGTCAGGCTTCCAATCCACAGACGCAGATAGGACTCGCGGGAAGCAACAATGGCAGCAATCTACATATCGCTCGGAATCTCTCAACTTATACCGATCAGCTTTCAGTAATCCATGGGCGGCACCAATGGACAGCGGGTATTTGGCTGCAGCGCTTCCAATCCAATGAGAACATCGCGCTCAGCCAATACGGCCAGATGACCTTCGCAGGTCTCGGGGCACTCGTTAACGGCGAGGCCAGTTTCCTGTATAGTCCCACGCCCACGCCACTGGGATGGCGGTCTCTCTTCGGCGCGTTTTTCGCCGAGGACGTGATTCGCCTGAGCCCACGATTGACGCTCTCGCTCGGCTTCCGCGGCGAATCCAGCACCGGCTGGAACGAAGTGCACGGTCGTGCGGCAAATTACCGGCTCCTTAATGGCGTCGCGCAGTGCCAGTCGACGACCGGACCGTGCCTCCCGGCTGTGAGCTCATCGTTTTTCAGCGTCAATCGCGCCAAGTTCCTGCCTGAACCGCGGCTTGGCATCGCCTGGAGTCCCTTTGGAAGAAAGACCGTGATTCGTGCTGGCATTGGCATGTACAACGATATACAGGACGCGCTCGGCTATCGCGCCGATCAGAACGCGCCGTTCAATCCTACGTACACGGTTGCTGCGTGTACTACCGTGGGCTGTATCGCTAATCTCAAGCTCCCGATCTCACCGAAGGCCTCGACGTTCGCCGGCTCCTTCGTGCCAGGCGGCGTGCAACCCGACATGTATACGCCCACTGTGGAGACCTGGTCGCTGCGCATTGAACAGGAACTCTCGCCGAACACGTCGCTGACCGTGGGCTATGTTGGCAATCACGCCTATCACGAACTGGTAGGCGTGGACGATAACGCGCTTCTGCCTGTGGTCTGTCCGGCGGCTCCGTGCCCAGCAACGTTCCCGAATACTACGGCGTATGGCGCTCTCGCGGGATTGCCGGTACCTGCGGGTACGTTTTTCATTGCGCCGAAAGCGGGCGGAGGATCCCCAGCGAAGCCCAATCCTGCCCTCGCTAATACGTGGACCTGGATGTCCGAGGGCAACAGCTCCTACAACGCGCTGCAGGTCGATATCAATCGCCGCTTCAGTGGAGGTTTGTCGTTGCGCGGAGTCTATACGTTCTCGAGAGTTGTCGACGACGGAGATTCCTACAACGGAACCGCCGCCGGAAACGCCCCGGGGCTGGTATCGAATCCCTACAACATCCGTGCGGACTGGGGATTGGGAACTTTCGATGTGCGTAACGCTGGAGTCATCACCGCAACGTATGATCTTCCGATAGGACACGCAAGACGTTGGCTCGGCAGCACGAATGCCTTCGGTGGGGCGCTAGCTAGCGGGTGGGCCGTCAACAGTGTTGTGACGTTACAGGACGGTTTCCCGTTTACGCCACAACTCAGTTACAACCCTTCAAATGATGGGGATACGCGCAACCCTGTTCGGCCGTTCGTCAATCCGAGTTTCACTGGCCCGGTAATCCTTGGGACTCCGACCGAGTGGTTCAACGCTGCGGCATTCACTGCGGTCCCCAACAACAGTGGCTTCTTCGGAAATCTTGGTCGGGACGCCTTAATCGGCCCTGGGCTCGGCACCTGGGATTTTTCGGTCATGAAGGACACGCGTATACGCGAGCGTACGACCGTGCAGTTCCGCGCGGAAATCTTCAACTTGCTGAACCGCGCCAACTTCAATACGCCGAGCCTTATCGTTGCCGTTCTTGCGCCCGGCTCCACGACGCCCACATCTTCGGGCGTAGGAGGATTGATCACCGGCACATCAACTTCGTCGCGCCAAGTGCAGTTCGGGCTCAAGCTGCTCTGGTAGGGAACGCTCTCGCAATGTTAGCTGATTTACAACATGGGGGGACTTTTATGACTTTTATGGGTCCCCCTCGTACATTTCGAACCATTTCACGACATTTCTACGCCACAGCGACTAAACTCACTGAACCAGAAAGGGTTGCAGAGCCTTCCGCCTTCTGTTCAAGCATGCAGCTAAGAAACGTTTCCTAAACCGCTTGTCCGGAGTTCGACTCTCTCCACTCACCAACCTGTGATCGCTTTTCTGCAGTTTCAATCACGCAGTTGTGATCTAGCCGCACCCTTCCAGCGATTCGGCAACCCATACATTTTGACGCCATTTAAATTCATTTGACCCTGGAGCGAACGGCAACGCCATCGAAGCACAAGACTTTGGGGGGAATACAATTCGATTCTCACCCCCCTCCGCTGTGCCCAGTGCAGTTTACGACCTTCGCTTAAATTCCCGACCCAGGCACGGCGCTCCGGCCCGCCCATTGGCATCCGATGTGATACCCTTTTCGGAGCAAAGATCATGGGGCTAGTGTCTCCCAACAACGAGAAAAACCGAGCGCGTGGGGAGGCCGATTCTTCCCGCCGGAAGTTCCTGCAGACCGCAGGCGTTGCCGCCGCCGCGTTTTTAGTTCGAGATTCGTCTAGGGCCCAAGGCGCCACGAGTCGCGATTTCTTGCCTCAAGTCAATCCGCATTTCATGATCACGCCCGATCAGGCGTGGGACTGGGCTTCTTTTAAGAGCCAAGGAGGCCCCACTTACGCGGGCAGCGCGGGCTGGAAGCGCTACACGGATTTTCTGATCTCAAAAATGCCAGAATTCGGAGCCGTCGATTTGGACTACGTCGAAATACCCTACGACCATTATATCGTGGACGATTGGCCAGATCGAAGGACGCACATTTACGACTCGGGCATGGCACTTGAGAAGCTCATCTCCGACGGTACGCCCGTGCCGGTGGTGGCGTCGTATGGCATGACTTCTGGCTTCACGCCAGCCGAAGGCATTACCGCGCCGATGGTCTATTACGATCCCACTCATCCCCCGGATAATGCGCAAATCGCTGGCAAAATACTCGTGTGTCAAACAGTGCAATATCCCGATCCTCCTTACACGAGTTCGTTCTTGGATAACTTCACGCTCACAGACTACGAATGGCGTTCGCCCGGTAAATGGGCGCCGCTCTTTACGCCGCCGCACACAAGCGCAACGACTTCCTATCATTCGCGCTGGGTCTGGAGTCAGCTCAATGCTTTTGCCGCGATTGGCATCAAGGGACATGCTGCCGGCATGGTCGTCGTTTACGACCTCTCGCCCGGCGCAGCATTCGGGCTTGCTCAACGGAGCGTTTATACGCCCGACGGGAAAGCGGGACTCGGAGCGGTCTACGTCAACTGCCCGACCCTCACTCTCGACCGCCTAAACGGAGCGAAGGTGCTGGTGGATGCGAAGGCGGGCAAGGCGGCTACTTTGACGCTGAGCGCGCACTTCGAGCGGAACACGGGCAAGGCCATCATCGCCTATTTGCCGGGCAAGAATTACGGCACGCCGCGCGACGAGCAAGTCTTGCTCGCCACGCACACAGATGCGATGTCGTTGATCGAGGAGAACGGCGGCCTGGGCCTGTTGGGCATCATGTCCTATTTCAATCACATTCCGAAGACAGCAAGACCCCGAACGCTGATCTTCTACTTTGATTGCCGGCACTTCATGCCAGGTGCCGAGGCGGCCTGGCCGCAATTCGACTACTACACGATTCACCCCGAGCGCCTGAAGACCATCGTCGCCACGCTCGGGATGGAGCACATGGGAGGCCGACAGACGGTCGAAGCGGGGCCGGGGGGAAACAATTACGTCTATTCGAGCGAGCTTCCAGAAAACGGCGGCGTCATCACCAGCTTGATGGACGTCTATAACAACAATATCTGGCTCGTGGAAGCAATCGCGAAAGCTGCCACCGACCATCATTGGCCCAGAGTTGACGTGAAGGCCGGTAATGTGGAACCAGGCCTCAACGGCGGGTTTCAGGGGTCGGTAAAGAGCCCAATGAATAAGGGCCGGGCGTACAAGATCCCGGGAATTGGGCTCGCCGGCGACTGGCCCGGTGGCTGGACGCAAACCTACGCGCAACTCGACACAGAAGCAGGACCGCACGGCTTTGACAAGGATTATTTCGTGCAGCAGATAGCCGGATTGTCTCAGCTGACGGGCGAATTAATGCTGGTCAAGCCCATCGTCATCGACCTTGGATGGGGCGAGCTGAAATCAGCGTTGATCAACCTTACGGGCTCTGCCTTTGTCCGCCGCCAGGACGCTAGGACGCGACGGCGCACCCTCGTGGACCAATACTTCGCCGCGTTCAGGAAAGTCGAAGTGGCCGCACACAGTGATGCCAAGGTTGCGCTCAAAGAACTGGTAGCCAATGTTTCCGCTTGGGTCGTGCCCGACAAGCAGGCAGACTTGCGAACATTGGTGGATGCCCGAATTTTCAAATTGTCGTAAGCGGCCGCTACATGCCCCGCGCCGCTCGGAACCGCTGGGAACCAGCTTCGTTAAATTCGGAGCATCACTTCGACGATGCAGTATATTGGCACGAGCGGCGGGCAAGCAGCCGAAGCTGCCCAAGCAGCATCGATGAGGCTCTATTAGACTAACTCCTAGGTGCCCGTACGTCTCTCCGGCGCCCGATGAGCAGCCAGACTGATATATTTGAAACACGGTTAGTCCATATCTCAGTCTGCGACTGCGCGGCAAATTCAGCACCCATGATTCAACTCTCGTCAGCGGGAAAACATTTCGGTTCTAAAACTCTCTTCCAAGGCCTCAACTGGGTCGTGGGGCCCGGCGAGCGTGTCGGGCTCGTGGGCGGGAATGGAACAGGCAAATCGACTTTGCTGAAGGTACTGGCGGGAATAGAAGTCCTCGACGAAGGATCTCTTTCCGCCGCCAAGGGCACCACCACCGGTTACCTTCCCCAAGACGGCTTATCGCTCTCCGGCCGCACCGTCCTAGAGGAATGCCTCTCGGTTTTTGGGCGTCTGCTCGACATTGAAAAGGAAATGGAAGCACTCACTCACAAGATGGCGGAGATTGACGCGGATAGCGATGAATATCAGAAAGTTGCTGACCGCTACCATCGGATCGAGACTGAATTCCAACGAAGCGATGGCTATTCGCTGGAAGCACAAGTGGGCGCGGTGCTCAACGGCCTGGGCTTTTCGCGCGAAGACTCGGCCCGCCCGATAGAGGATTTCTCCGGCGGTTGGCAAATGCGCGTAGGGTTAGCCAAGCTTCTTTTGACCAAGCCCAATCTGTTGCTGCTCGATGAGCCGACCAATCACCTGGATCTCGAAGCCCGCAATTGGCTAGAGCAATACCTGAACGATTATCCTTTCGCTTTCGTTCTGGTCTCTCACGACCGGTATTTTCTAGACGTCACAGTGAGCAAGATCCTGGAAATCTGGAACCGCCGCACATATTTCTACACCGGCAATTACGACCGCTACCTCCAACAAAAGGCGCAACGCCGCGCCCAGCTCGAAGCAAGTTACCGAAACCAGCAAGAGCACATCCATCACCTGGAAACCTTTATCAATCGTTTCCGTTACCAGGCTACGAAGGCCAGACAGGTGCAGAGCCGAATCAAAGAGCTGGAGAAGATAGAAAGAATCGAACTTCCCGGGGAGGAGAAAGACATTCATTTCTCGTTCCCACAGCCTCCTTTGAGCGGGCGCATGGTGGCGGAGTTGCAGGGCGTCGCCAAGAGTTATAGTGAGAAGAGAGTATTCGACGGAGTGAGCTTTGTACTCAGCCGGGGGGACCGTGTAGCGTTAGTGGGCGTTAACGGTGCTGGGAAGTCCACGCTCATCAAGCTGCTGTCCGGGTTGGAACTGGTGACGAAGGGCGACTTCCGCCTGGGGCACAATGTTGAACGCGATTACTTCGCGCAAGACCAGTACAAGGCGCTCGATCCGGACGCTCGCTTGATTGATGATCTCACGAGCTTTGCCCCCACAGCCGTAAGCAACCAGACGCGGCTGCGCACCTTGCTTGGCTCTTTCCTCTTTTCGGATGATGATGTATTCAAGCGCATCGGCGTGCTTTCGGGTGGTGAACGCAATCGCTACGCGCTCGCGCGAATGCTTCTGCGCCCAGCGAATTTCCTGTTGCTTGACGAGCCCACCAATCACCTCGACCTGCAGGCCAAGGATGTGCTACTCGAAGCGCTGCGGAAGTTCACCGGAACAGTCGTATTCGTCTCGCACGACCGCTACTTCATCAACAAACTGGCTACCCGCATCTTTGAGATCGAAAGCGGTAGGCTTCAGGATTATCCGGGTAATTACGAAGACTACCTGTGGCAAAGGGAACGGCTTGCAGCGGAGGCGGCAGGTTCATCCGGTAAGGTAGAAGCTCGTGAACTGCGGGCTTCTAATGAGCAGAAAACGCGCCCCAAGAGGCCGAATCCAATTTCCGTGCGCAAAATGGAAAAGCACCGCAACGAGTTAGAACAGGAGATATCCCGTTGCGAGACGGAAATCACCAGCTTGGAACTGGAGCTGGGGAACTTCAAGAGTGCGGAGGAATCCATTCGAGTTGCCGCGCTGATCGACGAACGCCGCACTCGCCTGAAGGAGATGACAGAGAGCTGGGAGCAGCTTGTGGTCACCCTTGAAAGGGAGTGCCCTTCGGACGAATCAGAGTTACCGTCGCCTGAGATGGATTAGCTCGCCGACTCAAGAACTGCTTGTGCTGCGCGGAGCCTGTTCGAGATTAATCCGCGCGCCCGGCTAAAAACACCGCCGCGTGATAAACTCACAGCGCTATGAGTGAGAACCATCCAACCCGCCGCGAAGTCCTACTGGGAATGGCGGGTGCGTTTCTCCTCGAGCGTACCCTCGAGACTCAGGCCATCGCTCCCTCCGTTTGTTTTATGAGCACAGTCGAGATGGCCCGGATGATCCGCACCAAGAAGCTGTCGGCGCGTGAAGCATTGGCGGCGCATTTGAAACAGATCGAGCGTGTAAACCCGGAGGTCAATGCCATCGTGACTCTGGTGGCGGAAATGGCCGCCGACGCTGCCGCGAAGGCCGATGAGATGCAGGCGCACAAAGAAACTCTGGGCCCGCTGCATGGTCTGCCTGTCGCGCATAAGGACCTGCTCGAAACACGCGGCATCCGCACTACATTTGGATCGCTGCTCTATAAAGACTACATCCCCACCGAAGACGATATTGTTGTCGAGCGGATGCGGCGCGCGGGCGCGATCACCATTGGCAAGACCAACACGCCAGAATTCGGCGCGGGATCGCAGACATTCAACAAGGTCTTCGGCACGACGCACAATCCCTACGACCTGACGAAGACATGCGGCGGATCTTCGGGCGGCGCCGCCGTCACGTTGGCCTGCGGGCTCGCGCCCGTTGTCAGCGGTTCCGATACCGGGGGTTCGCTGCGCAATCCCGCTGCATTCTGCAACGTGGTTGGCTTCCGGCCGTCGATCGGCCGCGTACCGAACCCAAAAGCGGCATTCGCGTGGTCGACGCTGAGTACCTCGGGATGCCTGGGGCGTTCGGTGGCCGACCTCGCCTTCGTCCTGAGCACGATCGCGGGGCCAGATTCCCGCGCTCCGCTCTCCATCAACGAACCGGGAGAACTTTTCGTGCGCCCGCTCGGCCGCAGCTTCAAAGGTGTGCGGGTGGCCTGGTTCAAGGACCTGGGCGGGGTGCCCTTCGACAGGCGGGTGCGCACCGTGGTGGATGGGCACCGGAAGACATTTGAATCGCTGGGGTGCATCGTCGAGCAGGCGGAGCCGGACTTCGGCCCCGCGGAAACGGCATTTCGCGTGCTGCGCTCCTGGAATTCGGCGAATACCTACGCCGCACGGCTCAAGGAGCACCCCGACGCTTTCAAGGATACGCTCAAGGGTGAGATCGAGGAAGGGTTGCGACTGACAGGTGTGGATCTAGCGCACGCTGAGACCGCCCACGGCCAGCTCTGGCGGCGCTTTCAGGTATTCCTAGAAAAGTACGCATACTTCGTTCTGCCCACCACGCAGTTGCCGGCATTCGACGTCAACACGCCATACCCAACAGAGATCGCTGGCGTGAAGTTCGATAACTACATCGACTGGATGAAGTCCTGCTGGTATATCTCAGCGACGGGCAATCCGGCGGCCTCGGTGCCGGGCGGTTTTACGCCTGAGGGACTTCCGGTCGGCGTGCAGATCGTTGGTCGCGACAAAGAAGACTTCAGCGTCCTACAAATGGCGCATGCGTTCGAACAGGCCACTGGCTTCGGTAAGAAGCGCCCGGGCATTGTGTAGATAACGCGCACGCGCTCGTCGCAGCCGCGGCCATCGTGTGACACATTTCTCCCGTCGGACAGCCTAAGTTTCGACTCGTTAGCTTGGGCCGAATTGGATCAGGCTTACATCGATCACCAAGTGTTCGCCAGTTCCTTTGTATTGAACCCATCTGCAATTAGGTCCGCTACCTGACAAATGGAGACACCACATCCACTACGAGAGCTACGCTTGTCGCTTGAAACCATGAAGCGGATCAGGTTATGCTGCGGCCCCAAGGGAAGGCCGGATCCGAAATTCCGAAACAAGATTGCGAGTTCGAGGAGCATAGCAATGGAACACCTCATCGCAGAGCTGCTTCAGAAGTTTGAACAGGGAAAGATGACCCGGCGTCAGCTGATTCAGAGCCTAGCGCTAGCCGCAACGGCGGCGTCTGCTGCGAGCGCGGCGCCGGCAGCCGCGGCAGATAGCCACACAGTCAAAACCGCGTATCTCAACCATGTAGGCTATCAGGTGGCCGATTACGCCAAGAGCCGCGACTGGTATGCAGATCTGTTCGGGATGAAGGTCGTGTTAGACGACGGGAAAAAAGCCAATCTCGCAGTTGGCGAATCGCTGGTCATTTTTCATACCCGGCAGTCCGCCAACACGCCAATCATCGACCACATTTGCTTCACAATTGCCGACTGGGACAAAGATAAGAGTGTTAGGGGTGCGGTGGGGGCCGAGCTAAAGCGTCGCGGCCTGGAGGTGCAGTCGACCGCGAACAGTCTCGACATCAAGGATCCAGACGGCTTTCGCATACAGTTAGGCGGAAAGGACCAGTGAGAGCCCAATCTGCGTCGGCATGAATCCGCCGCAGACATGGCCCGGGGAGAACGTCCCTCGCGGTTGCTGAGACCGCCGATGGTCCTTCGGCTTACGGGGCCCGAAGCTGGTATCGCGGCTTGCTAGCCCTCGAGCCTCATGGAGGTAGATCCCTAACCACGTGCTCCGCACACCCACACAGCTAGCGCGGTTTGGGCTGGTCTATAGCGGCCGGTGGCGTGAATTGGGAGGCCGCTGAGCCCGGCCCGAGACCTTCACATAATCAGAAGTCGTCTTCTTCGTCTATTTTCAGTCGAGTGATTTTCAGCTTGATGCGGAAGTCGTGCGAGCGGGCCTCGGCGAGAATGGCGCGGCGTATCGCTAGCGGTAGCGTCGAAGGACCGATTACGCCCGCTAAATGGCGCGGGAAGTTCCTGATGAAGAGTGCGGCGAGTTGAGCGCTCGCGTAGGCGATCGGCGTCGATATTGAGCCGTGCTGACGAAGCCGGTAAAGACTGGGGAAACTTGCATCCCAACGTAAGAGGAGTGGCTCGTCGCGTTTTTTGCCGCGGACTACAACCGCAGCGGCAAAGCGGGCATTTTCGAGAGTGCCCTCGCGGATGAGTTTAGCGACGTGCCGCGGCGTCGGAGTATGGGGAAAGCGCTTGCGGATAATGCCCTGAGAGCGGTTAAGGCGGCCCTGCCGATACCAGCGGCGCAACCGCTCGAAATCGTTCCCGCCGATTTTTGCATCTATATCGCAAACCTTCATCACGTAAGGCAGCATACAGACTTCGTCTTGCGCGGCGAGATAAACTGGCGTTTCGCCGATCGGAGGAGGGAAACGAAAAAGTTCTCGCTCATCGAAACGGCGAGCAAGGGCGAAGCGACCGTTGCGATAAATGACCGGACGCGAAATAGCCGCGTCGTATGCCACCTCGGCGGACCAAGTCGAAATCGGGTCCTTGCTTTCGGTGCTTTCGAACAGGCGGATGTGAATCGATTCGACCGAATCGAGCAGTTCGGCGGCGCGTGCGGCGAGAAGGTTTGTAAGACCGGGCGCTACGCCGGTACAGATTAACGCGAGGCGGTTCTTGGCGACGAAGCGCTCGTGAAATTGGAATTGCTCGGGTTTGAACGGATTGGCAGCCAGGTGCGAATTAAGATCGAGGTAATGCGACCGCAGGCGTAGCGCCGCGCGCATGACGATTCGGTTGAAGATGGCAGGGGACGCGTTGACGATGAGGTGGGCGCTTTGCGCGGCACGGACGATGGACCAGAGATTCCGTGCGTTGGCGTCACGAATTTCGATTTCGGATTTCTTGCCGAGGAATCGGCGCGCGCGTTCGATGTCGCGATCACCGCACCAGACTGTATGTCCCTGACGAGCGAGTAGGCGTGCGAGGAAGGAGCCGGTGACACCGGCTCCTAGAACGAAAATCCGCATCGGACCGCAACTCTACCACAACCCCCAGCTATAACCGTCTGACGTTGACGCCGCATGGCGGGAAGATGTGGAGCAACATCCATCCCGATATATTTCGTGCTCAGCATAGAGGGTGCTCCTTTTTGTAGGTATTGAGCGGCGAACGCTCAAAACCTACTCCAGAGGGCGCCCTTTTATATTGCGTCCCCTCTCGGATTGTGGGCGCTTCAAAATCGCAGTTGCCGAGAATGCCGTTATCAGTCCCTCGACCACTCAGAAAGAGTATCGAACGGAAAAGACCGCACGGTGATTGTAGGTGTGAAAGCGTGTGGCCGCGATTTGCATGCCAGCGGCGGTGGAGAACTTCAGAGCCCGCCAAAGACGTATGCGGCCGAACCCCAGTCCCGGCGTCAAGAGCACCTGCGTCTGCCCCGCGTTCTTGCCAGCGAGAAAGAATGTGGAATTGACTTCGACCTCCGGCCAAAGCATCCAGGGCGCGCGGTACTGGAAGGCCGTGTTGGAAAGCAGTTGTCTCCCTAGCACGGTTGTGGCACCGGTAGGCAGGTTCCCTCCAAGTGTGGTTTGTACATCGAATTTTCGCCAGCCTTTGCCGAGCGCAATTCCCGGCGAAATGATGGCATCGCGCATCGAGTTTGAGCCTCCGGGCACGGTGGCGCTCAAGATCAGCGTCACCAGGTAATCGCCCTCTCCCAGTCCCGCCGCGACCAATCCGACTTTCAGCATCACCGGAATGTCTGCGTACCCGTCGGGGGTTCTGCCGCCTTGGTGCGCTATATAGGGCGGAGGTCCGACCATGAGTTGTGTGCGCGGAGCCAGAATGAATTCGATTCCTTTTCCGGCTCCGAAATTGTAATCCGTGTCGCCAGCCGTTCCAGGTTGACGCCACACGTCATAACGAAATTCCTGTTTGAGGCGCCCCGACGTTGTCGCTAACGGAGAAAGCCAGTCCGGCTCGTCGGCTTGGATGCGTTCTCCCATCCTGAACCATTTCCAGAACAAATCGGAAGCGCCGCCGGGGTTATTTGACGTCGAGGCAGATTCTGAGACCTGGGCGGTGGATGCCGCCTCCGCGGAATCATCCGAGGGGCTATTTTCTCCCGCCTGAGAACATGAATCGATGTCCGCAACTTTCAAATCATTCGCCAGAACCACAGGCGTTCCCGAACCGGCGGCATATAACCATCCCGCAAGAAGGACAATCGGCAGAGATTTCACGAGCTTATCCTCGGTCTAAAAACAAAATCGGCCACCGCCCGATATCGCTGTGGCGAGTGGCCGTTTGCGATCTTTTCAGAAGTATTCTTCTACTTCATTCGCCTCCACGCGCCCGAAAATGGCTGCCTACAGCGACAGCTACACCCGAACGCCGGCTGTAACTGAGTTTCGAATTGGTCAGCCCGAACCACGATATTGCCTCTACCACCCTAGAAACGAGTGCCTAGCGTACTCGTGGATTGCCCGTCCGTCAATGCGTCGGAGTTGGATTATCGCGTGGGCCGATGATTCCAAGAAGGCGAGCACTATCTCGGTTTTATCGAGCCGAAGTCGCTCGGGCCGTGCCCAACTCCTCCAAAGTGGCCGCTAAGTGTAATCAGGCGCGAGCAATAGCCGCGTTAGCTTCCGGCTTTCAGCTTTATTTCCCCCGTTTCGCCCTTTACTTCAACCCTGGTGCCAAAGGGCTTTGACGCATCGGCCAGGCGCTGGAGGATATAGCCCGCTCTCGAACCAGTCGCCGGCGCGGGCAAGCCGCGTGTATCAAGGAACTGGTTATTGGTGTACTCGTTGTGAATATCGGGCTGGCCCTCGCCGACAACATTCAAGGCGATCGGCCGAAGCGAAATCGACTTGACGTTCTTCCCCTGAAACTCGACGTATGCGACCACGCTTTCCCAGCTCATCGGTTCGTCAATGTAAGTCAACGTCGGCGGCGTGTTGTAAATGAAATTGCCTAGATCGTAGAAGATGGGCCGGCCGTGATAAATCTCCACACCGTGCAATAGAGGCGCGCCATGCATCACGATGATGTCCGCGCCTGCATCGATCTCCTCATGCGTCCACTTCTTCAGCCAATCATTCGGCGCCAGCCGCTCTTCCATCCCTTCGGTAAAAATCGTCGCGAACGAGTGATTTCCGAACACGTGGTTATGTTGGTACACGATCACGAGGTCTGCGTGCTGGCGGGCATCACGAATGCTTTGAAGGATGCGTTGAGAATCCTCCAGATTCGGCGTGTTGGCGGGCGCACCGGGCAAATCGTCCGTCGCCTCATTTTCTTTATCGCCGGCTTCTACGCGAAGCTCATTCACTCCGGGGCGGTCGGCCGTCGCGCTGCCACCGGGTGTAATCAAGCCTGACGCGCTCGCAATCAGAGCAACGGTGCCCTTCGGCGTGTGTAGATAACCTGGCGCTACAGCCGCGCCCAAGTTGTTTCCCGTTCCAGCATGGACCATCTTCCGCTTGTCCGCTTCCCGGAGCGTGTTCCGAATGCCCGTTACCCTCAAATCGAATGCATGGTTGCCGGACAGGGCCAACAAGTTAAAGCCGCAAGTCTTCAGCGCATCGAGCGCTTCAGGCGGCGTGAGAAAGCCCCTGCCCTCCTGGATGGTCTCGCCTTTTTCGGCGACCGCGGATTCCAGGTTGGTGAAAATGACGTCGCCCTTCAGCAGCGCCTGAATCACCGGGACCTCTGCTGGCGCGGTCACACGGATATCCGACCGGATCATCGACTGCCCCGTCAAGGTGATCGTTATCGCATTCGACTGCGCCCACACGGCAGAGCCCACTGCGCACACGATTGCGAACAGAAGCGCGGGGCACGCTGTTCTCGCGAACTGGCCAGTCTTCAACATTGTTGCCATTTGGGGTGTGATCTCCTTCATCGGTGACACAAACGGAAATTACACTATCGTTGGGTCTTGGTAATTACAAGTGGCATCGCGTCGACCAGCCAAGCCTGAGTCTCCCTCTCGGAATGTCGCTTGAACCGAAATCACAGTCTCCGATAAGGCCGTTTGTTTCGTTTTCCGGTAAAGCACTAACGTTTGTTTATCAGGAGCTATGCAGTGTATACCGGTAAACATCGTAGCGCGGCACCTTATGACTGGCGCGCAAATCCCGATAAGTCTCATCGCGCCTTAAGGATGCAGAATGACGTTCTGCTGCATTCTCAGGCTTTCGACGCTTTCGACCTGGGATAAGGCGGAAGGTCCTTCACTGGCCTATAATATGCCATCCTTCATCGGCAAGTGATGACATTCCAATGAGCCTACGCGCAATTTCGTCCGATCAACCACTAGCTTCAATCTCAGATTTGTGAGGACATATGAAAACACTCATAGGTCTGCTCGCATTGTTATCTTTTGTTTCGACGTCATTCGCGGCGCATTCCTTCCATGTAGAGGATCTGCAAAAGCTCTCACGCATTAGCGGACCGAAGGTGTCACCCGATGGGAAATGGGTTGCGTTCACGGTGGCACGCAGCGATGTTGAAAAGAACAAATCCGCGACGAATGTCTGGATGGTCGCTATGGACGGCGGTGAACCGCGGCAGTTGACCTTTGCGGATCAGGATTCAACGGCAATCTCCACTGGTCGCCGGACGGGCGCTCCCTGTATTTTCTCAGTTCCCGGATCGACAATAAGCAGCAGATTTTTCGGCTGCCCATTGCCGGAGGTGAGGCCAAGCAAATCACGAACGTTCCTACCGGCGTCGCGGGTTACGTGTTATCTCCCGACGGCAAAACAATCGCCATTACGGCAAACGTGTTTCCTTCTTGTAGCGATATGGCGTGCAACGAGAAAATGACTAAAGAGCGCGGCGAGAATCCGGTGAAGCTCCGTGTGATCACGGACATGCCGTTCCGGAGATGGGACACTTGGGTCGATGGCAAACGGAACCACATTTTCGTTATGCCGGCTGATGGCGGCGCGGCAACCGACATCACACCGGGCGATGTCGATTCGCCTATCTGGACGGAAGAGGGCAGCGAGGAAGTGGCCTTTTCTCCCGACAGCCGCGAGATTTGCTTTTCCCGCTATGTCGAAAACGAGGCGCTAACCGGGAACAGCGACTTATTCGTGATGCCAGCAGATGGCGGCACGCCCAAGCCGACACCGATCGCACGCCGCTGTATTCGCCGGATGGGCGCTATATCGCCTACAGTGCGACGCTGCGGCCGATGCAGGAGTCGGATCTGGTGCGGCTCTTCCTGTATGACCGTAAGACGAGAGAGCACAAGAACATTTTCGAGGCCGCCGATCGATCCGTCGATTCATACGAATGGGCGCCGGATAGTAGGAGTCTTTACGTCACCTTCGAAGATAAGGGGCAGGAGCCTCTCGCGCGCCTCGATATAGCCACTATGAAACTGACCCCTTTGGTCATGTCGGGTACTTCCGCCGACGTTGATGTATCACGAGATGGCGCGTTCCTCGTCTTTTCCAAGATGGACCTCTCCCATGCGGCAAATTTGTTCCGGCTCAATCTTTCGTCGGCCGCCGGCACGGCGATACAACTGACGCAGATGAATTTGGACGTTCTAAAGGAGATCGAATTCGGAGAAGTATCCAGCTTCGAGTTCCGTGGCTGGAACAGTGAGACCGTGCAAGCGTGGCAGATAAAACCTCCGCAGTTCGATGCGAACAAGAAATATCCGTTACTGCTTCTGATGCATGGAGGACCGGAAAACGCCTTTGACAATCTCTTCCATTATCGCTGGAACGCACAGTTATTTGCGGCGGCCGGATATGTGGTGATTGAACCCAGTTTTCATGGCTCATCGGGATTCGGCCTGAAGTTCATGGATTCCATTAAGGGGCAGTGGGGCGGCGCACCGTACGAAGACGACATGATAGCGGTCGATACAGCACTTGAGTGGCCCTATATCGATGCTACGCGCATTGCGGCTGCAGGTGGGAGTTATGGCGGTTATATGGCTAATTGGATCGAGGGACACACGGACCGCTTTCGTGCCATCGTCTCCCATGATGGTCTGTTTGATCTCACAACCATGCTCTATTCGACAGATTTTGTTGGGGGGGGACAATGCAGGAGTTCAAAGGCACGGCATGGGAAAATCCGCAAGCTTTGATCGACCAGGCGCCAGTCACATACGCCAGGAACTTCAAAACCCCAATGTTAATTATTCACGGTGGCAACGACTATCGCGTCGATCAGAGTCAGGGTTTTGCGATGTTTCAAGTGCTTCAGGCGAAGCATGTCCCGTCAAAACTGCTGTACTTCGAAAACGAAAACCACTGGGTGCTTAAGCCCGCGGACAACATCGCGTGGTATCACACTGTTCTGGATTGGCTTGATCAGTGGATGAAGACCGACCGCACGGAGTATCAAAGACAGCTCCAGGCGGAGGAAGCGATCACTGCAAAGCATGAGTAATTTACCGCACCCCCAAGCTGAGTAACCGCGCACCCGGAAGGCAACAATTGTGACCGGGTAGTCAGATTCTGAATGACACCAAGGACGGTTCAGCGAGCGAGGAACGTTCAACTCTCTTAACTCCTGATAAGTCGCGATTTCGGAAAGGACGCACCCCCAAATCGCAGTTATCGGAAATCCCGTTCTCAGGAGTTGACTCCGATGGATCTTGTCCTCGACGGTAGCCGCTTTCGAGAAAAGATGTTTGATCGGCATAGGGGCGGCGGTCACCCGCCGACCCCTGCCACACCACCGTGCGTACGGGTCCGTACACGGCGGTTCGAGACGGTTACGCTGCACTCATCGACCAAAGTCGGAAGTCCGAGGGATTTGAAGTACGCATTAGAAAGCCCCACAGTGAGAGCCTTGGTTCGGGCGAGAGGCCAAGGGCCACGCCCGCTGCTGGCCGTGTTGCGGGCCAGACGCGGGGAAACCCCGAGCTTTAAAAGAGCCGCCCGGCGACGGCGCGGTGTTTTCCACTGCCGCCACAGGGCCGCTCGTAGTCGCAATCGGACCCAGCGGGTGAGGTAAAGCAGTACCGTAGGTGTTTCGCAGAAACCGAAGTAGCTGCGCCAACCCCGCATGTACGGAGCTAGTTCCTCTATCGTCGTTTCTATGCTGACACCCTTGGCCCGACGCGTGATTTCACGGACTCGCCGCTTAAACCGATCCAGAGCCTTGGGCGCAATGACGCGCTTGACCTCTGGACCAGCCGTGAAGCTGAATCCAAGAAACTTTCGTTCCTGCGGTTGTGCCACCGCACTCTTCGCCTCATTCACCTTGAGCTTGAGCTTTTGCGTGATGAAGCGCGTAATGCTCTTCATCACCCGTTGACCCGCCCGCTCGCTGCGCACGTAGATATTACAGTCATCCGCGTAGCGAACGTAGCGATGGCCCCGGCGCTCCAACTCCTGGTCGAGTTCGTCGAGCACGAGGTTACTGAGCAGTGGCGAAAGTGGGCCCCCTTGCGGAGTCCCTTCCACGCTTGGACTGACTAACCCGTTCTCCATCACTCCGGCATTCAAGAACGCCCGAATGAGTTTTAACAGCCGCTTGTCCTCAACACGTTTCGCGATCCGCCCCATCAGTTTGTCGTGATTGACTCGATCGAAAAATTTTTCCAAGTCGAGATCGATCACCCAGCCGTAACCTTCCGCAAGGTACAGCTGTGCTTGGGTTACTGCTTGATGCGCGGATCGCCCCGGTCGAAAACCGTAGCTGTGATCGGAGAACGTGGGGTCCCACCGCCGCTGCAGAACCTGCATCACCGCTTGCTGCAGAAATCGATCCAGCGTAGTGGGGATACCAAGCTTGCGCATCCCTCCTCCGTCCGGCTTCTCGATTTCCACGCGCCTTACCGGCTGCGGTTTATAGGTCCCGTTCAGCAGTTGTTCCCGGATGGTGAGCCAGTGCTCCTTCAGGTAGCCACTGAGTTGGCCGACGGTCATCCCGTCGATCCCGGCGCTACCTTTGTTGCCCTTCACCCGCCGTAATGCCTCCAACAGATTTCCTCGCTCACATACTTCCTCCATAAGTCGGATGGCGTTAGCTGGGCTTTCGGGTTCATGCATCGCCTGACGCGATTCGGTCTCTTCCCTTCCGGCTTGCCGGGCTTCACCCGTCTGCCCCGATGAGAAGTCCAATTTCTTTTGGATGTTCTGCCGCTTGTCGCGCTTGAGATCCATGTCCTACTCGCCTCTCCTCTCGTTCGGGTCTTCAATCACCGTTCCCGGCTCGACCTATCTGTTGGCTCCACCTTTCGGTATTGGAGTGCCTCACTAGTTTTGCCGACGACGTGATCTACTACACCCTCTGCTGACTTCTGCCCTGCGGTCAGATTGCCTCTCGGCTCTCTCAGTCGCCGAAGCGACACAGGACAGATCTCCCGGGGTAATTCCAGCTGCTTTCTGTGCACAGTCGCCGAATCTACGCTTCGCGTCCTTGATGGATTATGGACTTCGCAGTAAGTCGCCCGCTCGTCCGACGCTCACGCCTTATATTCGGTTCTTGTCCATCGACTCGCACATTTGCTTGACGCTTCCTTCAGACCTCCCTTGCGGTGATAGCCCTTGCGTCATCGCTAACCCTTCACCTCCATCAGGTTGGGTAGAGGATTTGCACCTCCTAGCTGCTGAACATGCCCGGCACACAACTAAACCGCTACGCGGTAGGTGGTGGTGCGGCAGTCGTGTCGGCGTAACGGATCACGCGCACCACGGTTTCGGTTTAAAGGGTCTCCTCCCCCCTTGTAGGTTCCTTTGCGAAACCATGAAGGTGCTGCTCGCAGCACATTTCACCTTCGCAAAGGAGCTTTCCATGACCTCTCTTCGTCAACGCTACGAAGCGGGAACAGAAAGGAGACTTCAAGAGCGGTTGTAACAAGCCAATCTCACGCTGGTCAGTCTGCTCGGTGGTTTGCGAAAGGATGAAGTTGAGCGAGTGCGCGGCCAAAGGCGGTACGGATGAAAGCTGAAGTTTATTCATGTTGTTTTCCCAATTTCTTCAGTGCCGCCGGAATTAAAACATCTGTATAGCTCTGGGCTTCTTTAGCTCGGACACCGCTGGATTTTGCGATTTGGCGAAAGACGGGTAAGACTTGGTCGCGCATCATGACCGCATTTTGCGTGGCGACTGCGCGGTCGTACTGCTTGACGGCGCTGGTATAAGCGGCGTTGGCAGATGAGTTGGATTCGACCGCGGCAAGACTCTCTTCGATGTGCTTCTGCGCCTTGGGTATTACGCTATTCAGGTAGTCGCGGGCGTCTGTGGCGAGGGGGTCTTGCCCTTCGGTGAGCGATTTGAACTTGGACTGCAACTGCTGAAGTTGTTCCAGCGCAGCAGCGTCGCCCTCTTGCACTAGATCGTCGAAGTGATTTTTGAGCCGCGTCATTTGCCACTGGTCGGCATCGGACACGGCCGCGGCGGGCATGCTATTTCTTCGCGCGTCGCCGAGAATCACCTGGGTGATCGCAGTATCCCGCATTTGGCGCGCTTCCTGTTCGTGCGTGCCTCCGGCGGCTAAGAGCTCATCGAGTGTCTTTACCTCTTGTAAAAGATGGTCGGGCTCTTGGGAAGTGGATTCGAGAAGAGCTCCGGCCCAAAGCTGCTCGTCCCGGCGGCGCTCGGGAATCACCTGATCGACATAATGGGCGGCATCCGACCAGCGATAACCACCCTCTGGCGAGGTAAGAATGTCGCGCAACGATTTGTCGGCGTCGTCGAGATCGCCATCCTGCAGGTACGCCATGGCTTTGTCCCACAGCGTTTGCTCCTGCCGCGCGGCGCGCTGCAATTCCGCACCATGAGATTGCTCGCTGAACTGCCGGCGGAGATCGGCGATGAGACCGTTCAGAGGGCCATGCAGTTCGGCCGCCTCGTCCAACTGCTTTTCCGCGCTCTCGTAGTCATGCCGATCGGCGGCTTCGTGCGCAAGATCGATCAGATGGCGTTGCTGATCTCCGATGGAAACAAGCGGAGGCGCGGGTATGGCGACGGGAGCGCTTCCAGGAAGTGTCTCGACGTCGGCAGTTGGGGTGGCTGGCGCGGTTGGCGCAGCCAAATTGACGTTCTGCGTCGAATCCGGATGAATGGCCAGGGCTAACATCTTGTAGCGCCGAGCGACTCCGAGCGCACCAAGCACCATGACGGTGAGAATCGCGCAGGTAGCTACAGCTTTGCGCCCCCGATTGGACTTCGGCTGCGTCGGTTGTTTCGAAACGCTCTTGACGGGCTGACGCGCGTCGGGTTGGGCAATCAGGGCTGCACCGGCAGGACGCACGGCGGGACTCATCGGGTGTGAATGCTGAGACACAGTCCGGGCAGCCTGCACGTTGGTTTTGGCGCTTTGCATTTGCGGCGCGACCTTCGAAGCGCTTAGGTCGATGCGCTGCGTTAAGACACGAGTCTGCTCGCCAATCGCGGAAGCGATTTCTTTTTCGGCTGCGGCTTCGGACCCTCCTCGTGTCAAGGAGGAATTCAAGTTTTCGACGTCTTTGAGGAGCGCTTTCATCGATTGGTAGCGTTCTTTGTCATCCTTGCGAAGAGATTTCGAAACGACCCTTTCGAGCGCAATCGGGCATTCAGGGGCCAATTGCCGTATCGAAGGAGGCTCATTCTGCAGAATGCTCAGCAGCAACGCGGCATGGTTTCCGCCAGTGAACGGCCGCTGATAGGCGATGAGCTCGTAGAGAACGACTCCCAACGCCCAAATGTCAGAACGCGCGTCGGCGTTCTGGCCGCGAAGCTGTTCGGGAGACATGTAGGCCAGCGTGCCGAGCAACGTTCCGGTCTGGGTTTGGGAAGTAGATGCCAAGCGGGCGATACCGAAATCGACGACCTTAACGATTCCATCGCGCGTCACGACGATATTGGCCGGCTTGACGTCCCGGTGGATCACGCCACGACGGTGAGCGTAATCGAGGGCGCGGCAGGTTTGGACGACATACCCGAGCTTTGTCGCGAGGGGCAGCGCCGGCTTGCGGGCGACGATTTTCTCCAGACTTTCTCCTTCCAGATACTCCATGGCAATAAAGGGAGCACCGCCCGATTCAGCCAACTCGTAAATGGTAACGATGTTGGGATGCTGCAAGCCGCCCGCCGCCCGGGCCTCGCGGTAAAAGCGCTCCAGCAGGTCGCTGCTTTCGGCGACGCCAGACGTGATCGTCTTGACGGCAACGGCGCGGCCAATAAGCGGGTCGCGTCCCTTGAAGACGACCCCCATGGCCCCACGACCGATCTCCTGCAGGATTTCGTATCGGCCGATCTGCTGTTTTTTGGTTTGCGGCATAACCGAAGGCTGCTTAAGGTTAGTTTACTGGCGTGGCGGGCACCGTTCTTCGAGGCTCACGGGGAGGCGTAGCGGAGGCGTTAACGGTAATCAGTTGGAGTCGTTCCGGTCCCATAGGGGGCAACCGGATCAGTTGAGGAAACCGGCCATCTGCTTCGTAAAGCGGCTGGGTGCAGGATGCATGGTTACGCCCTTCTCGCCAAGTCTGATAAGGAAAAATAGAGCGGAAGAGTCCGCCATTAACCCTTGCGCTGCTAGGGACGAAAAAGGCAGGGACAGGAATTTCGTGCTAGTAAACTAAATTCGAGATTGCAAGGGACGCCTGTGCCTATTCCCTGGGATGCGGACATCCTGGCCTTCACCTGGACCACGGCGAGGATCATTTTTGGCAGAAACAAACGTGCTCGTGAAGCGCTATTCCTGTCCAATTAGAATTTGAGGAAGTTCCCCAACAGACACTTACGCAAGCGCAAAAGGACTTTATTCGACCGTTTGACGGGCAAGTCGCCGCACTGAACTACCACCCAGACTGCACTTATCGGGTTACCAATCTGAGAAATTACGGACACAATCTGGTGCGGCGCTACCTCAAGCCGACGGACCCCGCCTCGTGCGCGTTGACGATCGTAGAGGTGAAGGTAAAAATTGGTGATACCGAATCTGTGAAAACAAGTTCCCATGTTACCTTCAGAACGCGGTTCTCTGACGAAACAGTCTTGACCACGAGAAACATGTCACTTAAATCTCTGCTGGATCGCCCGCCCTACAGCATCATTCAAGAATGCCGTCGCGTTGCTAGCCTGGCTGAACTGAAGCGCCGTCACGATGCGCGGGCCGCTCAAATGGGTCCCGCTTTACCGCCGGCTTCCGGACCGAACGCCATCTTCGATGAGCAACCGCGAGAACATCGGCGCTTTGCGGAATTTCAAGTAAAACGCGGAACCTCGCTGCCGGATGGTGAAGCGTATGAGGCTACCGACAAAGCGCGTCTCCGGGGTATCTGGAATCACTACAATCCGTTCGCCAGGCGCATGTCTTGGACTGAAACAATCCTTTATGCCTTGGTAGGGAGTGTCCTGCCTCTCTTCGCAATCCTCAAAATTGTCCCGATTGTGCCCCAGCCCTTGCAAGACCTTCAAGTTTCACTAGCATGGATAGCAATTGCGCTTTGTTACGCTCTAGCGGGAGTCATCATAGGGACGATATCTGATCGGGTCTCGTTCCATTGGATTATGTTGATTTCGTATGTCCCGGCGCACTTTGTAGCAGGGTGGAGCTTTGGCTGGTTTCCATACAGCACTCTCATGTTCGTCACTTCTGTGCGCTTGATCCGCGTCAAGCGGCGCCGCGCCCTCATTTTCGAATCCTGACCTCAAGCTGACTAGAAACTGCTGGCTCCTCGACACCAACGAAGTCGTCATTGGGGGTCAACTCATGACGTGACTCTCAGGCCACAAATGGGGTCGTGGAGCTGGTGATTGTGAAACGGACTAAGACATAATTTTCAATCGCAATGGGGATCTATCCGAGGCCCACAAGCCTCTTCTTTTCTTTACTCATGGGCGGAGCTTTCCTTTCTAATTCTGACGCTTATCCGCAAGGTCACCCGCTGTTCACGCAGCAGGAGCGGCAGTCACATGCGGCTGCCCGACCCAATCCACTGTGCAAACCTTCCCCGTACGAAACCCCCATTTCCTATTCCCAATTGACAGTGTTCGAAAGCGGTGAGGTCGTCTACCGGACCTCTGCCGTGGCTCCGTGCCTCGGCCAGGTAGGTGATCCGCCATGGGGACTTCGATGGGACATACCCAGCGGCTCAAAGTCTATGTTCCGCTACAAGCTTTCCCTGCTGGAATTGACCCAGCTCAGGACGTTTCTCGATCGGGCGGATGTAAAGGCGATTAGTTCCTTCATGAATGCTGGTCCTGGCGTAGGTGACTTCAAAATCGCTATCGCCCGTCCTGCTGGCACTCAGAATATCGACGTGCTTTCGCTAATGCCGCAACACGTCCAGCTTCTCGAATATCCGGCTTTGATCCACTTGATCTGCAAGGCTAAGGACATGGGCCGCATCGCCTCGAATTCGGGGGAGCTTCCAGGTTGGTGTAGGGATGCCAGACCTCTGAATGGACAAGTGCCACCGTGAAGGTCTATCTAACAAAAGCAGTGCAGCTAACTCCGAAGCCCACCGCGCCGCCTGTACTGCTTTTCAGCCGGCGTAAACGAAAGTGTAACCTCGTTCTTGCGCGCGATTCACAGCCACAATTCCTGCCGGAACGACACGTGCATTCGCCACGAGGTTCGCCGCGAGTTCCTTTAGAATGCTCTCGACCTCGCCACCATTAGCCTGGGCGATGGCTCCAGCGATTCTGTGGCTGGACATCTGGCACACGGCGAAATGCACACCCTTCTTGATCAAGGGATCCATGCGCTCTAGGTACAAATTGACCGTGGGCGGCTCCTTCGTCTTCGGGTCGACAAAGCCGGCTTGCTCAGAAAACTGCTTGCCATACTTCGCCCACATCGCGTCGTTGTAGCCAAACGACGTCGACTTATGACGCGCCACCATCACCACGGCCAAGTCATGGTCTTCCAGGCCGTACGCATCGTGGTTGGCGGTGAAGTAGTTCGCCGCGAATTGGAACCCCAAAGCCAGGCCATCGGGTGTAGTGGTGTCAAAAACAAAACGATGCTGGCCCGGAATCTTCTCCAGCCAGTCATCTTGGCTGTGGCGAGCGGGTTTCCAGGGCGCGCCCGCCGATGACTGTGCCATCGCTGTGGACGAGCCGACGGCAGTCGCGCCCAGAACGCCGACTCCCGCGCCCAACCGGGCAAGGAACCATCTCCGCGCTATGGACGACTCCAACCAGCTTCCGCTCATGCGCAAATCCTCCTTCAGTCCTCCGAACGAGCATCCTACCAGAATCCGATAACTACCCGTGATACCGAAATCCTGGAACCCCTTTGGGCTTAGCGATGACGTTGAGCCTAAGGCCGTTTCTCGGGAACTGGCCGCATTGGTGTACCATGGCGCCTGATCTTGCGGAGTTTGCCTATTTTCATGGGTCGTATATTCCGACTAGGACCGCTTCTCGCTCTGCTCTGTGGGATGGGAGGCATACCATTACCGAGGACTTTCAGCGCAGTCCTAGTCTTGGTTGCCGTGGGCAGCGCATCGGCGCAGACCCGCACCTACCCGCGATCACTCGACGGACTATGGCTTACCGATGGATACAGGGAGTTCCTCGAATTCCGCGGAGATGATATGCGTAGTTATGAGATCACGGCCCTGAGTTGCATACCCGTAGTCATGGCGACTCGCAAAATAGAGATGCGCACGGTCGATGAAATCGTCTTTGTGGGAGAGGACGACACCCTCCGCATCTCTCCGGGACCGTCCCCAGAAACTCGCTGGCTCCACGCTGACGGCAGCGTCTCGAATATTCTGCTACGCCGCACCGACTTCCGACCGGAACCCTGCGGCCAGCCGATCGCAGATACCCCGCTCACGAATTATCAGGTCTTCTGGGAGACGTTCGCAGAGAACTATCCCTTTTTCACGCTGCGTAAGGTGGATTGGCTTGCCGTGGACGAGAAATCCCGCCCACAGGTTACGCCGAAAACGACGCCGGAAGAACTTTTCCAAATTCTGAGTCACATGATTGAGCCATTATATGACGCGCACACGGCCATCCGAGCCTACTCTATCCGGCAGGGATTTCGCGGCTACCGCCCAGCTGTGGACCCCCTGCAGAGGAAAAGCGCGGCTCGCATCACCGAGATCATCGAAACGAATTACGTCCGCGGCGGTTTGCGTTACTATTGCAATAAGCAATTGCAGTTCGGGTTGTTGCGCTCCGGACCGACACAGAACCCCAGATTACCAGATTCCATCGGCTACCTGCGTATTCACTCGTTCAGCCGCTACTCCGGTGACCGTGAGTTCGCCAAGCAACTCGACGCGCTCGAAACTGCTCTCGACGATATTTTTAGGGATTCCGTAAAGTTCACCGGGCTTGGTAATCGATGTCCGCATCAATGGCGGCGGCTCCGATGTCTTTGGTGTCTCCATCGCCTCGCGGCTGGCGGCACACGACTACCTCGCCTACTCAAAGGTCACCCGCAATGACATTCGTGATCCGAAACATCGAACACCGCCCCAAGCCATCATTGTCCATGCTCAGCTCCCGACCAGGGTTCCGCGGTCCCGTTGTTCTGCTCACTAGCTCCGATAGCGTTAGCGCGGCTGAAACATTCACCATGGCTGTTTTCGGCCGCCAACCTCATGTCATCCGCGTCGGCGCGAACACACAAGGCGTGTTCTCCGAAGTTCTCGACCGCACTCTGCCCAATGGATGGAGCTTCGGGCTCCCCATTGAGATTTATCGAACGAAAGATGGGAAGGCCTTCGATGGGCTCGGGCGTGCCGCCGGATATCGCAGTCCCCATCTTTACAGCGGAAGACCTTGCCAGCGGCCGCGACTCTGCCATTGACAAAGCCCTGGAACTCTTCGCTCCTAAAGCGAAATAATCAGCCGATCTGTCATATCGGCAATTTGAAAGCTATTTTCAGAGCTCACCGCCTGCCGCAGCAAGTTGGATAACTCCTGCCATGAGAAGGCCCCTTCTCGGAATGGTGCCCGCCGCGAAAAGCATTCCGAGAATGTCGTTTGACCGGGAGTTGGGAAAAAACAGCTTCGGATGCTAGTGTAATCGACGAGCCGCCTCAAGTCTGGAGTCGGTTACTTCAACCAGATCGAAGGCGAAGTTTTTTCTTCGACGGATGGCTTGGGTCTTCTTTGCGACCGCAGCGCCGCGTTTTGGTTTCGAGGAGGAGTAATCAACGCAGTCGCCCAAGGGGGCGGACCGCATTCTGACCGAAATCGAGGGAATGGCTCTCACCCTACTGTGCGTAAGGCTCGGTGCTATAGCTAAGATTGCCAAAGATCGTCTTGAGAAAGCCGAAGTGGACCAGGCGAGGCTCTTCGAAAATAGCTCAGCCCCGGCGCTGCTTCTCTTCACCGCGAGCGCGCATTTTACTCGGATGCGAGACGATCTCGTCCGCATGATGCCGGCCTCTTTTCCCTGGCCCCGCGCCTTGGTGTATTTACCAGTTTCTGCGAGATCGCAGGTGCCGTTGGTTTGATTCTTCCTCCAACGAGACGCGCCGCTGGATTCGCTCTCATTGTGTTTTTCATCGCCGTGTTCCCCGCCAATGTCCGCGCTGCCCGCTCGGGTGTCACTCTCCTCGGGAAGCCCGCCACGGCGCTCTGGCTCCGCACACCTATGCAGTTCCTCTTCATTTCGCTCGCCTGGTGGGTCTCCCGTTAACCTAATTGCCATGCACTCTGGAAGTCGCACACCCCGCCTACACGAAAGTGGACGGCCAAGTAGGAGTCTCAGAAAGTGCCTTCAACGCGCTTCCCGGCTTCCGAGAAGGCCGTTGGGACTTATCAACAATGGCCACGTGCCAGGAGTTTGATGGTTTCGAGTCCCTTCAGGCGAGCCAGTTCTGTACGTTCCTTCTGCTCTGCTATGTTTGGGGATGCGCCGCGGCAATCTGTTGAGCTTCCAGGGCCTTTGTGAATTCGTTAGAGTCTGAGACCCACCCGAAGAGCGTTTGCATGACCAAAAGCGATGCTTCGTGGTTGCTTCTGGGCAACTCGTTTCCAATGGGCTCACCCATACAATCCGCGAGCATCACGCACGAATAGTCTCGGAACATAGCATCTCTGACAGTGGACTCCACACAGACACTCGTTGTACATCCAGTGACGATTAGGTATCTGATTTCTATTTGTTTGAGGATGGTATCCAATTCTGTTTCATAGAAGCCGCTAAATCGATGCTTATAGATGACAACATCTCCGTCCTGAGGCTTGAGTTCGGAAACAACATCTGTATTCCAGGTGTCTCGGATCAGAAGTCGACTTTCCTTACCGTCAGGTGCGCGAACACTCTTTCCGACACCAAACATCAGGTGCCGCACCCTGTTCGGAGAATCGGATGCACCCAGGTCCGATAGATCGGGACGAAATCCCATATTGAGATAGATGATCTTGATGCCCGCATCGCGGGCTGTGGCCAGGACCTTAGCCGTGGGCCCGACGGCTTTTTGAATCATGGAAATGTCGAATCCCGCGCGGTCGAACAAACCGCCCTTGACGCCGAAGTCATTCTGCATATCGATGACAATCACTGCAGCCTTCTCCGTATCGATCGCAATCGGTTCTGGCTTCGCATTGAGCGTTACGACCTGGTTTTTCTTTTTAGAGGGTTGGTATGCCATTGATGTTGATTCTCCAGTGCAACTCTAGCCAGCCCGTCGGCAGAGAGTCACATCGCGGACTTTGTAGCACACTCCCGCCTGGCCCAGAAGTTCTAAAATCGTCTCTAGGGCGTCGCCGATCAGGAATACAAGGTGGCGATGACGCGCTTCCTCAAGGATATCTTGGCGCACTGAGCGCCGACTTCCGGTTTGTGTCAGAGAAAGTCGAACCAACATGCCCCGTTTCCGGTCACGCTTCCTTCAGATCGCGGAGCCGCGACAAGGTGTTGAAGGCTGTGCGCAAAGCGATAGTCTGGTTGGAAACTGGCAAGCTGTAAGGGAAACTGTGGACCTCCATGGATGATGTGATTCGAGTGCGGCATGGATTGCTTTCCATTCACCCACAGCTCAGCGATCTGCCCTCCCGTTAAGGCATTTATATACCGGCAATCAGAAGGTTCTTCTTAGGGCTGTAGGCCAACTCCCGTAAGTCCCTCCTCCTAAGAAAGTGGCCGCTAAGTGATTCATTCTTCAAGCGGCCGATCACCTAACTTTCTTCCATCCCTGTCTAGGCAAAGCCTAATCAATTGCTTCTCGGAATGCGGCTCCCTGCCCCACCTACATACCGAGGATCCCGACGCAGTAAGTGCTTGTCGCCATGGGACTCTTTCCTGGTCGGTCAAGCCGGTTCTTTGGGGGCCGACACGGATCGCGTTGACACGGTCGTACAAACCGAGCGCCCGACTTGAGGAACTCTCTCCTCGCCAGGCCTACGCCCGCCGGCGTTCCCGTAAGAATCACATCCCCCGGATGAAGTGTGAGCCGCGTGGAGAGTTGGGCGATCTGCTCAGCGAGAGAGAAGATCATTTTGCTTGTATGAGAGTCCTGCTTGAGCACATCGTTCACCCAAAGTTTGATACCCAGGTGCTGCGGGTCGGGGATTTGTTTCGCGGGAACGATCCAGGGACCCACCGGACAAGCGCCATCGAAACTTTTCTGACTAATCCAGTCGTACCTGAACGGCGATGTTTCCGGGACGTTCGGCCTCACCGTGAAATCGCGCGCAGAGAGATCATTGGCGACTGTGTAGCCGGCAACATAGTCAAACGCGCTTTCCACCGGAACATTCTTTGCGGCGCGGCCGATGAATGCGGCCAGTTCCGCTTCCCAATCAAGCATTTTTGTGCGCGCAGGCAGCGGAATGCGGGCGTCCGTGTGCACAACCGTGCGAGAAGCCTTGATAAAGTGCCAAGGTGTAAGCCCAGCTTTACGGGGATCGGGCTCTGGTTGCAGACTGAAAACCCGGGCCATCTCACTCATGTGATCGGAATAATTGGCGCCCGCGCAGAAGATAGTTGGGGGGTAAAGAACCGGCGCGAGCAGCCGGACTTTTGCGAGGGGAGAGCCTGGCGTGGCACCGCTTCCCTTCTTTGCAACGGCCGCCTCAATCAGCGCCTCCGCTTTCGCCCACTCATCCAGCACGCCAAGCATCGTGGCATATGACGGTTTGCCGCTGAGTTCAGCCAAATCGAAAACAGCGTCATGGAACGCGACGCCGGCGCGGGGGCCCTGCGCCGTTTCGTAAGTCACGAGCTTGTAGTGCGTGGTGTTCCGCTCACTCTCCGCCATTTTCAATCCTCGTCGACCGTTTGTCTGCCCTGTTTCTCGAGCCGCTGGAAGACGCGGAGACTTACTTGAACATCTCGTCAGTCGGCATAATGCCCCACAGATTGGAGGCCATCGGGTCCTTGGCCCACACTTTAGGACGCTGCGGATGATCGCGATGCCACGGCCGCGGCTCGAAATAGCCGAGCTCCTCGTCCATCCGGTCAAGCTCGGCGAAGAGCTCAGTGATCAGACCGGCCGGACTGCGATGGTAGGTGAATAGGTTGTGGCCGATACCGTGCCGGCCGGGTCCCCAAAGGAGCTTGTAGCCGTTGAAGCTGAGGAAATCGCACGCGGTCTGGATGTGGCTCCAGTCGCGCAATTCGAACGCGGTGTGGAAGTGACGGTTCGAACCAGTCTCCACCAGATTGATGGTGTGATGGTCCGGTCCGCAGCGCAGGAACGAGAAGAAATCGCCCATCCAGTCAGATTCGCGGAAGCCGAGAACGTCGCAGTAGAATTTTGTCGTGTGCTTGACGTCGGTGACATGGAACGCGACGTGGCCGAGCTTCTGCGGCACGATGCCCTTACCCTGAAATTTATGGTGCGAGAAGTTGGCGCGCTTGAATACCTCTATCACCGTGCCCTTCGGGTCCTCGAAGGTCAGCACCTCCGAGATCGACGGCTCAGGATCCTCTTTGCGATGTGTCTTGATGCCGTGGCCCTGCACCTGCTTCTCGAATGCGTCGAGATCATCGCCCTCGCCGATTTGGAAGCCGACGCGCACGCACTGCGCCTGTGAGCCTTTGCGCAAGACGACGGAGTGATGATCGACTGCGTTGGCGAGAAACGTGGCGTCCTTTTCCTTGCCAACCAGCGTCATGCCGAGGATGTTGGTGTAATAGTCGATCTGTTGTTCGACGTCCGGCACTTCATAGCTGGCGTGGGCGATCTTGCGCACACGGATCATGCGGACCCTCCTTTAGGTATTGTTCTTCGAGCCTTCATTCACGTTTTCGAACGCCGCAAAGAACTGATAACGTCGACCATCTTGGCACCGTCGAACTCGCCGAAACCCATCGCTATGAAGCGCTCGTAAAGCGCTGTGGCGCAATCGAGCATCGGCGTGGCCACGCCGATGCTGTCGGCGAAATCCGCGATCATGCCGAAATAGTGCTGCAACCCGGGCACGGTACCCTGCGCCGGCAGAAAGCGCCGTTCCGCCATCCACGGCGCGCGGATGCCAAATTGGGTCGAGCCGCCGCTGCCGGCGGCGATCGCCTTGATCATCAGCGGCACGTCGACGCCGGCTTTGAGCCCGAGCGCCATGGCCTCCGCGGTCGCCGCGATATGGATCGCAACCAAAAGATTATTGATCAGCTTGACGCGGCTCGCAGCGCCGAACTCGCCGAAATAGAGGCACGAATCGGCAAAGCTCGCGACCACGCCTTCGAGCTTCTTGCATGCTGCGGCGTCCCCGGCGAGATAGATCACGCCCTTCTTCGCCGACACCATGCCCGGCGTGCCGGAGACTTCGCCGTCGATGAAAGTAGCGCCCTTCTGCGCTAGCGGCGCGATCTGGCGTTGCTTATCAGGCACCGGGTGCGAACCGAGCTCGACCACGATCTGCCCCGGCCGGGCGGTGTGGACGAGACCTCGCGGACCCTGCAGCGCGTCATCGAGCGCCTCCGTCGACGGCAGACACGAAAATACGATGTCGGCTTGCGCGCCGACATCGGCCGACGATCGCGCCGGCACGCCGCCGATTTTTTTGAATTCGGCGAGCGAGCTGCGGCGATAGCCGACGACGCGCCAGCCGCTCTTGATGAGGTTCTCCGCGATCGGCATGCCAATCTTACCGACCCCTATAAAACCGATGGTCTCCATTGCCGCCTCTCACGCCTTAATCACGCTAACACGCCTCCTAAGTCCTTCTGATAAATCTCGTCAATGTATAGCCTAAACGTTCCAAGCGATGAACTAGATTTTGCGTGAGGTAGTGTTTATTGAGCTCGTCCAGGTAGAGATCTCCAAGTTCGTTGGAGCACACCTGGCGGGAAAACATGTGATAGATGGCGACTAGGATTTGTGTGGGCCACCGCCACCACGGCCCGCTTGTACCCACGCCGAGCTTTGAGACGGAAGAATTTGTCTCGCAGGTAAGTGCCCATAGCTCGGGCTGCTGCGTTGGTTGGCCTCCACCAGGGCGGCAGCCCGACGAAGGTCTCCCCTGTCTCTGACCTATCCTTTCGATCAGTAGATTTGCTTTCAAAGGAGGCCGTAAATTTGGCCTCTCAGGCGGCTTCCTTTGTAGTTGCTTTATGATGATGCACTACAAACAAAAGGGCTTCTCGTTAATTGAGCTGTTGATTGTGGTGGCAGTCATTTTAATTATCGCCACCATCGCCATTCCCAACTTCTTGCGGTCGAAGGTCGCCCCAATCAGGCTTCTGCGGTGGGCTCGCTGCTTACGTTGAACACAGCGTGCTTCGCCTATTCCATCAGCTATGGCCAATTTCCGGCGGCGCTCAACAATCTGCGCCCCATTGGTTCTAGCGGGAACGCCAGCTCCACGTCGGCAGACTTGGTTGACTCTGTGCTATCCTCATGGCAGCAAGAGCGGCTACACGTTTGTGTATACGGCTGGCACGAGCAACCAGTCGTATAGCATAACGGCTACACCCGTTATCACCTCGAGCGGTCAGAACAGGTATTACACGGATCAGTCCGGCGTGATCCGCGTGGACACCTCTGGTGCGAGCGCAAGTTCCGCCAGCACCCCAATCGGCAACACGTAGAGCCTACAGGGACAAGAATGCCCACCCGGGATGCGGAGACAGCCTCGGTTGGGTTACTTGTTCGGCTTTGCTGGTTTGGTCTCTTGCTTGGATGGCTTCGGGGAATTGTACGCGCCGCTCTTGTTAATGAATTCCTCATTGTAATCGGCATTGTCCGCGCATATAAATTCCTCAATGTTCCAGGTGGGACGCAGCCTGAAGTTTCGATAACCCGACCAAATCTTCGTATACGTTTTGGGGTCGTCGATCGTAATGTTGATTTCCAAGGCGTCAGACCTAGGGCGCCGAATGCGTTCGATTACGTGCAACTGGTCAGAATGTGGAAGACCTCCGCGGTCGATCCAGGTCTTGTCGTTGAAACCGATGGTGTCGATGACGAGCGTGTCTCCCTCGTACCGACCAATGGAGTGCCCCATCCAGGTAAGATCTGGATCCTTAGGGTGCTGGCGCCCATCGGTGAAGATTTGGCGCATATTGTGATCGAACTCGAACAGTTGAATCACCCGCCCAGGGGTCTCGACGATCTCGAATAGAAAGGGTTGAATATAGATACGTGGCACCCCGGGTGGGAGACACCCGACATCCTTACCTGTAGTCGGATTCACGTAGTCGGTGGAATCGTCGACAGCCCTGGGCCCGTAGGAAGGCTTCGCGGAAAGGTATCGCCGCTTCCCCCAAGGAGTCATCGGAGGAATACTCGGACTGAAGGAATAAGTGGCCCACGGAAGGCCGGGCATGTTGGCCTCCCAAACTCCAGACAAGTCCAGTGGCGGGGTTCCTGCTGGATGCGTTGCTGCCCCCGACTGCCCAGCCGTCTGAACATACAGAACGGAAGAGAGCACGAGAACCGTCGCCAGCGCCGGAATCGAAACCGCGAAGCGATTGCGCATTCAAAATTCCTCCGGTGGCTCGGATCTCAGTTTTCGACCGAGCGCGGGAGCCTGCTGCGAAGCCATCAACGAATCAAGTTCTGGCTGCGAACGACGCGCCATCAGTCCTACGGTCGCGAAGTCGAACCGCAACACAATCGAGTCGCTCCCCGCGAGCTCAGCCCCCTCTTGGCGTGTTAGAAGTAGTATCCCAGCAGTACTTTCCCTCGCGAGTCGGTAACCGAACATTCTTGGCATTGAAGTTCCAGCGTATACGCGCCGTTCTTGGCACGATGACCGGTGACAATGACCTGGTCTCCTACCTTGAGTGAATTCTTGTTATAGCCGCCTCGGCTTAGATGGTTATTACTACTCGACTCGGCTATCCAATGCTCGACGTCGCCCTTGTCGCCGATGGTATCGACATAAATCAGTATGTGAGGATTGATAAACTCGAATTTCGTTATAGTCCCCTTCACGACAGTCGACTTGCCCATATCAAACGCCGTCGTGCCGTGATGTGCGGACAGAGAGTTCGAGATCATAACAAAACCAAGAGCGGTAACCAGGAGAGGCAACAGTTTATTTTTCAAGAGACACGCCATTTTGCGCGGATCATCCCACCGCTATCTGCAATTTGTCAACGCTTCGAGCCCCTCCCGCCCTCCCCGAAAAGTAAGAGCGATGAGGCGATCGCCGTTCTCGCCTGGCCGAACGTAGCCAGTTTGCGAGAATGCCGTTTCTCAGCAGCTGGGAAAGGTCGCACCCAACCGCGGGCTAGCCTCGGGTATGGGCTGAACCGGCCATGCTCTCTTTTTGGAACGGGAAGGCCGCTGTGGAGCTTGCTTCGCCGCCGCGGATGCAGAGATCTTCGGTATCCGTGTTCGAGACGGTGGAGACCTTAGATTTCGCGTTCCGCCTCGTCAGCTTCGTGTGCCAGATCCTTCAAAAACTCAAAGAACTGCGGTGGCTGGCCATCAAAAAGGCCATCTGCCGTGAGGGCATTGCCTGCGCCCATGGCCGCGCCCACGGTGTTTGTTGTTCGGATGATCGAGCACGGAGGGAATCTAGTATTGCTCAGGAAAAACGTCGGCTCGGGCATGACCAGGTTCGTTTGCAGCAAGTCATCGCCGACATTGATTTCTGGGAATACCAGACCGGGCTGGCTAAGGTCAGTGAGGGGCCGAACGTAGTTGCCGGCCTTGTCATGCCAGATCTGGAAGTGGGCCGTCTCCGTAGGGCCGATGCTGAGCAGGATGCGCAGCACTTCGAGACTGGTCACGCGTTGCGCCAGCGACGGATAGAGGCTGCTGCCGCCCTGCTCGATGAAGGCGAAATGAAAACCGGCAGTGTTGGCGACGGCCTGAGCGTGGGTATCAACCGAGGTGACAGTGCTGCCGATCATCAGCTCACCGTTGTTTCGCGGGATGGCCGTGAATTTGCCGGCGAATAGAGCAGGAATAGCCTGCTTGAAGTTGGTATCGCCCAAGTCAGGATTCCTTTTGTCGTCGCGGTAGCGGCTCCAAAAGCTGGTGTCCACGCTGAGCGTCATGAGATTGGTGAGACGTTTTCTCGAAGCGATCCCCGGTATATCCGTGACCTGCGTGCCCTGGAGCGTGCGAAAGCCACCGAGGTCCACCTGCTTCGCTCCGCGAGATTTCAGATAGGCGTTGAGAAACGGCTCGTGGGTAAACTCATCCTCGGTGTTGTCGGCAATGGTACTGCGGCATGTCGCCGTCGAGTTGAATCAGGCCGGTCTCGTAAGCGGAGTCCGGTGCGTCGATTCCTGCTAGTTCGGTGTATTGTTGATTTGTTCCTTGATTTCAGCCCATTCGAGCGCCTATCGTATACGCCGCGAGGCGCCTCATGTCAGCTCATCGGGGAATTGCCACCGTTGCGAGCGCTCTGATGGTTTCTTTCCTTGTCCTTAGCGCGATGGAACCGGAGTTTTTTCTTCTGCACTTTTACGAGTCGCTGATATATCTAGCGATTGTTCTGATGCTGTTTTATTTTGAAGATAAATGGGCCTACATGATCGGCATAGTGGCTCCTGCCGCGTGGCTGATCCTCGCCTATGGCGTAGGGTTGTTGGGCGGAGCAATGCGCCAGGTTTCCAAGCTGATGCGGGCGCAACGGCCGACTAACGAAGTAAGCGTGATGGTTGTCATACTGACTATACTGTCTGTGTTACTGATCTCCTTCTGTGCTTATCGCTGGAAACGGCAATATGCCGGCCTTGGCAGGGGGCGGACTACATTTCTGGTGAGCCTGGCCATTGTCATTGCGTACAATGCGATTCTTGTGGTGTGGTTCTGGCGAACGATCCCGCAGGCGATTTCCACCGGTAACTTAATAAGCCGGCTTATGCAAGGTAGGTAAGACCACACCAATCTTTCGGGGCTTCCTGCTACAACAGCATGCAGGAATCCAATTACGCAAACGAGACCCGGTAGTTCCGGAGGTCACAGCCATCACCATGACGAGATTCAACACAGAACATGGTCGCCCGGACGAAGCGGAGTTCCTCATCGTTCCACTTTTCGACATGATCGCGTTCGCGACCCCCTTCGGACTTGTGTTGTATTGGCGCAAGAAACCGGAGTTCCATCGCCGCCTGATGTGACGCTGTCTGCAACTTCTGAAACCAACTGGGGAGTTATCCGGCTTATCGCCAATCTCCCTTTCTGTCGTCGCTTCTTGCGTCCGCCTTCAACGGTGGCCCCTTCCCTCGAGACTCGTCCAACCCTTTTCGCGTTCCAGTTCTCTAATCACTCAGAGGGACGCCCCCCATCCAGCAGCTCGACTCTTGGAAACCGGCGGCTTCGATCTTCAGGACGTCACTTGACCGAAGGGCTGGTGCTTCTGGTCCTTCCCAGCGGCAATTGGGGGTGGAAGGCGCAATCACACAGGCCAATGGACCTGCTTGGCGCCGAACGAGCGGTGAAGTATGCACGGCTACAGCACAGACTCTGACGAAAGGAGGATCGTTCCTCATTTCCTTGCGACTCTGGCGATTGCCTTAGCCTGGATAGCTTCCGAACTTCTCGTTCGCGTGCACCTGTCTGTGCCCTGGTGGGTAGAAGGGCCTTCCAGCTTGGCATTCTATGGTGCACTCTACGCCCTTTTCGATAAGCATCTCTGGCGCTCCCGTCTTACGCGCGACCTTGGGCTGGTGAAAACGCCGAACCTCAATGGCTACTGGCGGGGTTACCTCACCTCTTCGTTTGATCACCATACCAAACGCTACGATGTGATCGTGCAAATCTTGCAGACTTGGACTCAAATCTCCGTACTCCTCAGTACAACCACCTCCGTGTCTCGCAGCTGCGTCGCTGTAGTCCAAGTCTCTGACCCAGAGGGCGTCGCCTTGGTTTATCAGTATGAAAACGAGCCTCTTCCGGACGCGGAAACAACCATGCACATGCACTACGGTACGGCCATGTTGAGAATGTCGACTGGCCGCGGCCTGATCGGATCTTATTACGCAGGGCGTGACCGCGGCACATTCGGCCAGATTTCCTGCCGCCGGCTACACCCTTGTCTCCACACGACCGCCTAGAAGTTGAGCCGCGGCCAGGACCGCGCCCAGAGAGAGCAGCCGCACACGCCGTAGGTGACGCCACGAGGCTTCGTACCGTTTATCAGGAGTTGGCCACTTCCGCACGGAACCTAAGGGACTTATCTTATCGCGCTCTAGAATGTTAGCGAAGCCGCCTACCAATGCTAAAACCGTTCCCGGATGAGAGGTCTGGTATGTTCCGCAAATTCTCGGCTTTGCTGGACGTATTTGCTTTGATTGTTTCTCCCGCCGCTGGATTCGATAGCTATTGGCATGCGCAATGCAGCCAGAAGGTCGGTGAGCAGTTTGGCTTCACACAAGACGCTTGGAAGGCAACTCGGCAACTTCTCGCCGGATTTTTCGGTCCCGTTTCGGAGCACGTCTCCAAGAAGATCCAAGGCAAAGAACTCGAGGCGCTCAATCAGTTTCAAGCGAATAGTCCCCAGATTCGCGGTGCGGCGATATTCCTGCACTTCGACAACCTCAACAACGATTTTCAGAGCAATGCGAATTTCGATTACCTTTTCAATCGCTTGCTGCAAAGCACGCAGAACCTAACATCGCGGGACATTGTGCCGTTCGGTTCTTGAACGCAGATTTAATTCAATTGGCGGCACGGCGCGCGCGCAGCTGCCATCCGAAATCATCGGTTTAGCAACGGATCTCGCGATGCCCTTCGCACTGAGATTCAGCAGCATGTTCTGGGACGTGCACGCTCAGTACCATATTCTGGAACGCTTGGTAGAGGTATCGGCCCCGACTCCGGTCACTATAACTTCGGAAAGAAATAACTGCTACTCGCTCAGGAGCGCCGAGTCGATTCCCTTCGGCGTCGTCGGGAAGTGGTGCTCCCCAATCACCTCGCCCGATTCATTCAAAATGCAGTAATGGCTGAATCGGTCTCCCAGATCCAATCCGATCGTCAGCTGGTGACCTTTGAAATTCTCGATTCTGTTCATCGCGTCAGTGCTAATCTTCTTCATAGCCGGTCTCCTTTATCTTGCGCCTTGAGCGCGTCGATCATTGGGAGCGTATCGCATCCCGCTGGAGACCGGCCTTGTCATCTCATTTGAGAAGTCTTCTTGATTGGATTGTGGTCCGCACTGCGAAAAACTAGTTTCCGCTAAGCAATCGACTAGGCTTTGCCTAGGATGAAATCTCTTCAAACATTCCCGGCAGCAGAAATAGGCGTAAAATCGTTGCCATTTTTAAAGTCAAAGGAGATTCGGTTTGTTCTGGGATAGGGCCCCCGTCTAATGAAGGAGGACAAAATGCGAAACTTTGCGACTGTCGCCCTTGTACTGTCGGCGACGCTGCTAACCCTCAGGCCGGTCGCGTCCGCGCAGCAGGGGGCTCCTCCGGGCCAAAACGCTGATGCAAAGCCTCCTAGGCCGGGGCTAGAGGTTCCATTAGTCACGCCGGGTCCGGGCTGGAAGGCGTGTCCGCGTTGCGAGAACGAAGGTTACATCGCGGAGGGCCGTAAGAAGGTGAATGTAGATACGCGCCCTTTTGATGCGCACGATATATCAGGAGTTTGGAGCGGTAATCCCAACGACTTGGAGGCCAATGGTACTCCGCTGGATGCGAAGTCGGTTCCGTCCCTTACACCCTACGGACAAAAGTTATTCGACGCCGACCAAAGCGACTCACCTCAATGGAATTCAAAAGATCCTATGAATATTTGTGATCCTTTCGGTTGGCCACGGTGGTTGACATACAACTATGGATTTGAGTTCGTTGTGTTGCCAAACCGTGTTTTACAATTTTTGGAGCAGGGTCACACGTGGCGGGACATCTGGACCGACGGGCGCAAACTGCCGCCCAATCCTCCGATTCCACGATACCTGGGATATGCTGTCGGCAGGTGGGAAGGAGATACGTTCGTTGTCGAATCGAATGGCTATGACGATAGATCCTGGCTTACGAATCAGGTCCAGCGCACTGGGACCAGGAGGCCGGGCGGCTATCCGCATAGTGACGAAATGCGGATCGAGGAACGTTACAAGCGACTCAACTACGGATTGCTTCAAGTAACGCTAACGATTACCGACCCAAAAGTATACACGGCGCCTTGGACTACAACCGCAAAGATCACGCTGATCCCCAATACTGAGATTGCGGAACACTTCTGCGTGACATCCGACAACCTTTATTACAATGAAAGCACGGCAGGCACGATTCCCAAACAGTAAGATTGTCCTCGCCGGGCCGTGCGGCAAAAGATGGCCCCTCAACGGCTCCGAAATGAACGATCGTCGGCGTAGCAAACGCGTCGCCGGCCT
>Ga0209577_10000436_pt1 | contig 42345 bp, 39 predicted proteins | sample GraSoiAngelo_109_FD_185874 | JGI IMG/M metagenome (GOLD analysis project Ga0209577, IMG submission 185874) | Grasslands soil microbial communities from the Angelo Coastal Reserve, California, USA - 14_0903_12_20cm (SPAdes) (version 2) | ecosystem: Environmental > Terrestrial > Soil > Grasslands... | reverse complement strand
CCGTTCTTCTTTGCGCTAGACCCGTTCTTCTTTGCGCTAGATCAAGGACGGACGGCTCGAATTGTGGTGTGGTATGGAACTCGGAGTGTAGGCACGTCAATCGGCAGAGCCAGGGGTGGGAGGCGAATATGACCAAGGTTATGCGCAGACTGTGGAAAGACGATGAGGGGCAGGACATTGCCGAATACGCGGTGATGTTGGCCGTAATTCTTGTACTCGTCGTGGGCACCATTCGACTCGTCGGGACCAAATCGAATACTGTGTTCTCCAACGTAGCTAGTTCTATCCAGTAGCAGTTAGAAGGCTCTGCGTTCTGCGTTTCTCATCAATTGAACGCATCTGTCCGTCTCAGCCGCTGAGGCGGACACGTCCCTCCAGGTTTGCCTTTCTTGTTTTTTTCTCGCATCATACTCTGTGGACGGTCTAAGGCACGTCGTCTAATAGGTAATCGTGACGATGGTTGCTGGCAAGTCAAGTCGCTATTCCGGCGTGTGCGGATGGTCGTTGCCCAAGGTGGTCGCCTTGGCTGGCGTCCTTTCCTGCTGCATTCCGCAGTCGTGCGCACAGGACACACAGGCTGACAACAAGGCCGCGAGTATTCACGGCACTGTCCTGAACAGCGTTACGCGTGAACCGATAGGTCGCGCGCTGGTGGTCTCCTCTGACAACCGCTTTGCCATCATGACAGATGATCAGGGGCATTTCGAATTCACTTTCCCTCAGACCGGCCCCGATAGGTCTGCCGACTCTAATTCAGGGGGAGGCGCAAACAGAATTTCGGGTGAAGCTCCCGGTTTGATTCTTCCAGGCGCACTAGCGGCGAGAAAACCGGGATTTTTGTCCGACCGCCCGGGAGTTCAGAACTTCCAGCCGGCTGCGCCCAATCAGGAGTTAACCATCTTGCTGGTGCCGGAAGCCGCCATTGTGGGACGGGTTGTGCTGCCCACTACAGACGGCTCGGACAAAGTGGAAGTCGAGATATATCGCCGCCAAGTCCAGGAAGGCCGAGCCCACTGGATATCTGCAGGTAGGGTCTGGACCAGGTCCAACGGCGAGTTTCGCTTTACCGAGCTTGCTGCAGGCACATATAAGCTGTTCACGCACGAGTTGTTGGATCGCGACCCCCTGACCTTCAACCCGCGCGGACAACTGTATGGATATCCGCCTGTCTACTTTCCCGCGGCAAACGACTTTGCATCGGGCAGCACTATTTCATTATCACCGGGCAGGATTTTCCATGCCGACTTGACCCCAGTCAGGAGAGCCTACTATCCGGTAAAGGTGCGCCTAAGCAACCTGGCGGCCGGTACTCCGATCGGAGTGGAGGTCTCTCTTCACGGCCATCGAGGTCCAGGGTATTCCCTCGGCTACAACGAGAGGACAGGAACGATTGAAGGTATGTTGCCGGACGGGACCTACAGCGTTCAAGCCGTAAGCTTCGGAACCAATGGGGCGACCGGATTGCTGAACCTCACGGTGAAAGGTGCGGCGGTACAAGAACCAACCATGACATTGCTTCCTAACGGCTCGATTAGTGTGAATGTCAAAGAACAATTCACGAGTGACAACAATCCAGAGACGAATGGTCTCGGCGGTGGCGATGGCATCAGGCAAAATCGCGGACGCTACACGAATGTCAGGTTAGAACCGGCTGAGGATTTCGGCATCGAACGAGGCCCGCGGAATCCTTCGGCGCGAGAGGACGACTCCATTGTGCTCGATGACGTGCAGCCAGGGCGGTACTGGGTGCGGGTGGATTCATCCCGCGGGTTTCTAGCATCGATCACTTCTGGTGGAGTAGATCTGCTGCATCACACGCTTGTGGTCGGCCTGGGCGCGTCGCCTCCTCCGATCGAGCTGACGATGCGCGACGATGGCGCCCAGATTGATGGCACAGTCGAGGGCGTGGCGACGGCACTTTTGGGGGCAGGCGTTTCTACCGGCACACTTTCATCCTTCTTACCTGGGGCTTCACCCTATATTTACTGCGTTCCCCTCCCGGACAGCGCCGGGCAGTTTCGGGAAATTTGGGTATCGCCGGAGGGTAAATTCAGCTCTATCCAACTTGCGCCCGGGACTTATCGTTTATTAGCTTTCGATCGACCGCACCCGGAACTCGAGTATCAGAACCCGGAAGCCATGCGCGCTTATGATTCGAAGGGCGTGCTTGTCCGCCTAGTGTCAGGCCAGAAGGAACACTTACAGCTTCACTTGATCTCGACAGACGAATAACTATGTCAGCCGTTCGACTCCTCAAGGTGTTAGCCGGTCTTGTGCTCCTGGCGCGGATCGTGTCGCCTGGCCTCTGCAGCGCTCAGAGCGGCAGTCGGGAGGGTGCGCCTGTGAACGGGTCGTTTCGAATCGCGGGAACAGTTGTAAGCGCAAGCAGCGGGACGCCCCTTGGGCAAGCTCTGGTATCCATTGTTAACACCAAGGATCCGCGCGACGCACACTCGATGGTGACCTCTGAAGATGGACATTTTGAATTCAAGCAACTGAAGGCCGGGAAGTACTCCTTGAAGGGAGCAAGACGTGGGTTTGTCACCGGTTTTTACAATCAGCACGAACAATTCTCAACCGCAATCGTTACCGGCGTGGGAGTGGACACAGAAAACCTTGTGCTACGGTTATCGCCTTCTGCGGTGCTGTCGGGTAAGGTCATCGACGAATGGGGGGAGCCGGTGCGCCATGCGAACGTAACGCTTTATCGGGAAGATCACAGCGCGGGCGTGAGCCGCATTGTCAGATTTTCCGCCGACACCACCGACGATCGAGGATGGTTCGAGTTTTCACCACTCAATCCCGGCACCTACTATGTGTCGGCTGTGGTGGCGCCCTGGTACGCGGTGCATCCTGTCTCAGCGCGCACCGACAACGCACAGGCTTCTGCGGTAATGGTCGACCGGAATCTCGATGTCGCCTATCCAACTACTTATTACGCTGACGCCACGGACTCCGATGATGCTTTGCCGATTCCAGTAAGGGGTGGGGACCGACTCGAAATCGAGATCCACCTCAGTCCCGTTCCTGCACTGCATTTGCTTGTTCGCGTTCCCGAGAATAGCCAACAGGGAGGATCTATGCCTGTGCTTCACAAGCGGGAATTCGATTCAACCGAATTCGTCCGCTATGAGGGAGCACAGGCGGTCTCTCCCGGCCTTCTCGAATTGACCGGAATCCCGGCCGGCAAGTACAGCGTTCGCATGCTCGGCTCGGAACCCGGGAAGGGCGCACAAGCAAGCGAGATCGACCTTACCAACAGCAGTCAGGAGTTGGACACCACCGGCGCGGAACCTATGAGCACGGTGAAGGTCTCGGTTCAAATGGCGGAGGGCGAGAAGATGCCGGAACAACTTTCCATTGCTCTTCGAGACAGCGCGGGGAGAATTGTGGCTTTCCACCCGGTTGATGCGAAAGGCGAGGTGAACTTCGGTGATGTCGCTGCCGGGAAGTACGTGGTCCTGGCGCCGAGTCCAAACAAAGCCTATTCCGTGGCTCGAATTTCATCGCAGGGCAATGACACCGCCGGGCATACCTTGAACCTAGACCCCGGTTCGGATCTTTCGATCACGGTTTCACTGGTTGGAGGCTCCGTGAGTGTGGAAGGATTCGTGAAGCGTGGAGAAAAGGCTGTACCCGGCGCCATGGTGGTGCTGGTACCAGAAAATGCGGAATCAAACCGCGAACGGTTCCGGCGTGACCAGAGTGATCTGGATGGGAGTTTTAAACTGCCAAGCGTAATTCCCGGCGCTTATACCGTGATTGCGATCGAGGACGGTTGGGATCTGGACTGGTCCCAACCCGGCGTCATCGCCCGCTACACCCCGCAGGGGCAGAAGCTGACAATTAGAGATGGCGGGCAGCGATCCATGCACCTGCCTGAACCTGTTCCGGTGCAATCCAAGTAAAACCTGGAGGCCTTGACGCCGTGGCTCTCAGCCAGGTTCTTACCATTTCCTCTACCCCGAAAGTGCTATGGGATGAATTGCCTGAGGTCGGGTCTTCCGAAGGGAGATGCGAACCGGGCTTCTCTCCGTTTCGCCGATACATGGTCACGATGCGTGCGTTTCCCGCAGGGCTGGCAGGCCTGGAGGTGGCCATTAAATGCCCCACAATTGGAAAAATTATTCATTTGTGTGCAATTCTTTGCCTCCCCTGGCCCCTGGGCCTAACTACCCCTATTTACAAGTAGTTCCCACGTGGCAAGATGCATTCCCCTGTCTGGCATCAGGAGTGCAGTCTTACCCATGCTCCCCCACCTCCGAAAATTAAGCGTTGCAGTAGGGAGCACATGGGACATCGTCTGGAACCTCGCATTCAGCTTGACTCTCAGGGCAGCCTTTGCGGAATGAATCAGGGGCGCGCATTCCTGGAACCGGCAATTATCCGAGACATAAGCGGAAGAGGCCTCCTGGTCGAGGTCGAGCGCTGTTTCGCCAGACCGGGCGACATTGTCGTCGTCAGATACGGGCAATATAAAGGAAGGTTTGAAGTAATTCGAGCTCAGAAAACGCCGCATGGGAACGAGATGGGGCTTCGACATGCGTCACCCGCTACGCTGTTCTGGGGTTTTGATCTCCCGCTACCCGCACCTGACAGCTATCGGCGCCCGCGTATCGAAAGTAGGCGGCATCAAGCGCGATATCTTCACGAGCTGGCCGTCGAGATCCGGCTTGAGAACTCGTGCGTGCCGATCTGGAGTACGACGAGTGACATCAGCGAAGCCGGCTGCTTCGTACACATGCTCAATGTCGTACCCCTCGCAGCGCGCCTCGACGTCGCCATGTGGATCGGAACAGCAAAGATTTGGGCGCAAGGAGTGGTTGTGAGCAGCGTCGGCGGCTACGGAACCGGCATCCGGTTCCTCGCGATTTCTCAAGAAGGACGTCAGCGACTGCGAAAATTGATCGCGAACAGTCCACGGGTTAAGGACAGACGATCCCCGCACGAGGCGAGTTTGGTCTGGCAGACCGAGCTGGGAACCGATTCGGAACCAATCGAGTGGCGCGAGGCGCTCGAAACTTAGAAAAGGTCGCGCCCCTTCGCCACCCTTGCGGCAACCAGAAGATTTTTCAGCTCACCTTACTTACAGCGAGCGCAGAAAGTTCAACAGATCCTGCTGTTCGCGCACCGAAAGCCGGTTGTAGTTACCAACTACAGCATTAGACTCCGAATCCGGATACCAGAGGTTGCGGTTGCTCGCATGTGCCTGGATTGCTTTGACTAGGTCCGTGGTTCGGCCGTCGTGCAGGAAAAAGATTCGCTGGCCTAATCCCCACAACGGCGCGGTACGAAATTCGTCTCCTCTCGCCACCCCCTGGCTGATGTGGTCATGGAGTCCCGGACCCATGTGATGGAGGAGCAGGTCGGAAAACAGGTTCACGTTAACATTGCTCAATGCCGTCACCGAAGATTTTGCGGTGCGGTACGACGGGGTGTGGCATAGAGCACAACCAATATTCTGGAAGATTTGTCTTCCGTTCTCGATGGAAGGAGTACTTGGGGCAGGTTTTGGCTGATCCAGGAAACGCATAAACAATACGAACTTCACGACATCACTGGGAAACTCCGTCCCGTTTTCATCAAAGTGGGTAGCATCTTCTGGAGTGCCGTTGAACTGGCATGCTGGCGACTCGTCGCGTTCGTTGGGGAAGATCTCGTTGGTTACGCCCATCTCGACGTTGTAAGCTTCCGCTGCAAACAACTCCAGCGATTTGTTCTGCGCCTTCCAACCAAAGCGAGTGATCGAGCCATCGTTACCATTGGTGTTGGGGCGGCCTGCGATCCCCAGGCGCCGCTTGCGATCGAGTTGGGAGCGCATGTTGGCGACGATGGCAGAGTCCGGAATGGCTTCGACGAGTCCACCGCCGAATACCGGAGTAGGAGTGCGGAAAATGAGGTTTCCCTCCGCTGCCGCTTTCCGGAAATCCGGTTGTGCGAGGTTGCAGCCCGTGGCATCGCTGCGACCTGTGATGGTAAACAGATCGTGGACACCCCCGTCCGCATGCCGCAAATCGGGTGCGAAGGGAAATCGCGCTTCGCGCACCGGGCCATTGAGGGTGATGAAAAACGGTAATTGATTCGTTGCGCCCTGATCGGTGGCGGCGGCGACTTGGGGGTTCGCGGAGGGACTGGTGCCGCCCACGGCCGGTTGAGCATGGCATTGACCACAGGATTCGCCGTTGAATCTCGGTCCGAGTCCGACGCCGGTATCGGCTATCGAGCCCAAAACCGACTGTAACTCCATGAAATCATTCAGACCCGCGTTGAAATAAGCGGTTTGGTTATCCGTCAAACCAGCGAGCGGCGCACCAACTCCGGCCGGACCTCCGCGCACGCCAGGATCGGTGGCCACCGTTTGTGTTCCACCGCGCGTCACACTGGTTATCACCAGTGGCAACAGAATGATAAGTACCTTCAACTGGCGCAGAGTCTTTGGGTTCGCCTGAAAAATCGTTTTCGCTTTTTGAGACATATATCCCCCTCTAGAAGGTGCACTATTCGGACTGGGAGGGACTGCGCTACACCTCACAGGTGGCAAGAATACGGTCGCGAGTAAGCAGGGACTACTCTGCCCTTGAAGAAGAAATTAGGGCAGGTGTCGAAAGGACATGCCAGGCGAGGAGAAAGGTCAGATTGACTCGGAGTCAGCAGGGCTAATTTGGCCAACACCCACGCAGGCCTGAAGCTTAACTGTCACAGGAGCAAGGAGGTGGTTAGGACATTCTGCCGCACTTTCGCGGAATCTCAGTGGCGGGCCCGGTGGTTTCGCGGACCACCAGCTCAGGCTCTACGGTTATGTACTCTGCGTTCGAGTCGGAGTCGGGTCGCTGAATTCGTTCGAGCACGGTCTTGGCAGCAATTTTCCCCATTTTTCGCAGTGGCTGCTTCACCGTCGTGAGCCCCGGGTTCAGGTACGCTGCACTCTGGATATCATCAAAGCCGATAACCGAGATGTCCTCGGGCACGCGCAGCTCCGTTTCCCGAAGCGCGCGAATTGCGCCCATCGCTGCACTGTCATTGAAAGCGAACAGCGCGGTGAACGGCTCGCGCGACGCCAGAATTTTCTTAGTGACTTTGTAGCCGAGCTGGGGCGATGCCGAATCGCCTTCCAGCTGGGCCGTGAGTTTGGGAGACACTGGTATTTCCAGCCGGTTCGCCGCCTCCATGATCGCGTTCCAGCGCACCTCGGTGTCAGAGCTGAACGCCTGACCTTTTATGAAAGAGAATTTGCGGTGTCCCTGCTGCAACAGATGCCGAAGGGCCAAATCAGCTGCCCGCTTGTGATACAACACGATGTTGGTGACGTCCTTCGTTTCGTTATAGCCAGAGATAGTGACGACGGGAACGGAAACTTCTCGACACCAAGACGTAGCCACAGCAATCAGACCGTCCGCGCCGCGATCCAGAAAGAGACGTGGATATTCGTCAATTAGATCGAGTCGATGCCGGTGGCTGGCAACAAAGTAAAAGTAACCTTCCCGGAGCAAGTGGCTCTCAATTCCCCTCAGTACCGCGCTGGCGTAGCCTTCGCTGACTTCCGGCACGATCACGCCAATCGTGAAGGTGCGCAGCGATCGGGCGAAGAAGTTTGGGCGGTAATTGAACTTGCGGGCGGCCGCGAAGATCTGCTCCTTCGTCGCCTGGGGTATGGAGTCGGACACCGGGGGAAACGATTGCTGACTAGAGAGACTGTGGTTGGGGAAAAGCCAAGGCGGTCGGCCAATTCCTTCAGACTAATCGGTCTGGTCAGTTTGGAGCGTTCGGAAGACCCTGGGCGCCCCTTTCTTCTTGGAGACACTGTGCGCAGTCTCTCTCCATCAAGCACTCGAGTCGTTCGAGGCCGACTCGGGGCAATTGAGTATCCCACCGCTCGTGGAGTCAGGGTTTATCGGAACGGGCTGCTGCCTCAACATTCTCACCTCTGCAAGGCTGGTGGTCACACGTGGTAACAACTCCGGAGTCGTACACGTAAGGCTCCGGAAATTAGAAGCTGAATCTCGCCTGCAGTTGCACCGTCCTGCTGCCTAATGCGCTACCCGCCACGCCGAAGTCATGGTTGACGCTGGTTAGTGTGCCGTCCGGGTTCACTGAACCTAAGAAACTGTCGATGGAAGCAGGGTCGATATTTAGCTTATTGAAGAAGTTGTAGAAGTCGGCGCGGATTTCGAACTTCGCGCCCTCTCCTAATCCCCTGACCTTGGGCAAGCCAAACGCTTTGGTCAAGCTGAGATCCACATCCTTGTAGCCGGGGCCGTTCAAGCTGTTGCGGTGGATACCCGGTGCAGGCGCGGGGGCCGTGGCAGGAAAGGCCGGCCCGACAACGAAAGTCGGGGGCACGAAAAACCTGGTGCCGTCCCCGGAGTAGTTCGGGTTCGTAGACTGCATGAATACCCGGTTGGCGGTGCTCGTGCCCGCTCCAGGCACAACACCGGCCGGACGAAGATTACTGTAACTACTGCCTCCGTAATACAGGCCAGCACCATTGATGCCGTAGAACGGATCCCATGGGAAACCTGAGTGCATGTTCCAGATGCCGCTCAGCGACCATCCGCCTGCGATCTTCTCAAGCCAGCCGCGGCTGCCGCGGAAGAACGTAGGCTGCCATAGGCCGAAAATCTTGAATGCATTCCGCACGTCGTAGTTTGACCGTCCGTAAGCCGCGCCCGTATCAAACGGATAAGGATCCTGGTAGTAGGGGCCGGAAAGCTCATCCATAGACCTGGCCCAGGTGTATTGTGCTGATGCCTGAAAGCCGCGCGAGAAGTTGTGTGTGATGTTGGCGAGGAATGCATTGTAATTCGCGTTTCCGGTGTTGCCCCAGAAGTTCACGAAATTGACCAAGGGATTCATCGGTAGCCCAGCGGCAGCGCCGATTGCGTTCCAGTTACTGTGCACAAACAGGTGGCGCGTTTGGTTCCCCTGGTAACCCAAGGTGAACACCGAGTTGAATGGCAACTGATCCTGTACATCCAGCGAGTAGTGATAGTTGGCGATGGTCTTCGGGTTCGCCTCGAAACCGGTTATGAAGGCGTTGCCGCTAAACGGCAGGTTATTAGAGTTAAAGGTCGTAATGGCGGCTGGGTTGGGAGCATATCCAAAGAGGGAATGAATATCGGTGGCCGTTAGGTAGAGAATCCCCGTGCCGGCACAAGAGGGGTTGCTGGTGTAGGGAAAGTCGCAGTGAAAGAAGGGAGAGACCGCATTGGGCGGGTTCCCGTAACCATTTGCCGTGATGGCGATTTCGTTTTGGTTGTAGTTGATGCCAAATCCGCCGCGGATTACCAGTTTGCCCCCGGTTGTAGATGGCGACCATGCGAATCCAATTACTGGCCCAAAGTTGTTCTTCTGGGCAGTATAGAGATTCCCGCCTATTCGGATGCGCAGGTCCGTCAAGGCGTTCGCACCTGATCCGAACAGCATTACGTCCTGGTTGTTCTGCTTCGCGTATAACGATCCAAAGTAAGACCAGCGCAGGCCCAGGTTGATGGTCAGATTAGGGCGGATCTTGAAGTCGTCCTGCACAAAGAGGCCCAACAAATTCACGCGATCATCCTGACGGTTGGAAAACGGAATGCCGGTCTTGGCATCGAACTCGCCCTGGTATTGGCCTCCTTCCGCGAAGGGAGCGTCGTTGGCAAAATCCCACAGGTTATGGAAAGCAAAGCCGGGCCGCGCTGCGTAGACCGCGTTATTCAAATAAGCAAGCTTGGTAAAGTCGACGCCGGCCTTGATGCTATGACGGCCGGCTATCTTGGTAAGGACGTCATTGAAGGTGTAGGTCCACTGGTTTAGGTCGCTCGGTCCCGGGGGACCGAAGTTCTGGGGAGTTGCTGGGGTGGCGCCTACCGAGCTGCCTATCGAATCAATATTGGCCCGCGGCAGGCCAAAGGGTTCCTGCGAATTACTGGTAATCTCGTTCCAGCGCCAGCCTGCCGCATTGGCACGCGCCTGGTTCAGCAAAGTAGGTGAGAAGGTATGGTTCCAGATCAGCGAAAATGCTTCGTTAATCTGCGATTTATGCCACAAGTTTTGCGAACGAACAGGTCCCTGAAAGTTGGTAATTGTCAGCGGCACCCAATAGATCGTGAAGCTGAGCCTATCCTTCTGGGTGACATCGGCGTCAAGACGGCCGTTGTACTGAGTTTGTGATGTTTTCGTCGGGTTCACCGTGTTGAAAAGTGCGAGATCCGGCACTCCATCGAGTCCCCCGCCCACACCAGGATGGCTGGGGTCGCCGCCATAGGTAAGATCTTGCATACCCAGCCCGGTCGTAATTGGCGAGCCCACGTCCAGTCCGCCGGTCGTGGTGTTGCAATTCACACCTTCCGTCAGCCCGATCGATGCGCAGGTACGCGGAATCATCGAGCTTGCGTGAACAGCATTACCCGGAAAAGAGAGGTATTTGGCCGCAATGCTCCCCGGCGTTGCGGCCGTGGAATCAAACTGTGAGGTTTCATACCAGCCTTGCGCTGTGGTGCTGACGGCAAGCGGGCTGCTCTCAAAATTGAAGAAGGCAAATATTTTGTTTTTCCAGATCGGTCCGCCTAGGCTGCCCCCGTAATTGTTGAAACGGTTGTTGTCACGGTTCAGACCCCGCGAGGCAGGCGTGCCAGCGTGATTGGAACCGACCCCGTTCCAACGCTGATAGGCGTTCAATCCGGGCCGTGATGCCTTAAAGAATGCGCTGCCGTGCAGGTCGTTGGTCCCGCTCTTGGAGATCACCTGGATTTGCGCGCCGCTGAATCGGCCGTTCTCTGCATCGTAGCTGTTGGAGACCACTTTCATGTCTTGTATCGAGTCTTCACTGGGCGTGATCACCGTGGTGCCACCCCACACCGCACTCACCGTGCTGATGCCGTCGACGGTGATGCCGTTGGTCTCGTACTGTCCACCGGCGTTTTGCACCTGCGGGCCGTTTTCGGTCTGGAAAACGCCGTTACCGCCGCTGCCGCCGGGTCCCTGGTTCCCGGGCAATTGGAAGCCTCCACCGCCGCCTTGCTGGGAACCGTCGCCGAAGACCCCTGGCGCGAGTTGCACCAGTTGAAAAACGTCGCGATTGAACGACGGCATGTGCTGAATCTGGTTGCTGGTGATCGTGCCGCTCACCGTGGCCGTCTCCGTGTCCAGCGTCTGGGTTGTCTCGGAAACCGTTATCACCTCCTGAAGCTGGCCCACCTCAAGTTGCAGGTTGAGAGCGTTGAGTTGCTCAGGGATGAGCCGCACGTGGTCGAGTACTTTCTTTTTGAACCCCTGGGCCTCTGCGGTGAGACGGTAAGGAGCCGGCTCCAACGCGTTGAACTGGTAGATGCCATTAGCGTCGGACGTAGACACGATCGTCCGGTTCGTGTCCGTATTCACCAGAGTCACGGTCGCGCCGGGAATCACCAAGCCCTGGGGATCAGTTAAGGTTCCGCGGAGGGAACCACGATACTGGGCATGCCCAAGCCTGGAGAAGAGTGCCACGCAAATGACGAGCAGCATCACAAAAACGAACCGCTTGCGCCGACTCATAAAAGAATCTCCTCAGGACGTTGATTTTGATTGCTTGGCTTGCTGCTCGCCACCAGCTTCCTTCGTCAGTAAATCGATACTAAATCGCTTTACTTGCACGATTGGCGCTTGTACCACCGCGATTCTCCCTTGTCAAGAAACATTTTTGGCGGACATTTGGGCGCTGGACGAACCTATACACGTGTGGGAGTTGCTGGAACAGGAATCTGGGAACTCGGTGGACTGGCTGTGTGAAACCCGACCTTTGCCATCGCCTGCTGCGCTTCCGGATTTTTCATGAACGTCTGCCACACGAACCCGCTGCGGTGATTTTCAGCCATCAACATGGTAATCCCAAGGTCGATGCCCAGCACGTCGTGATCCCACCAGGCGGTAAGCGGATTGAAGGCGTCAATGAAACCGTAATGTGACCATGCCTTGTCAGCGTAGCGGCTGCGAATCGTCCGCAGAACACGCATGCAGTCATCAAAGAGGAATGGCAACGAGCCTGCCGTCGCGCAGGGAACGATGCTGCCGTCGATTGGACCCTGCGGCGGCGGCCCTCCCCATGCGGTGTAGCCGCCGACGTAGTCGGAAGCCGAGATGCCCCACAGATCTTCACTGTAATCCGGAAACTTGTCACGCAGAGAAAGGCAGAAGAGCTTGTGGGCCCGCGTTGCTTTTACGGAATTCTCAAAATAATCGGTGTAGGCGTCGCTCTTGTTGCGGAAGTCGAAAAAGGCATGGGAGTACTGATGCGTGAAAAGAGGGTCGTTGCCGGAAATATATTCAATGCCCTGGTAATTGATCTTGGGACGCGTCCAGGCATTCCAGGTTTCGGGCGAAATGGGATGGGTGGGGGAACCAATCGCCAGCAGGTAGATCATCATCAGCTCGCAATAGTGTTCCCAGCGGGCGTTCAGAAATCCTGTTTCCGGGTGCCAACCCATGGAAAGCGTGGGGCCGTCGTTCAACATCCACGGCCAGTCCACGCGTTCGTAGATCTGGGTTGCCAGATCTTTGATCTCCTGATCGGCAAAATGTTGGCGTGCGGTGAGAATTCCGCACAGCAGGATGGAGCTGTCAACGGAAGATAGTTCGCATCTCTCCCACCGCTGCCCCGTGTTCATGTCGATAAAGTGGTAGTAGAACCCGTGCTCGTGCGGGAGTTGGCGGAAGAGAAATCTCAGGTTGCGGCGAACCCGTTCGATGATATCAGAAGATTTTCCGTAGCCCCGCTGCTCGGCGATGCACAGGCCAGCTAAGCCAAATCCCGTAGCCGCGATACTCGACATTCGCTCCGTACCGGCGCCGCTGGCTAAGGCACGATCTTTCACCTGTCCCGTGTCTGGGCTGGCTTCGTTCCAGAAAAAGTTGAAGCAGACGCGCTTGATTTCGTCCAGGAGATGTTCGTCTGTACCTTCATAGGCTTTCCCCCGATCGATCGGAATACTCTTTTTGTCGTGACAAGCAAAAGCCAACGCCAGTGGAACCGCCGACAGGCTCTGCCCTGTCAAATGTAACATCTCTCGTCGCGTAAGAAGCCGCTTGCGGATCATGGGACTGTGGTCACGGTGAACGAGGGTTGCTACTTCTTCAGCTCGATGAGAGCCAATCCATAGGAGTTAAGAGTGAGTTTTAGTTGGTTGTTTTGTATGTTGCGCGACTCGGGAGCGGGCAGCTGCGAGGCTTTCCGCAGTGCCTCAATTTGCGATTGCGTGGGATATCGTGGAGAACTCATTTTGTGCCACGCTCCGTGAATATCTCCGTGTTCGGGATCCACCATGGAAATCACAGCGTGCCGGATTTTCTCGCCTTTGAACTCGAGCATCATGGTTACTGGCTCTCCCTTGAGTTCCGGCGGAGCGTAGTTCCACACTGCGAGTACAAGCGTGCCGTCCTGACGACGGGTCAGCAGGGCCGAGTTGGAATTTAAATCGATGCGCTGCTGCCCGAGTCTGTGCAGCAACTTGAACGCGTTGAACGCCGGCTTGGGAATTCCACCTGCCGCAATCAAGCCGAAGCCGCCGTAGAAGGGATTCTTGACCACACCCTGCTCCTCAAATACATCAGAGAACGTCCAGTACGACATGACGTCCACCAGGCCATCGCACTGCCGCAGGGTGTCGGCCAGCCACGGACCCATGTAGGCCGAATCGGTCACGTCAGGCTCATTCATGTAACTGGCGTTGAACTCGCTCCAGATCAGAGGGAGATTCGGCATGCTCGATGCCTTAATCTGGTCATGCACCTTCTTGACCGCGCGGCAAACCATCGCGTTGCGTGGAATCTCCTCATTAGTGCCAAAGACATCCTGGGAGCGGTCGTTGCCGTAGACGTGACTGGAAACGAAGTCGACAGGAACTTTCTTCTCCGCGCAATGCTGCAAGAAGGCGTCGGCCCAAGCTGCTTGGGCAGTGGATGGACCTCCCACGCGTAGCTTGGCATTGACTGCTTTAAGAGCAGCCGCGGTATGGTCATAGAGATTCCAGTAGGTAGGCTGTCTCGGATCGCCACCCCAAAAGTCCAGGTTCGGTTCGTTCCAGACTTCGAAATACCATTGGCTGACTTCCGCAATGCCGTAGCGGTCGATCAGGTGTTTTGCAAACGCCGTGATCAGGTCGTCCCACCTCACCCAATCTTTTGGGGGAGCGACGTTGGGCTTGTACCAGAAGGCATGAGGCATGTCCCGGGCGGCCAGTTTCTTCGGCATGAAGCTCAGCTCTACGAAGGGACGCACCCCGTTGGCCAGCAAGCCGTCATAAATCTGATCCAGGTAAGAAAAGTTGTAGAGCGGCTGGCCTTGCTCGTTTTCATCATAGATACCAACTTCGTCGTGAAAGACGGCGTGGAAGCGCACATACTCAAAGCCGGTGATCTGTTTGACTTCCCGCAGGTCGCGACGATAGCTGTCACGCAGGGCCAGCACGGCCCGACCTGATCCAAACATCTGTTCCCAAAAATGAGGAAAGGTGTGCGCCGGCGCGGCAGCGTCAATTACGATTTTCTCATCACCTTGAGTTTCAGCTTGAGCAAATGATGCGACGAGCAGGGTAGCCAGGCCAACGACTGCAGATATGGTTCTCCGCATCTGCCATCCTCGCGACTAAATCGGTTTAGGAAACGAGCGTTATATCATGCTGAATTTCGCCAAGTCAAGAATTTCCTGAGGTGCTTCCTGGTTTCGACAATGGAGTGGATCGCTCGCTTTGAGCGGTCTGGCTGAAAGCTAGATGGTCTGTTCTGGCGCTTGTGATGGCGCTTGTGATGCTTGCCACACGAACTTCATTATGCGAGACTGCGCAGCGTGCCCATGAAGAAGGCAAAGGCCGGCAATAACGGCCCGCGGCGTATGACGCGCGGGCAGCCTATCAGCCTCAAAAAACTGGCGGAGCATCTGGGTCTCTCGCCGGCCACCGTTTCGCTGGTCATTAACCGTTCTTCGGTGGCCGATTCGATTCCGCAGGATACGAAAGACCGAATCCTCTCGGCAGCTCGCAAGTTCAACTACCGGCCCAACTTCTTTGCGCGCTCGCTGCGGACCCAGCGCAGCTTCACCATCGGCGTCATGGTGCCGGAAGTAAGCGACGGTTACGCCGCGATGGTCATGAGCGGCATTGAGGATCACCTTCTCCGCGAAGGATACTTTTACTTTGTTGCCAGTCATCGCCACCGGGCCGACCTGATCGACGAATATCCCCGGCTATTTCTGGATCGCTCGGTGGATGGGTTGATTGCAGTGGACACGCCGTGGCATCACGATTTTACAGTTCCAGTTGTAACCGTCTCTGGACATAACGAGGTCAAAGGCGTCATCAACATCGTGCTCGATCACGAGCGCGCTGCCGAGCTTGCACTGAAACACCTGGTACAACTTGGGCACCGCAAGATCGCCTTTATCAAAGGCCAGGAGTTCAGTTCCGATACGGCAGTGCGGTGGAACGCCATAGTGGAAGTGGCGCGACGATTGGGATTGGCGGTTTCCTCGAAACTCACCGTCCAACTGGAGGGCGATTCACCGTCTCCGCAACTTGGGTACAAGGTGACAAAAAGACTTCTGGTCACACACGAGCCCTTCACCGCGTTGTTTGCTTTTAACGACATTTCCGCAATGGGCGCCATTCGGGCTCTGCGCGAGTCAGGGCGGCGGGTTCCGGAGGACGTTTCCGTCGTTGGCTTCGACGACATTCAGAGCGCTGCTTATCAGAATCCCGGACTCACGACCGTGCGGCAGCCGCTGCACAAAATGGGGAGAACTGCTGCCGAGACGGTGCTGCGCAGGATCACACGACGAGCTGCTGATGCCACCGTGAAGCAGATAACGGTTGAGCCGGAGCTCATCGTGCGCGAAACGACTTGTGCGGTAAGCGCACAGGACAAGGGCCGGGAATAATCGCGTCGTCTACCCGGTCTGTCCCGAATGCTTACCTAGACCACTGATCAATCCGGACCCGTGCAGCCCCCCAGCTTCAACACGCAAACGAAACCTGTCAGCGCAGCGCTTTCGCCCCTGCTGCACTCCGGCTTCGTCTTGACTGGCGTAGTCAATACCATGCTGGGGCCCTTGCTCCCAGTCCTCTCCACGCGATGGAAGCTAAACGATACCCAGGCCGGAGTTCTGTTTACGTCTCAATTTGCTGGTTCGATGCTGGGCGTAGCGGCATCGAGTTTGGTCACGCCCCGCCGGGGTTCGCGCGTGTCCCTGGTGATGGGACTCGGCATGATGGCGCTGGGCACGGGCGCACTTGAACTTGGCACTTGGAGGCTCGGCATCATTTTGTCTTTCGTGTTTGGGATCGGATTGGGCCTCGCGATCCCGACTACGAACCTCCTGGTTTCGGAGCTGAATCCGAGCCGGCGCGCCGCGGCGCTGAATCTGGTGAACTTGTCGTGGGGAATGGGGGCCGTGGGATGCCCCTTCGTAGTGGCGAGCCTGCAACGCGTGAACCGGGGCTCACTTCTTCTCTACGGAACCGCAGCCCTCCTGGTGGTACTGGCGGCAACCCTGACAAGAGTCTGTTTCGGCGACTCCGATCAAATGGAAACGCACGCGGTTTCGGCATCTTCTCCGGGCAAAAGTATTTGGCGAAGCCGCTACGTTCCAATTCTCGGGGCTATCTTCTTCTTATATGTGGGGAGCGAAACCGCCGTGGGAGGATGGACTGCCTCCTATGCGCGGCGAATCACCTCCGATACCGGGACGGCCTGGGCGATCATGCCTTCCTTTTTCTGGGCGGCCCTGCTGGTCGGACGAGCGGCCGCGCCGTTCGTCCTGCGGCATGTTTCGGAGCTATTGCTGGCCCGACTGGGCCTGGGATTGGGTGCTCTCGGGATCATCGCACTGCACTCGGCGACGAACACTCCCGCCCTGGCTATCAGCGTCGGCTTTGCCGGTTTGGGTTTTTCTACGGTCTACCCTATCGCGATCGCGATGCTCTCTCACCAGTTCGGCGCCATGGCGTCGCGCCTTGCCGGATTGATGTTCACACTTTCGGGACTAGGTGGCGCCACACTGCCCTGGCTCGTGGGTTATACCTCGACTTGGTATGGCAGTCTGAAATTCGGGCTGCTGGTACCGTTGGGCGGGTGCCTTGCGATGCTCGTAATGTACAGCTTGATCTCTGCGCCGGCGAAAGATTCCGGCATCGCAGCCGATGGAGACGCGGCGAGCCGCGTCTCTACTCACAAGTAATTGAGGATAGGAGACAGGGCTTGCCCCTTCTCAACATGTCAATCGATCCCCCACTCGTGTCCGGGCGCGTCTTTCCGAGGTGCCGCCACCTCCGCAAATTAGAAACAGACATCAGCCGCCGCGCACGCGTTTTTCAGCAGGTGGTTTGAGTGCGGGCAGTCTTTTCAACGCGGCCAAAAATTCATTCTGAAAACTCAGGTGACAAAACTATTGCAACTTCCCCTTGAGGGTTAGTAAATGCATCTCTACACTGCGGCCAACCGTATTCACGTCATCGGCTTAGCAAATTGTAAGAAGCCTTATCTGTAAGCATTAGCTTCAACCGGGGCCCGGAATCAAGTGGCAAAGTTGTCTTTCACGCCACTTGTCCAGCTGGAGAGTCGATTGATGAAAAGCCACAGCGTGTCTCTTGGGCTCGAGTTGCAGTCTTTCTGGTTACGAGTTGGGCTATATCTGCGTGGGCAGGAGTCCTGGTCACAGCCCCAGCCAACCACAGTACAGTTGGCGCCAGCGTGCAGTTTGTGGCAACCGCCACGACGAGCTGCTCCAAAGGCGTTTCGGCTATGGGAATCTACGCCGCTCCCGGAGTGCGAGTCTACTTGGTTAACGGCGCAAGCCTGAATACTTCTCTGAATTTGAGCCCTGGAACCTACAACACCGTGGTCCAGGAATGGGACAACTGCGGAGGTTCTTCCTCTACCCCGATCAAAATCACGGTCAGTGGAACATCCACGGCAGGGGTGCATGTCACCTCGCCGGTTAACAACAGCGCGGTAGGCTCGCCGGTGAATTACGTTGCGACTGCCACCTCCAGCTGCGCCAAAGGCGTGGCAGCCATGGGCATCTACACGGCTCCCGGTGTGCTGGCTTATGTCGTCAACGGATCTACGCTGAATACAAACCTCAGCCATAGCGCGGGGACCTATAACAACAGTAGTTCAGGAGTGGGACAACTGCGGCAGAGCGCTTAAAACTCCGATTACCATCACAGTAAATTCGGCTCCTCCCCCGGGGGAACCAAGACTTTTCCCAATCTGCATGCGCAATCAGGCTGGACGGGATACGCTCTGCTGCCGGTTTCCTATGCCATCTGCCCCTTCTGCAGGCAGCGTGGACCTGAGGTTACCTGGTCGCGGTACGCGGAATCAATTCGCTTTCTCTGAATGGCAGCTCCACGCAGCACGACATTTGGCGGGCAGACGCAATAGGCCGACATCCTCTGGAACATTCACCTCATCAGCGATTTCTCGTCACAGGGCCTGCCGGATAGGGCAACAAACGATTGTTCCCAGCCTGCACAATTTCACCCACGACGTTTATTTCTACGCCAAGAACACTGCCCTCTCGCAGGCCCCGGAGTTCGACATCAACCGGAGATGGCATCCCACAGGTATTCCCTGCAACCCGGTCAATGGCTGGAATCACCTCGTGATCCGGGCGCAGCGGACGTCGGACAACCGCCTGCTGTTCAAGTTCCTTACGTTGAATGGCAAGACCGCCAAAGTGAACTGCTACTTCAGTCCGACCAAGAAGAACTGGTATGGAGTCACCATCAACTACCAGCAGGACGGAAACTACGGGCAGCAACCGTACTTGATCTGGTTGGATAAGCTGAACTTCAAGGTATGGTAGGAAGCAGTTTCTCCCCGGCAACTAGAGGGGTAGATCTTGCTAGATGCGCCCTTTTCTTGCGTTCATGCGAGAATAGGAATCGACGGCGGCCTTTACCCAACGCTCGACGGATAGGGGCCAACGATCGCCGCAACATCCGATAGTAACTTGATGGATCGAAGGCGAAGGGGTGACGATGTGAGTGGCCCCGGAACGGAACTCGCGATCTCCTTAGATATGAGTGGCTCTCAAAGTGAAAAAACCGGCGAGCTTGCGACCCTCTTATCTCGATTGAAGAAGAATCTGACGCCGCCGAACGCGTGTGCAGCATTGGCGCGTCTATTTCAAGTTGGGCTCGATGAAGTCGCGTTGCTGCGCCTGGATGAGGGGATGCTCAAGTTTCTCTATCCTCCATTGTTGAGCGCGGCGGGACTGATTCCGCTGTCTAGTCCAGCCGTAGCCGCTAGGACGGCGGCGACCAAAACGGCCTTGCTATCCAACACGTTCGCCAAAGTGCGGCATATGGCCGTCTTCGAAGCTGTGAAGCCGCAGGAGAAAAGGGAGGACAGCGAAGCGTCGGATCCAGCGCCCATTCAGAAGATCATGTCCGCCCCCATCGTCGACGAGGAGGGGGATGTCTTGGGGGTGATTCAAATTTCGCGCAAGGGTCCCGCTCCCACCTCGGCAGGACCCGATTTCACGATTGATGACCTGCACCGCCTGGAGAAAGCGGCAGCAATTGTTGCGAAGATGAGCTTCTTGCGGTAACCGGGATTGATCGCTTCAATCGAGAGGCTCAGCCTCAATGCCGATGTTCTTCTCGCCGGCTGCCTTCTTTTCTTTGTACTTCTTCACCCAAGCCTCGAAACTCTTGCCGGCGGCGGTGTCCTTGCCGGTGAACGCTAGTGCGGCGATGTCGCTATAGGGAATCGTCAGCCTGCCGCCTACCTTAGGCATCAGGCGGACTACACATTCCTTAAGGCGCGGGCTGTCGGCGCGCCGGTCAAAAATATAGCCTTCGATCTTCTGGCCATTTCTCAATGTGATGGTCAGATCTCCACGGTAGTCAAAAGCCTTCTCGAAAGCGCTGCGGATCTCCTCTTCGCTGGCCATACGAGGTACCCAGCCCTGGAGATCCTGGTGGGCAACGCCCAATTTTTCGTCTTCTTCCTGGGAATTAGAAATCTTCGAATCAGACATGCGCAGAGTCTACGCTTCGGTCCTGGAGATTTGAACCAGAGGCCGTGAACTGCGGGCAGGCGTGGTGAAACTGTCGACATCGGGATCCTTGTAGCTATTGAAAATCGTGGCCCGCATCGTCGCCAGAAAACCGTTGAGCGACCCGAACGTGTTATTCACGGCACTAGTCTCGTACCCGCTGTGCACCATGCAGTTGGCGCACTTGGGATTCCCGCTTTCAGTCCCGTAGTGCTCCCATTTCGTCCCGCGTATCAATTCCCCGAAGGTGTCAGCATACCCATCCTGCAAAAGATAGCAGGGCTTCTGCCAGCCAAAGATGTTGTAGGTGGGCATGCCCCACGGCGTGCAGCGGTATTCCCGCCGCCCCATCAGGAACTCGAGAAACAGCGGGCTCATATTGAACTTCCACTGCTGGTTGCGATTACTCAGAATCTGCCGGAAGAGGCGGCGTGTTTTCTTGCGGCTCAGGAAATGCTCCTGGTCCGGGGCTTTGTCGTAGGTATAGCCAGGCGAGAGCATGAGTCCTTCGACGCCCAGGTCCATCATCTCGTCAAAGAAGTCACGCACGCTCTTCGGGTCTGCGCCTTCGAACAGCGTGGTGTTCGTCGTCACGCGGAAGCCGCGTTTCAGAGCTTCGCGAATGGCTTCGACCGCCTTGTCGTAGGTGCCCTCACGGCAGACGGAGAAATCGTGGTGTTCACGCTGCCCGTCCATGTGCACTACAAAGGAGAAGTACTTGCTGGGTTTGAACCGGTCGAGCTTCTCTTTGAGCAGAAGACCGTTGGTGCAGAGATAAACGTATTTTTGGCGTGCCAGGATGCCTTCGACGATCTCGGCGATGCGCGGGTGCATGAGCGGCTCTCCCCCGGGGATACTGACCATGGGCGCGCCACACTCGTCTACCGCCTTGAAACACTCTTCCGGGCTGAGCTCTTTTTTCAGAATATGGGCGGGATACTGGATCTTTCCGCAGCCGGCGCAGGCCAGGTTGCAGCGCATCAGCGGCTCCAACATGAGCACGACGGGGAAATGCTTCCGTCGTTTAAGCTTCTGCTTGACCACGTAGGATGCGACCGTCCACATCTGTGATACGGGAACTGGCATTTGATCTGAGTGTACCCTTTTCAGTCTTAACTCTGGCCACTATCGGTATGAATTCTATCGGATCAGCACGGGAGGTGCCGGTTGTAACCCTCGAACTGTGCCCAGAAGCCATTAAACCGCTGAAAACAGAGGCCTAGCGGGAATAGCGGCTTTCGGAATATTTGAGACTGGCAGGGTGGGGCTTAATCTGTCCCGAACTCCCAGCAGCAGCTATCGAATCCGGGGTCAGGTCAAAGCTGACGAAGTTCCTCGATTATCTGGCCGAGTGTCTGCACCCGTTCTTTGAGCGGAAACGGCTCCCTAAGAAGGGCACCGGGCTGCGGGCGAAGTCATGGAGCAGCTCCGCATGGTCGTTGTAGCCGGACATATGGATTGTCCTTGCCTGCGGGCGCACATGCTCGAGTCTCTTGCCCAGCTCCAGATCGTCCATTATCGGCATAACGATGTCAGTTACGACAGCGTCGATCTCTTCATGATGACGTTTAGCCAGCCCCAGCGCTCCGGCTCCGTTGTCCGCCTCCAAGACCACGAAGCCCCGCGATGCTAAGATCTCGCTGATGATTCACCGCAGGCTTACTTCATCTTCAGCGAGGAGAATTGTGGCGGCAGTATTTTTCTTTTGCCCGAATTCCGCTCTTGTCTCCACACGATCACCCCCAACGGGAAAGTACAGTTTGATCTTCGTCTCGAGACCAGAATCGAAATTAAAGCTGGCGGAGTCATGATTTGTGACATTTCTCTTGCTGCCATCGGTCTTTACGTTGTCCTGCTGTCAGATCAGCCCTGACAGACGTTTCTTAGTAGCTACCGTGATGCCTTTTTCATCGTTTCCGAAATTGGAAATTTCTAAAATCTGGATCGCCTCCCCCTCTGGAACTGACTCGCGGCGAGCCAGGCGGGCACCAACAAAACTTACCCGCGTTGAATCCAGGTTCTGATTGCACCGAAAGCAAACTGTGAGCCTGCTCGAAGTTGTCGGCGACTATGAGCATCCTTGCAAAATTCCGGGTTGGGTGAGAGAACACTGCTCATGAGATTTGATGTGTTCGACTCTCCTGTGCAATTTCTCGAGCAGGAGGGAATCTCGGCTGACCATGACTGGCTTCGCCAATACCAGTTGTGGTTTCAGAACGAAGGGCAGGCAATTTCCGACGCGGTCGATCGTGCCGGCACGCCATGGCTGCGGATGTTTGACCGCTGGGGCACGCGAGTGGATGAAATCCTATATCCGCCCGAATACTGGCGGATGCTGAGACAGGGGTACCGGTCGGGCGTACTGTGGCGAGTGGTTGAGCAGAATTCGCTGATACCCGCTTACCTTCTGCTCTACGTGACCGGATTCCACGACCCCGGACTGGCCTGTCCATACACCGTCTCGCTGTCGACGCTTTCGCCACTGTCCAAATATGGAGATCCAGAGCGGGAGGCACAGTTTCTGCCTCGCATGCTCGAGCGCGACGACAATGTCTGGCAGGGAGCTACCTGGATGACAGAAATCAAGGGCGGCTCCGATTTGGGCGCAGCCGTAGAAACCGTTGCGCAACCCGACGGCAACCAGTGGCGATTGACGGGTGACAAGTACTTCGCGAGCAATGCCGGCGCCGAACTGGCTGTAGTTGCGGCCCGGCCTGAAGGGGCACCGCAGAATGTGCGCGGGCTCAGCCTGTTTCTGGTGCCGCGTCGTCGCGGGGACGGACAGCTGAACTATTGCATTCGTCGCCTCAAGGACAAGATTGCTACCCGCTCCGTTCCCACCGGGGAAGTCGAACTTCGTCAGAGTGAGGCGTGGCTACTCGGAAGAGCCGAGTATGGAATCTATTTGATTCTCGAAGCGCTCAACCTCTCACGCGTAGCCAACAGTGTGGGCGCCGTCGCGCTGGCACAACGCGCCATCACTGATGCCTACTCATTCGCTACCCAGCGCACGGCCTTCGGAAAACCGATCGTCCAGCATCCCTTACTGCATCGGCAGTTCGAGCATCGCTGTCAGCAACTGCGCGCAGCATCGCGGCTGGCTTGGGAAGCGGTCTATCTGCTCGATGAGGTGTGGCAGGAGAAGCCGCCTTACTCGGATCGCTATCACCTGTTCCGCTTGGTAGCGCACTTGGCAAAATACTGGACCGCGGAGTTCGCTGTCGAGACCGCCAAATGGGCGATGGAGGTGTACGGCGGCGTGGGGACCTTGTACGAATACCGCGTGGAACGCTGGCTTCGCGAGGCCATGATTCTGGCAATCTGGGAAGGGACCTCGCATCGCCAGATGCTCGATGGGCTGGAAGTAATCGAGCGCAAAAATGGCCATCGATTACTTTTGCAGCACCTTAGAGGAAACGCATCTGACTCGGCACTGCGTGCAATGGAAGCCCGTGTAGATCGACAGCTAGGCTTGGATGAAATCGAGAGAGAAGGCACACTCGAAGACCTTTTCGACGATCTGGCCTCATTTACCGCGAATGCGCTCCTGAACCGGCAGGGTTGATGGTCGTGGATATCCGGCCTCCGCACCAGGGCGGTTGGATTGTGCTGAATCCAATGGCTGCCGTGCGGGCCCCCGAGGATTATGCCGCCGGGCGGCGCTCGTTCTCGGTCAATCGCGCAATGGCAACCTTCGCCTGTTTCTCGGCCTCCGCGCGGGTCTTGCCTTCCCCGCTGGTTAAGACTTTTTCCACCGGCCGCAGCTCGTATACTTTGTATCTCCACTGGGCACGGACCTGGGTCTGAGGATCTCGCAATTGCTCCAGGTCGTACGCGTGCTTGCCTTCGTGAATGCGCATGAATAATTCTCCCGAACGCTGTTTAATATTCATCAAGCGCTCAACTGATGGTTGCTCTCTTCCTCGGACCGCTGGCAGTCGACTCCTATGCTGCTCGCTCCGATTTCCTGGCGTAAGTGCCCATGAGCTCCGCCACCCCGAGCTGATGGTTCTCCATAGCGGAGGTCACCTGTTGATGACTGGCTCCAGGCGGCAGGTCGAGTTCTTTATCCAGGGCAAACAGCCCAAAGAAGTAACGGTGCTTACCCGAAGGGGGACAGGGGCCCACATACCCCACCTTTCCACCGTCGTTCTTGCCTTGAAGTCCCAACGAGGCAACCAACTCCTGCTTGGGGACATTTTCTGCAGCGGATCCGAGACTCGGAGGAATGTTGTAAACCACCCAATGCGTAAATCCACCGGCTCTGGGAGCGTCCGGGTGGTGCGGGATAAGAACAAATGACTCCGCTCGATCTGGGGCTTCCTTCCAGGAGAATCGGGCGAAATGTCTCCCCCATCCGAAGTGTAGCGGGCAGGTATGGCGCCTCCCGTCTGAAAGGCGGAACTGGTCAGTTGCATCGATCGTCCTCCAACTGGGACTTCGTCTCCCGATTTCGTGGGATTGGAATCGATGGCTGACGTATCAGTTGCCTTGGCTTCTAAGGAAAGCGCGGCTCTTACGCTACAGGGATTACGGTCGGCACTGGGGTTGTATTCTGGCAGGCTGGTTACCGGAAGACCGACGGCCCCGGCTCATTCTGACCAGCGTCCAGGTCAAAGCCAAGTTGAAGCTTGGCGCTTTCCGACATGAAGCCGGGGTGCCATGGCGGGTCAAAGACAATTTCGACGTGCACTTCCTTCACCTCAGGCAAGCGAGATAGTTTATTCTCTACGTCGGCCTTTAGCACATTACCCATGCCGCAGCCGGGAGCGGTCATGGACATCTTGAGCTCGAGCCTCTTGCCGCCCTCCTGCAAGGGAGTAATCGCGCAGGAATAGATCAAACCCAAGTCTAGGACGTTGACGGGAATCTCAGGGTCGAAAACCGTCCGCAACTCGTCCTTTATCAACTGCTCGCTGAAAGTCCCCTTCACCGCAAACTCGTCCGTTGCCGCCCCTGGGGAGATGCCGAGCGCATCTCGATCCTTGGCGTCGATACGGAACATGTAACCGCGGTCGGTTGCGACGGTGTAGCTGGTGCCGAGTGACTGCATGACTCTGACCGTGGACCCCGCAGGAATCGTGTTGCGAATGCCGCTCGGGATCTCGATCGCCTCACAGGCTCGGGTCAACGTAATGGGTTCGCGAAGGTTCATCTAGAGCTCACTTCTGTGCTGGCTCACTCCGTAGACACGGCTTGCTGCTTGCCTTCTAGCGCGGCCTGCAGCGTGTGCCAGACTAGCGTCGCGCACTTAACCCGCACCGGAAATTCACACACGCCGGAGAAGACAGCCAGCTTGCCGAGTTCAGCCTGGTTGCCGTTCCCTTCTCCCTTAACCAGTTGGAGAAATTTATCGAACAGCTCTTGTGCTTCCGCCTTGGTCTTGCCTTTGACCATCTGGGTCAGCATGGATGCCGAGGCTTTGGAGATCGCACATCCGGAGCCCTGGAAGCTGATGTCCCGAACTCTGTCACCATCCAGATCGACGTACAGAGTGAAGTGGTCGCCACACAGCGGGTTGTAGCCCTCGGCCTTATGGTTGGCCAGGGGCAACTCACGATAATTGCGTGGCGCCTTGCTGTGTTCCAGGATCACGTCCTGGTAAAGTTCTCGCAAATCCGACATCAGGCGAAGACCTCCCGCACCTTTTGGATGCCGGCCACCAGGGCGTCTGCTTCTTCTTTTGTGTTGTAGAGCGCGAAGGAAGCCCGCGCGGTAGCTGGAATCCCGAAACGCTGCATGAGGGGCTGAGCGCAATGATGGCCAGTCCGGATCGCAATTCCCTCCTGATCCAGAATGGTTCCAACGTCGTGCGGATGTATGCCTTCGAGCACGAACGAGAGCACGCCGGCTTTTTGAGCGGCGGTGCCGATCAGGCGAATGCCTGGGACCGCGGAAATCGCCTCAGTCGCGTACTCGAGCACCTCGTGTTCGAAGGCGGCCATATTGGCAATACCTAGGCCGTTCAGATATTCGATCGCCGTACCCAGGCCAATGGCCCCTGCCACGTGCGGAGTGCCTGCCTCAAACTTGTACGGCAGCTTGTTGTAGCTGGTCTTTTCGAAGGTCACAGAACTGATCATGTCCCCGCCGCCCTGGTAGGGCGGCATGGCCTCCAGCAGAGCCGTCTTGCCATAAAGCACGCCGATGCCGGTCGGGGCATACACTTTATGCCCAGAGAAGACATAAAAATCCACGTCCAAGGCCTGTACGTCCACCTGGGTGTGAGGAACTGCCTGGGCGCCATCCACCAGGACCGGAATGTTGTGACCATGGGCCAGTTGCACAATTCGTGAAATCGGATTGACGGTCCCCAGGGCATTGGAGACGTGGGTGACGCCAACCATTCTCGTGCGAGGATTCAAGAGCTTCTCGAATTCATCCAGCAACAGCTCGCCCCGGTCGTTGATGGGGGCGACGCGCAGCCGTGCACCTTTTTCTTCACCCAGAATCTGCCAGGGCACGATGTTCGAATGGTGCTCCATGGCGGTAATGAGAACTTCATCGCCCGCGTTTACATGTGCGCGGCCGTAAGTCTGGGCTACCAGGTTGATCCCTTCGGTGGCGCCACGTACAAAGATGATCTCGTGGGCCTGGGCGGCATTAACAAAGTTCTGTACCGTCTTCCGGGCCGCTTCGTGCTCCTCTGTCGCATGCTCAGAGAGGTAATGCACGCCGCGGTGAATGTTCGCGTTGCCTTCTTCGTAGTAACGGGAAATCGCGTCAATGACAACCTGCGGCTTTTGAGAGGTCGCGGCGTTGTCCAGATAAACGAGTTTCTTCCCGCGCACCCGTTGGGCCAGAATCGGAAAGTCGCGGCGGACCTTCTCCACATCGAAGCCCGTATGTACGCGAGATGGACGGAATTCCCTGGGCAGCCGGTTAGCGACGGTGGTCATCCGAGTTCCTCCCAATTTCTTCCCTGGTCCTCTCCACGATCCGTCCTGGCGACGGGCACGCTGTTGGCTACCTGAAAGAGGTGGCGATTCATCAGGGCTTCTAAATATGTTCGAACTGAGTCCTGCTTCATGCGGTCGAGGCATTCATTAGCGAAGGCCAACAGCAGGAGCTTGCGGGCAGAGACCTCGTCGATGCCGCGAGAGCGCAGATAGAACAGCGCGTTCTCTTCGATTTGACCGATGGTCGCGCCGTGCGTGCATTTCACGTCATCCGCATAAATTTCCAGCTGCGGCTTGGTATCGATCTGCGCGTCGTCGGAAAGCAGCAGGTTCCGGTTGGTCTGCTTGGCGTCGGTCTTTTGGGCGTCTTTGTGCACAACGATGCGGCCATGAAAAACACCGCGCGCACGGCCGTCGAGAATGCCGTTGTAAAACTGCCGGCTATCGCAGTGCGGGCTGGCGTGTTCGACGAGCATGTAGTTGTCCAGATGCTGGCGACCGTTGCCGATGAACAGCCCGTTAATCAGGCACTCGGCTCCCTCTCCGGCGAGCACCGGGTGGACGTTGTTGCGCACCAGGCCGCCGCCCAGCAGCACCGAGTGTGATGCGACATTGGCGCTTCTGCCCTGCTGGATACGCAGAGTTGAGACGTTGAACGCTTGCGGGTCCTCGCGCTCGATCATGTAATGGGAGATCACGGAACTGTCCCCGGCAACGAGTTCTGTGACGGTATTGCAGAATGCTGCGCCCGCGTTCAGCGAGACATAGTCCTCGACCACTGAGGCCTGGCTCTCTTCCTCCGCCACGATCAAATTGCGCGGATGGGTCATGAGCGGTTCATTGTTTCCCGTGGAAACAAAAAGCAGATAAATCGGATCTCCTGCCACCACGCCCTTCGGAATGTGGACGTAGGCTCCGTCTGCGGTAAAAGCCGTGTTCAGCGCGGAGAAGGCGTCACGGCGAATGTCAAGATAGCGGCCGAGGTGAAGTTCGAGAACCTTGGGATCTTTCGTGAACTGCTCGGCCAGGCTGCTTGCCGTCACTCCCGCGGGAAGCTTGCCGGTCCGTGAAAGCTCGGACGAAAACCGTCCATTCACGAATACGAGTTGACAAGCGGCACCGGGTACACGCCAGCGCTCCAAGTCCTCGGGCGACACTCGGCCCGATTCCTTGCCCGCGAGTTGGAAAGGAGTCTGAGCGATGGCCGAGACGTTGGTGAACCGCCAGTCTTCATCGTGGGGGGTTGGGAAGCCGACTTCCGTAAAACGGGCAAAAGCATCTTCGCGCAGCTTCCGCCACCAGGACAGGCCACTCCATGCGGCCTGCTTCTCTAACCGGCTGAAGGAGCCCAGGTAGCTTTCCAACTGTTGGGCTGCTGTGATCACTTGTTCTTTACCTTTTAAACCGCCAGAGCCTGGCGCTCGGCGTCTACGTAGCCCTTTTCTTCTAGTTCCAGCGCCAACTCCGGCCCGCCGGAACGCACGATCCGGCCATTCACGAGCACGTGAACGAAGTCCGGAACGATGTAGTTCAAGAGCCGCTGATAGTGGGTGACTACAATCATGGAGCGCTCGACACTGCGCAGCGCGTTCACGCCCTTGGCAACGATTTTCAGCGCGTCAATATCGAGACCTGAGTCGGTTTCGTCGAGGATAGCTAGCTTCGGTTCGAGCACCGCCATCTGCAGAATCTCGTTGCGCTTCTTCTCGCCTCCCGAGAAGCCTTCGTTCACCGAACGATTCATGAGCTTCTCGTCCATTTCCAGCAGCTTCATCTTTTCCCGAAACATAGGCAGGAAATCCATGGCGTCCATTTCTTCCAAGGCCCGATGTTTGCGAACAGCATTCAGGGCTGAACGCAGGAAATAGACGTTCGTAATCCCGGGAATCTCGACCGGGTATTGGAACGCCATGAAGATGCCTTCCGCGGCAGCTTCCTCAGGCTTCAGAGACAGCAAGTCCTTGCCGTCGTAAAGGATTTCCCCGGCTGTCACTAGATAGTTCTCGCGCCGAGCCAGCACCTGGGCGAGCGTGCTCTTGCCTGAACCGTTCGGGCCCATGATGGAGTGCAGTTCCCCGGAATTGACAGTCAGATTAATTCCCTTGAGGATTTCGTGACTCTCCACCTTGACATGCAGATTTTTGATTTCCAGTAAACTCATTCCGCTTCCCTCTCGTTAGCCAACGCTTCCTTCCAAACTGACGCTCAACAGCTTTTGAGCTTCCACCGCGAACTCCATCGGCAACTCGCGAAACACGCGCTTGCAAAATCCATTGACGATCATGGAAACGGCATCTTCCGCCTTCAGCCCACGCTGGCGCAGGTAGAAGAGCTGATCCTCACCGATCTTGGACGTGGACGCCTCGTGCTCCATTCGCGCCGTAGAGTTCCGCACTTCTATATAGGGAAACGTATGAGCGCCGCACTTGTCGCCGATCAGCAACGAGTCGCACTGGGTGTAATTGCGTGCCCCCGTCGATCCCTTCATGATCTTAACCAGGCCGCGGTAAGTATTCTGGCCATGCCCCGCGGAAATGCCTTTTGAAACAGCCGTGCTACGGGTGTTCTTGCCGATGTGGATCATTTTCGTGCCGGTATCGGCCTGCTGATAATGGTTGGTCAGAGCCACCGAGTAGAACTCACCGACCGAGTTGTCCCCCTGCAGGATGCAGCTGGGATACTTCCAGGTGATGGCCGAACCGGTCTCCACTTGAGTCCAGGAGATCTTCGAGTTCACACCGGCGCACTTGCCGCGCTTGGTCACGAAGTTGTAAATCCCGCCTCGTCCTTCTTTATCGCCCGGATACCAGTTCTGTACCGTCGAGTACTTGATCTGGGCGTTGTCGAGGGCAACGAGCTCGACCACCGCGGCATGGAGCTGATTCTCGTCACGGATAGGCGCGGTACAGCCTTCGAGATAGCTGACATACGCGCCCTCCTCCGCAACGATCAAGGTGCGCTCGAACTGGCCTGTTTCAGCCGCGTTAATGCGGAAGTAGGTGGACAGTTCCATCGGACAACGCACGCCCTTGGGTACATACACAAAGGACCCGTCACTGAACACGGCGGAGTTCAGCGTTGCAAAAAAGTTGTCGGTATACGGCACTACCGAGCCCAGATACTTTTGTACCAGCTCGGGGTACTTCTGTACCGCTTCGGAGAACGAGCAGAAAATCACACCGGCTTCAGCGAGCTTCTCCTTGAACGTGGTAGCTACCGATACGCTGTCGAATACCGCATCCACGGCGACACCGGCGAGCAATTGCTGCTCCGCGAGGGGGATGCCGAGCTTTTCGTAGGTGCGCAGGATCTCGGGGTCGAGCTCGTCCAGGCTCTTCAGGCTAGGCTTCCGCTTGGGGGCTGAGTAGTAAGTAATACCCTGGTAGTTGATCGGCGGAAACTTAACATTGGCCCACTTGGGCTCCGCCTGGGCCTCCTCCAGCGATGCCCAATGGCGATAAGCCTTGAGCCGCCACTGGAGCATGAACTCAGGCTCCTGCTTCTTGCCCGAGATGAGACGAATGATGTCCTCGTTTAATCCCTTGGGGACACGTTCTTCCTCGATATCTGTGATGAATCCCCACTTGTACTCGCGCTCGGCCAAATCTCGAATTGTGTTGACATTCGAACTCATTGCATTCTCCCGGACAGGTAACCAATAGTCGGCACCAGCTTCCCGCTGGCATCCTTAATCGCGGTCAGCTGCAGCGGCTGCACCAGGTCTGACAGCATGACCTTTTCCAGCGCCCCTTTGACGATCTGACTGATGATCTGCTGGTTGCTCTTGATCGGACAGCAGCGCTCCAGATCGCAGAGGCCTGAGATATCCGTACTGCATTCGGTCAGCGCGATCGGGCCCTCAAGCGCGCTGACGATCTCAGCCAGGGAAACTTCGTGCGCGTCTCTCGCCAGGCTGTATCCACCCTTGATGCCGCGATGAGAGGCCAGCAACCCGCTGCGCAAAAGCTCCTTTAAGACCTTGCTGACGGTTGGCAAAGGTAGACGCGACACCTTGGCCAGATCGCGCGCCGTGTGCAGGTTTCCATCCTGGCTCTGCGCGCGTGCAATGCAAGTCATCAGAACCAGCCCATAATCAGTGAGTTTGCCTAATCGGATCATTCCCTAATGCCTCGGCCAGCCGCAGAAGGACGGTGTGTCCACTCCGTCCAGCTATATAGTACCAGTTCAGTGCTATTTAATTCTAACCAAGAATGGCAGGCATTTCAAGCGGGTGGGCCGTTCAAAACACGGGCTAACTACCCTTTGATGACGGCGATGGGCTGGAGTTTCGCTATTTTCTTGCCGATCCCGACCTTGTGAACCACGTCCACGACTCGGGAGACGTCTTTATAAGCTTCCGGAGCCTCCTCCGCGAGGCCGCTCATCGAACCGGCTCGAACCACAATACCTCGGCTTTCGAGTTTGCGGCTTAGCTCGGCCCCATGGACCATTTTCTTCGCCTTGGCCCGGCTCATCACCCGACCGGCGCCATGGCAGGTAGAACCAAAGGTTTCCTGCATGGCTCCCTCGGTCCCGGCCAGGACATAGGACGAGGTTCCCATAGAGCCGGGGATTAGCACAGGTTGGCCGATGTCGCGTAGGTCATCGGGAAGCACACTGGATCCCGGCCCGAACGCCCGGGTGGCGCCTTTGCGGTGCACGCACAGCCGCATCGAGTGACCCGAGATGGTGTGCTCTTCAATCTTGGCCATGTTGTGGGCGATGTCGTAGACCTGGTGGAGCCGGAAACTGCTGAGCTTGCCGCCCAGCACCTGCTCGAAGCTGTTACGGATCAGGTGCGCCAATAGTTGCCGGTTGGCAAAAGCAAAATTCGCGGCGCAGGCCATAGCGCGGAAATATTGCTGACCTTCGGTGGACTCGAAAGGCGCACAGACCAGTTCCCGGTCCGGCAGCTTGATCCCGTAATCCTTGACGGTTTTTTGGAAACGACCCACATAGTCTTCGCAAACCTGGTGGCCGAGCCCACGCGAACCGCAGTGAATCTGAACTGCGACCTTACCTTGATAAATGTTGAGACGCGCCGCAATGCTCTGGTCGTAGACTTCGGCGACCTGGTCTACTTCGATGAAGTGGTTACCTGCTCCCAAGGTGCCGAGCTGGTTCCGGCCACGTTCCCGGGCCCGGTCAGAAACGTAGGTGGCGTCGGCGCCGGGAATTCGGCCGAACTCCTCGGTGTGATCGAGGTCCTCACCCGAGGCATATCTCTCACCCAACATCCAGCGGGACCCCTCGTGCAGAACCTTGTCGAGCTCGTTGTTGTTCAGGCGCAAGCTCCCGTGAACTCCCACGCCGCTGGGACAGTTGGTATAAAGAGCGGACGCAAGCTCCTCGAGGTAGGGCTTAACTTCGTCGGCCGTGGCCGGCGAGACGAGCAGGCGGACGCCGCAGTTGATGTCGTAACCCACGCCTCCGGGCGAAATGACGCCCTCGGGCAAACGGGTGGCGACAACCCCGCCAATCGGGAATCCGTAGCCCTGGTGAATGTCGGGCATGGCGATGGCGTGCCGGACCACTCCGGGCAGGGTGGCCGTGTTGACCAGTTGCACGACTGAGTTGTCGGTGAGAGCGGCTTCCAAGAGGTCCCCGTCGGCATAGAGACGCGCGGGAACCCGCATATCGTCGCGAAACGTGGGAGGAATGTCCCACACATTCTCGGCGACGCGAACTAGATCATGTTTGCTCAACATGTCTCGACTTCAAACGTCCAGCACGACCGTGGCTTCGAACCCCTCTGTTGTCTCGCTCACGGCCAAATTATGGAACGTCACAGCTTTGATGTGGGAGCCGCCGGGAGAGCAACGGCCGTAAACTTTCGCACGCAGATGCGTATCGTTAACTTCGGAAGTCTCGAAGCGATCGTAAATTTCACCATGCCTCTGCTCCAGATAAAGAATCTCATTGAGCCAGTTCACCAGCAAGGTTTCGCGGTCTACTCCCTGTACTTCAACCTCCCGTGCCGAGTTTTTTCCCTCCCCTTCGATTCGGCTGAAGCTGTGCATAGCTCGCGCCGCATTCTCCAATAGCTGGGCGAAACTCTTGCCGCGCACGTGAAACGACCGGTCCGCGGTGTGCTCAATTTCTTCGAAATCGCGCATCGGATTCACAACCGGAAACCCTGCAGGAAGGCTGGAGATTCGAACAACACCCGCTAGGGATTACTTCTCCTTGAACTCGACCCAGGCCCTGGTCTTGCCATAGTCGAAGTTCAGCTCGCATTGCTTGGGCCCGATGTGCCCAAAAAATACCTTCAGTTGTTCCGCCGGATCGCTCAGCGTTCCCGTTGCCATAGGGGCGCGGGCGAGGTCCTCTTTCTCATCATATTTTCCGTCCACTTTGACGTTCTTGCTCACGATGAGAGTCCAGCTTTTCTTGCTGGGAAGCAGGTACATGGTGTAAGCACCAGTTGGGATCGACGTGCTGTTGATCGTGATTTCTGTTTCTGTGAACAACGTCATGGCGGAGCCGCCCGGTGTCCAGATTTTTCCCAACGGAGGAGCATCGTTGCGCCCGGCAGCAGCAACGCTATAGCGCGCGCTGATCTGCTTACCGCCATCAAACGTGCAGAAGGCGTTCGCCGACGGCTGATCCTCAGGCGCCTGCTGCGCCTTCCCCATCTGAGCCAAGGACACAAGGGCGAGCAAAAGCGCGAAGCTGGCTAGCCGACGCCGGTGCCAAAGGTTCTTGCCTTTGATGGGAGCTTGCACTTCTTTTGCAGGGATGGCCTGACCACAGACCGCGAGAATCGCGAGCGGGCCAGGCACTCTCGATACGGTTTTCATGGTCGTCCCTACTCTCTAAGAAATGGGGTTCCGCGAGTGGGCTCAACGTTTTTTCTTATCTTTGAGGCGCTACCAATATTGCAGTGACAAATGCACAACCCCCGATCCAGTAATGCAACCCCGCCCGAGGCGAAGCAGAATCTTGGAGGTCAGTCTTTATTCTTGTCAACGCTTTTCGGTGCCAAGCAAGCGGACCGGCACTTTACCGGCTCAGACGGTGCGCCTGCCCAAGCGCCTTGTAAACACTTAAACTATCTGTATGATCTAGAACATAGCACCTTTGTGCCAAGGAGGTCCCCCGTCCGATGGCATGACCCTGGTAACTTTCGGCAGGAACGTTCGCTCGGGATAATGGAGCAATGGCGGAGAGACGTGCGCATCGGCGAAGCAGAATGGTGCTTCCCATAAAAGTATCCCTTCCAGGAACTCCTCATCTTCTGGCCCACACCATCGACATCAGCATTTCCGGAGCCCGGATCGGCGGGTTGCGCGAACAACTCCAGCCCGGAAAAATTATCAGCTTGCAAAGGACGTCGCAACGAGCGAAGTTCCGCATTGTGTGGGTTCGGCAAGTGGGGCCAGGCGAGATCCACGCTGGCGTGGAAGCGGTGGACTCGCACAACAATTTTTGGGGCATTGACCTATCGCAAGCGGATGCGGACGCAAAAAAGGGCACAGAAGTGCTGATGGAACTGTTGAAAAGTTCCAAAGCTCGGGCTGTGGCTGCCGTGCAGTTCGAGGCAACGACCGGCGTAGGCAAGTGATGAGCAAATGGACCGACATCATAGACGCTGATGTCGCCTGGGCCTCCAGTAAGCCGGGAGATGATGCCAGTCCGAATGAGATCCTGGATGAGATTGCCCGCGAGAAAGGACGGGCTTATGCCCCGCAAGAGATTCAGTCCTCGCTCGAACGCTTGAAATCGCAGGAAGATTAAGGACTTTCGATCGCGCTCCCGTTCCCTGGTCACTACACTCCTCTGCCGTTCCGCTGAGAGAACCAAGTATCCTGAACCCCTACAACCGTGCGCGGGCGCAGCGGGGTGAAACCACTTCAGGTAAGATGATCCATTCCATCGATACTGGAATGGTCAAGATTTCGGACATCAAAGCGGCTTTAGGGCGCATCCGGGACGCCATTTATGTTTCTCCATGCACCCGCTCGGAAACTTTCTCCCAACTGACCGCGAACACGGTCTACCTCAAGCTGGACAATTTGCAGAGGACCGGCGCTTTCAAGGAGCGCGGCGCCCTCAATAAACTGCTCACGCTAAGCCAGGAAGAACGCAGTCGAGGCGTGATTGCCGCCTCGGCAGGCAATCATGCCCAAGGCGTTGCCTACCATGCCGGGCGGCACGGAATCCGCGCCCAGATCTGCATGCCGCTCACTACACCCTTGATCAAGGTCTCGGCCACGCGAGGATACGGGGCCGATGTCGTTCTCGACGGAGCGAACTACGACGAGGCCTACGAAGAGGCCGTTAAGCGCAGCCGTCAGAATGGCTTCACCTTAATACATGCCTTCGATGATGATGCTGTCATCGCCGGCCAGGGGAGCTTGGGGCTTGAACTGCTCGAGCAGCATCCTGAAATCGAGGCTATGGTCGTGCCGATTGGCGGAGGAGGACTGATCGGCGGCGTGGCCTGCGCCGTGAAGGAAACCAATCCGAATATCCAGGTCTTCGGGGTACAACCCGCCCGTCTGCCTTCGATGAAAGTCGCAGTCACCGAGGGTAAGCCCGTGACGCTATGTGCGGCCGCCACTATCGCCGACGGCATCGCGGTGCGGCGCGCGGGTGACAGAACGCTGCCGATGGTTCAGAAGTATGTGGACGACATCGTGACGGTAGATGAGGAAGAAATCGCTAATGCGATTCTGCTCCTGCTGGAGCGAGAAAAGACCTTGGCAGAAGGTGCCGGCGCCGCCCCCATTGCCGCTCTTCTGAACCATAAGGTGCCGCTCACGGGAAAGAAAGTGGCCGTACTGGTGTGTGGCGGAAATATCGATGTGACGCTTCTTTCCCGGATTATCGAGCGCGGCCTAGTCAAAGACGGACGCCTGGTACGTCTTAGGGTCCACCTGCCCGATTATCCAGGTGCTCTGCACCGGCTCACCGGCATTCTCGCCCAGCACCGGGCCAACATTGTGGAGACGTCGTATGAAAAGGCTTATTACGGCGTAAACCTCGGCGACACGGCCATTGATATCACCATGGAAACCAGGGGACCGGACCACATCGCCGAACTGCTCTCCGCGCTAGGAGCCGCTGGTTACTCACTCGAAAGAGTTCTGTGAGGAATCCTGGATTGACGCTGAGCGACGCCGTTCCGGCACATGCCATCGTTTAGCTGATGCGTCCTGAAATTGAGCAAGCCATAACTCTGCTACAACGCGAGGGCAGCCAATCGCTGGAAGAGGTTCTCTCCTTACTGGGTTGTTCTTGTCCTGCGCGACATGGAAGGATTGACCGACCAGGAAGTCGCCGAGATTACCGGGCAGCGTGCCGACACGGTACGTGTTCGCATGCACCGGGCAAGGCTTTTCGTTCGCAAGGAACTTATGAAGCTGGCTCAGCCGCGCCGCGCACGCGCGAAATCCAGAGCACGGAGCAGGCTCGTCCTGCGCGTTACAATTACAGTGCCCTGTTTGCCGAGCTCTCCGACGACCGGGATGAACAGATCTATGTGCCGGTAGTCGGCTGGTTAGGATCGTTTAAGACGCCGCTGGTAATCATGGCGCCAATTCCGCCAGCTCTGGTCGGCATCCTGCCCGCGGACGCGCTGATGGGTGCATTCTTCACCGCGACCCAATGATTGTTTCATCGCGGGCGCCGGAATCATCGTCGCTCCATAATTCTCGTCGGCTTTTTATTGAGTTGCGGCGTTCGCAAGGCATGTCGCTGGAGGAAGCCGTGGTCGATGCCGGGGCAGTCCGCTTCCGGCCGATGCTGCTGACGGCGGCGGCTGTGGTTGGGTGCAAGCGTCATCCTGTAGGACCCGGTTTCCCCGGGGACTGGCTCTCTCGCTTATGGCCGGCACAGTGGCCTCAACGGTGCTGTCCCGCATGGCGGTCCCAATCTTGTACTACTTGTGCCAGAAGGGCGGCGGTCAGCCGAAACCTTTGCCCACCGCCCCTTTGGCGCCCGTCGCTGGCTAAGAATTCAGGAGGTAGTAGTCGATGACCATCGCACGTTATCTAAGAATGATGGCCCGGGCCTTTGTGCTCGCCACGCTCGCGCTGGGATACCGGGGTTAGTCCGTACTGGTTCCTGTTCACCGCTTTTGTGGGCCTGAACCTGTTCCAGTCAGCTTTCACAAACTGGTGCCCCATGATGATGTCCGTCCCGCGCAAGCCAGGTGCGTCGCACTAAGAAACGTCGGCTATGCTACGTCCGATCTAGGTAGTGCACTTCGCTGGTTTGCCGCAGCCTACTCGCAGCAAGCTCCGGCGTGATATCACGCTGCGGGGAAGCCAGCATTTCATATCCCACCATAAATTTGCGCACCGTCGCGGAGCGCAAAAGCGGCGGATAGAAGTGGGCATGAAGATGCCAATCAGGATGAGGCTCGCCATCCACGGGCGCCTGGTGGAATCCCATGGAATACGGAAACGAGATCTGGAAAAGGTTGTCGTAGCGAGTCGTGATTCGCTTGAGGATGTCGGCTAAGCCCATACGCATCCCGTCGTCGAGCGACCTAAGGTCGCGGACGTGGCCCTCGGAAATGAGCAATATTTCAAACGGCCAAACCGCCCAGAACGGGACCACAGCAAGGAAGAAATGGTTCTCGCACACAATGCGGACCTCAGCCTTGCGTTCCAGCTCCGCGTAACTACAAAGGAGACAGGCGTCGTGCTTCTTTGCGTGGGCTGTCTGTGAATCTTGCTCTTGGCGGGGCTCGTTCGGGATCGTCTGGTTAGCCCAAATCTGGCAATGCGGGTGCGGATTGCTGCAGCCCATCATCTCGCCGCGGTTTTCAAAGACCTGTACGTAACTGATGTATGGCAGCGATCCCAGCTCCTCGCACTCGCGCCTCCAGACGTCGATCACGGTCGCGATGTCGTCAACTTTCATACGTGAAAGAGTCAGGTCGTGCCGCGGCGAAAAACACACGACCCGGCAAGTCCCAGCCTCGGTTTCAGAAATGAACAATTCCCGGCCACCCTCATCGTTTCTGGCGTGGGGTATGTCAGGCCGCAGCGCGGCGAAATCGTTGGTAAAGACAAGAGTCGAGCTGTACGGAGGATTGCGTGCGCCGCCCGCCCGCGCATTCCCTGGGCATAAATAACAGTTCGGGTCGTACTTCGGAGCGCTCGAGACTGCAGCTCTCTCAACCTGGCCCTGCCATGGCCGCTGGGTACGATGTGGCGACACCAGCACCCATTCCCGCGTAAGCGGATTGAACCGGCGATGCGGCACCTTATTGATGTCTTGGAGTTCCATCCGGCTCAGGTTGGTAGCTCAAGGTAAGCGTCAGAACATCGGGTCGCTTATACTATCAAATCCCGCGGTCAGCCCGATACAAGATGAGGTCACCCGATGAAGCAGAAGACACTCATTTCAGTCATCATTTGCGTCCTTCTCATCGCCACAGCGGCGGTTGCGCAGGGGCTGCCGACAGCGAAAGCCGAATCTGTCGGCCTCTCCTCAGAACGGCTTCTGCGGATCGGCGCAGTTGTCCAGCGTAATATAGACGAGAAACGAATCGCGGGCGCCGTCACCCTGGTGGCACGACGCGGCAGCGTAGTCTGGTTCAAAGCACAGGGCATGGCAGATGCGGAGGCGGGCAAGCCGATGCGCCCTGACACGCTGTTCAGAATCTGCTCCATGACCAAGCCCATCACCAGCGTGGCGGTGATGATGCTGTACGAAGAGGGCCGTTTCCTGCTCGATGATCCAGTTTCAAAATACTTGCCCGAGTTCAAAAATCAGAACGTATTGGTGAAGCCCGCCACCGGCGAGAGTTACACGATTCCTGTCACTAGGGAAATCACGATTCGCGACCTGCTGCGGCATACCTCCGGCCTCACCTACCACTGGAACGACATGCTCGGTCCCATGTACAAGACCGCGAATGTTGCGCACGGCCTGCTGCCATATGATGGCACGATTGAGGACAGCGTAAAGCGTCTCGCCGCACTCCCGCTGCTGTTTCGCCCGGGTGAGCGCTGGGAATACAGCTTGGGAGTGGATGTGCTCGGACGATTGGTGGAAGTCGTCTCGGGCAAACCTCTGGACGAGTTCTTCCGCACCCGTATCTTCGAACCCCTGGGGATGAAGGATACATACTTCTATCCGCCAGAAGACAAACTGCAAAGGCTCGCCGCGGCTTACACTTATTATCCCGACAAAGGCTTAAACCGTTTTCCGGACACTCCGATTGCCGAAGGACCCTTCGTCTATTCCGCCGATTATCCCTACCGTAGTCCCAAGAAGCTCTTTTCTGGAGGCGCAGGTCTCGTATCTACGGTGGAGGACTACACGCGCTTCTGCTTCATGATGCTGGATGGAGGCAAGGTGGGGAACACGCGCCTGTTGAGCCGCAAATCGATCGAACTGATGACGCACGATCAATTGGGCAAAATAAGTTCCGATCGGGGCTTTGGGCTAGGATTTGGCGTCGACGGCGTGAAAGAGCCGCTCTCCGAACTTGGTTCGCCGGGAGAATTCGACTGGGGCGGTTTCTTCTACACCGCATTCTCCATTGATCCCAAAGAGCAGATGATCGTTATTTTCATGGCGCAACTTCACCCGAGCGGAGGGTTGAGCCTCGACCGGCAAGTTCACGCATTGGCTTACCAGGCGCTTGCGGATTGATGCGTAGCCGGCGACAGTGCCTGCAGCCGGCACGACAGTTCTCTAGGCCTTCTCCTCAATAGCGTCAGGGAGGTAAAACTATCCTATTCCTTGGGATCGATGTCGGGACCGGCGGGACTCGCGCTCTGATCATTGACGAGCACGGAAAAGTTGTTGCGTCCGGAAGCGAGGAGCACGCGCACTTTGCCTCGCCGCGCGCCGGCTGGGCAGAGCAGGATCCACAAGATTGGTGGAGAGCCTGCCGCCTGGCCGTGCAACGGACCCTCCGCAACGGCGGAGTCGGAGGAGACGCAATCGCCTGCGTCGGTTTCTCCGGACAAATGCATGGCGCAGTCCTGCTGGACGCTGCCGACCAAGTCGTTCGTCCCGCGATCATCTGGTGCGACCAGCGCACAGAACAGCAAGTCCAGGAGCTTGCAACCCTATTTGGTACGGAACGGCTAATTCAGCTCACCTCGAATCCTCCTCTCACAAATTTCACGTTGACTAAATTGCTCTGGGTGCGCCAGAACGAACCCAAGAGCTGGCAGCGCGTGGCACACATCATGTTGCCAAAGGATTTCGTGCGCTTTCGCCTGACCGGCGAGCGCGCGATCGACATGGCGGATGCTTCAGGAACTCTTCTGCTCGATGTCGCCAGGCGCACGTGGTCTCGAGAGGTGCAGAACAAGACCGGCATTGAGGAGAAAATGCTGCCTTCGCTCTGGGAGTCTCCGCAAGTCTGCGGCCGAATCTCCGGCAGCGGAGCCGAGGTCACGGGCTTGAAGCCAGGAACACCAGTAGTGGCGGGTGCCGGAGACCAGGCGGCTGGAGCCGTCGGAATGGGCATCGTCCGTCCCGGAACGGTGAGCGTGACCATCGGAACCTCGGGGGTGGTATTCGCGGCCACCGATGGGTCAGCGCTCGACCCACAAGGGCGGCTTCATACTTTCTGTCATGCCATTCCGGAGCGCTGGCATGTAATGGGAGTTACGCAGGCGGCGGGCCTTTCTTTGCGCTGGTTCCGTGACCGCTTCGGCACCGGGAACGACGACGGCCGTGATCCCTATGAACGGCTATGCGAAGAGGCAGCCACAGCTCAGGCCGGGGCCAATGGCGTTCTCTGGGCGCCTTACCTGATGGGTGAACGCACTCCATATTGCGATCCGAACGCGCGCGCGGCCCTTGTCGGACTCGCGGCGTCGCATACTCGCGCTGACATCATTCGTGCCATTCTGGAAGGCGTGGCTTTCAGTCTGAAGGACAGTTTCACAATCTTTCGCGAGATGAACCTGCCCGTGCAACGGATTCGCCTGGGCGGTGGCGGAGCTCGATCCGGTCTCTGGCGGCAGATTCAAGCAGACGTCTACGGAAGAACTGTGGAGATCGTGATGGCGGAAGAGGGAGCGGCATACGGAGCCGCGATTCTGGCGGGAGCTGGCGCAGGAGCTTGGAAGTCCGTCGACGAAGCCTGCGACGCTGTCGTCCAAACTGCTCAGCAGATTGTGCCGGAACCTGAGAACGTGCTGGTTCTTGAGCAGGCTTATCGCGCCTATCGCAGGATCTATCCAGCTCTGCGTGAAATCCTGACTGCAACCAAGGTGGAAGCAAAAACCCACCCCCCATCGTAAGAACATTCACTGCGATTCACTGCGATTGAGATGACCACCTCGTTTTCAGGCTACGTTAGTCAGGTACTTCCCGCGCAGTTAGCCGGAAGTTCGACCCTGGAACACCTGGCACGAAGGCGGAGCGCGCCTCGCCTAAATGTGTTCGTGTAGGATTATGTCAACAACTGTGAGACAGGCGTAGGATCTTTTCACGAATCGCGACCCGGATTTTCATGAATTGTGACATCGAGCACTGGAAGTCCTTTGAAGTCAACAAGGACGATTTCGCTTACTGTGACATCCTACAGGAGTTGTGCGTGCTCGAACTATATCGCCCATCACTACTACCGCAAAAGTGGCCACCACGATAGAGCCTTTTACTTAAACCGGCTCTCGACATCGGGACAATAGCCATTATTGGCCTTTAGTAATCGAGCCGAGCCAATTGTCTAGATCCCTGCAGTATAAAGAGCAGTATAAAGGAGCTTGACCGCAGTATTGATAGCGACATAGAGTGCGGCTGCGAGGACTCCCCCATGAAGACACCCCCCTGCGAGAGGCACAAGAATCTGCAGATGGTTCCTTTTTTCATCGAATACACCAGTGGTCCGGTTTCCGGGCATGTGTGCCCTGTTCCGGGTTGCGGTCGTCACCACACGGAGAACGGCTATTTCGATTTGGCGGACGGCAAACCCGCACGGGAAGAGGAACCGTTGAAAAACAAAATAACCTTAGCCCGAGACGAAATTCTCAGGGTGATCCGATCAAGAGCAGGAGCGTGAGCACGCTAGACTATCGCATGGCCGGACCTACCGCCTCATCTTCCAGCCGCGTTTCCGAGGGCCGCAATCACGGCCTCCCTCCCCCCAGAGTGGCCCGTGCACAGCGGCCCCGGCGTTAAGAACAGACGCGAAGATAGGGGCTCTGTTCCCAACGAAACTTTGCAGCGCGGATGATACCCCTGAAATGGCCGCCAGACAAGGCATTCGGGCTTCTGGTGGCTTCTGTCTCACTTATAGCTCGCACTAACGCCTGGATGGGATGACCCGTGGGCCTGCTAAAATCGAAGTTAAATCATGCAGCATTTTGGATACTTTGAGAACCAAGGCGAGCTGGTGGGTACTCGGACCCGAGTTTTCAGAGAAATGCAGACTTGCCCGGAACTGATTCGCCCGTCGATACTTCGTTCTTTTTGATCATCATGTCCCTTTAATTATGCTCGACTGTA
>Ga0209577_10000435_pt1 | contig 42496 bp, 37 predicted proteins | sample GraSoiAngelo_109_FD_185874 | JGI IMG/M metagenome (GOLD analysis project Ga0209577, IMG submission 185874) | Grasslands soil microbial communities from the Angelo Coastal Reserve, California, USA - 14_0903_12_20cm (SPAdes) (version 2) | ecosystem: Environmental > Terrestrial > Soil > Grasslands... | reverse complement strand
TGCTCGTGATCGCGGCCGATGAATCGATCAAGCCGCAAACGCGCGAGCACTTCGATATCTGCCGGCTGCTGGGTGTGCAACGCGGCGTCGTGGCGCTGACGAAGTGCGACCTCGTCGACAGCGACACACTCGAACTGGTGCGGCTCGAAGCCGAAGAATTTCTCCGCGGATCATTCCTGGAAAACGCTCCGGTCGTTCCTGTCAGCGCGAAAACGCGCGGCGGACTCGACGATCTGAAGAAAGCTTTGCACGATGCGGCAGCAAGCATCACGGCGCGAGATGCGTCGCGCTATTTTCGTCTGCCGATTGACCGCGCGTTTGCGATGAAGGGATTTGGAGCGGTGGTCACGGGCACGCTGCTTTCCGGAAGCGTCGGTCCAGGCGATGAAGTGGAATTGTTTCCAAGCGGGGAGCGACTGCGTGTGCGCGGCGTGCAGTCCGGCGGAAAAGCGGTCGAGAGGGCCGGGCCAGGGCAGCGCACCGCGGTGAATCTGGCGGGGATCGAGCACACCGCGCTCAAACGAGGGATGGTGCTGGCAACCCCGGGAAAATTCCGGAAAACGCGCCGCATCGATGCGCGGTTGGAGCTGCTGGCGTCAGCCAGAAAGATGAAGCCGGGGGTGCGCGTGCATTTGCATGCGGGAACGGCGGAAACTGTCGCGGAGATGTTTTTTTACCAGGGTAAGGAATTGTCGCCCGGCGGCAGTGCGTTTGCGAATTTGAAACTGCAGGACGAGATTTTCGTGCTTCCCGACGACCGTTTTATTGTGCGGCAATTCTCGCCGGTGGTGACGATTGGAGGCGGAATCGTGCTCGACCCATTGGCGCGGCGGCCGGTCGCGCGCGATACCGGGCGAAAGGCCTATCTCGAAACACTGCAGCGGGGAGATCGCGAGGAAGTCCTGGCGGCAATGACGGAGCGCGCGATCCTGGGGTTGCGCTATGAAGAGATTGTCGCGCGCACGGCGTGGATGGATCGCGAAATTCGCGACGCCGCTAAGAAACTCTCGGATGCGGGCCGGGTGAAAACCGTTTCCCCGGAACCGTTGGTGCTGGTTTCCGAAAAGGTTTTCGCGGAAGTTCGCAAGAAGGTTTTGGAGAAAGTCGAGAAATTTCAAAGGGAGAACCCGCTGCTGCCGGGAATCCAGCGCGAAGATTTGCGCGGCAGCCTGGGAAAGCGCGTGCGAGCGGAAACCTTCCGTGCCGCGCTGGAAGAGCTGATTACGCAGAAGAAACTGGCCGCGCCCGGTGAATTGGTGAAGAAGGCGGGTTCGGAGATTATGCTCCAGCCGGAAGAAGCGAAGGCCAAAGCTCAGATCGAAGCAGCTTTTGCGACCGCCGGATTGCAAGTTCCTTCCGTGAAGGAAGTTCTAGTCAAGCTGGCGATCGAATCCAAGCGCGCGGAACGGCTTCTGCAGATGCTGTTGCGCGAAAAAAATCTCGTGCACGTTTCTCCGGAACTGATTTTCCACCCCCAGGCCCTGGCCCAGTTGAAAGAAAAGCTTTCGGCGTACAAGAAATCCAAGGGCGAACGGATCTCCGTGCCCGTCTTCAAGGAACTGACCGGGATTACCCGGAAGTACGCCATCCCGCTGCTCGAATACCTGGACCGCGAACGGATAACACGCCGAATGGGCGACGAGCGTGTTATTCTATAGGTGCTAGCAATAGGACAGTCTTGCCGCACACCAAAGACTGCGCTAGGGTTGCTATGGCACGCCCTGACAAGTTCGGGCGCGTGGAGGCTCCATGGGTGAGTTCAGCATTTTTCATTGGATGGTCGTTCTTGCGGTCATTCTGATTTTCTTTGGCGGAAAGCGCATCCCAGAAATCATGAAAGGGTTCGGCGAGGGCATCCGCAGTTTCAAGGAAGGCATGTCGGGAACATCGCACACGCCGGCGCCACCACAGGTGCAAGCACCGCCTGCCGCGCCCGCACAACCGTCTTCGGACGAAAAGAAATAACGCCAACAACGGCAAAATTTTCCTCGCGGATTGGATGGGGCAGCTCGTGTAGCGGCCTTTTTTGTTTTTCGCTTTGCCGCCCTCGATGGTCAATTTTTTAGCGCAACCATCCCATAACTGTATGCCTGTTGCTCTGCCGTCCGCAAAGCGCCTCAGATGCGCACCAACGCGAAATTGTGCGTTGCGCTCGGATTCGCGCGGAGCCAGGACCCCGGTCAGCCCCGTGTCTAAAAGGAAACCTGTCAGTCAGTTAGCAGGTTGACAAGAGAAAGAAGCTGGGCATAGACTTCCCAGTACCCCCAGCCTACCCTAACTTACGCGGGATGCATGGACATCCCGAGGGATAGCTCTCGATCCCGGTTAGGGCTTTTCAGTTGCTTACCGCGTGCAGCAGCGTTGGGGCTGCTCCATGCCGGAACACAAAGGCAAAAACTCGAAGGTCATCTGCGGCTGATGTTTTCGCACATGACGGGGGATCTCGGTGTCCAACAGACAGTGGCTCATCATTGGAGGCTCCGCAGGAGTTGCCTTACTGCTAATGATCTGGGCTTTCGCCGGACCCGCGTCCAAGCGGCAACCCGGAGAGGCCCCCAAAGCCTGGAATCACGAAGGGATTAAGGCATCCTTCATGGGTGCCCAGCTCCGCGAAGTGGACAAAACGCGGGCCTCCCTGATCCTCTCTTATGACCTAAAGAACTTTACGGAGGCGGACTATCGCCTGCCCGATAGCCGCAACGTGGTGATCATGAGCCGCCAGAAGTCGGATGGAAGCCTCAGCCAGGAGGAACCGATTCGCATGAGCTACCCAGTCTTCCTGCCGGCAGGCCAGCACACCCACCTGGGCATTGAAATCTCGCAGAACTTTGCATGGCCCCGGGAGGATTCCCACCACGAAGAGCGGCTCAAGGAATTCGTAAGGCAAAGGCTAGCGGGCGTTGGCGGTTTCGTCCTTTTCGATGAAGCCGACCACCTTCAGATCGAGCTGCCGGCAGCCTGGCCGGAGTTGCAAGAACAGGATGGGAGGAAAGCCGGCGGCTAATTCGCCAGCGCCTGTTTGATGAACTCCAGAACGGCACGAAACAAGTTTTCTGGAAATCAGCCAGCCCTCAGAAAGCTGGTCCAGCACGGCGGGGTAATTTAACTATGTTCACTTCAGAAGCAGTACACAGACACAATGGAAGAGCCAGCGAGCGACGCTCCTGCCGCCGGACCGCTCTGCAATGGGTGGTCCTGGTTTTCTTTCAGCAGGACCGGTGGGGCAAGCTCGTCGACCTGAGCGAAAGAGGCATGTGCTTTCAATTCGAGCACCCGCCCTCTCTCCAGGGGCCCATCAACTTTACCTTCGAGGCCATGGGCTGCATGGCCATCCCCCACGAAGGACAAGAGGGAAAAGTTTTCGGCGATTCGATCCAGGCCACGGGCCGGGTGGTCTGGACACGCGATTTCGAGAGAATCGCGGGCGTGCAGTTCCTGAACCTGTCACCGAAAAGCCGGGACCAGATCCGGTATTGGATTTCCTCAGGAACTGCGCAGGACGCGACAGCTCCCAGCGAGGAATTGAACAACGCATGGGACAAAGTTTGGAGCCAAGAAGCCGACCGGAAAGCGCCGGCGCCCGCGCCCGCTGCGCCCCCACAGTTCTCACCTACTCCTTTCGCCGCCTCCGAACCCCAGACTTCCTTCGCGGAAGCCCCAGCCGAATTCCCTGCGAGAACCTTTGAAAGCGATCTGGAAAATCCGGAGTCCGATATCGAAGTGGTATGGGAACCGGAGCGTTCTCTAGCTCCTGCAAGCATTGACGAGCCGTTGAGTTCGCAACAGAAATGGCCTCTCGAGCCGGAACCCGAGCCGACATTGGATCCACCGGCTATGGAAGAGTCTCAAGCTTCCGGCGCGACATGGCCCGCAGAATCCGAAGCGGAGGCCGCACTTCCGCCGCAGGGACTGGAAGAAGAGGCCGCTCCCCCCAGAAAATGGCCTATGGAGGCCAAACCCGAGCCTGCATTTGCGCGGGAGGATTTTGGCTCCGAGGCTCCCGATAGGGAAGCTTTCTGGCAACCCAAGTCCGCGCTTTCCTCTGAAGGGGCGGAGTCCCTGAGCTTTGGCATGCTACCGCGCGAGGAACGGCAAAAGCTCGGCCAGACCTTAGAGGTGAAGCAACAAAGGTCGCGGGTAGGATTCGTTGCCATCCTAAGCTTTCTCGCAACCGTGGGCGTGGTCGCCGGGATCATAAAATTTACCTCCAACTTCAACGAGCGGGCAGAAGGCAGCGAAGGCGTTTCGCATCCGTTCGAGAACAAGGCGGCTGGCAGCCAAGCGGAACCTCGCGCGCTTTCTGAAAATACCACCCCTTTCCTCGTCGAAGTGCTGGACGACAATAACCGGCGGTCGGTCCTAATGTTTTCAGGTGAAACGCATTCCGCCGGAGTCACCGGCCTCACGCAAGACTCTACCCGTTCAGCGCTTCCGGTGAACTTGCTCGAAGCCCGGCCAGCACCCGGGCAAGAAGGGGCGGCTGCGCCAAAGAGCGAAGCGTCTGATGATTTCAAGCTGGAGGCTCCTCATGCCGCCGCATCCGGGACGGCTAGTTCGATAGCAAGTTCCGCGGGGCCTGAAGTGCCCGCATTGTCAAGCGAAGTACCCGCCTCGGCGGATGCGCCCCTGCGAGAATCTTTGCCCAGTCCGGTCGCGCCCGAGGCCGAGCGGCCCCTGCCCCTGGGTGGCAGTGTCCAACCGGCGCGTCTACTTCAAGCGACGCTTCCAAGCTACCCGCAGATGGCCAGAGCAAATCGCGTTGTGGGCGATGTCACTCTGGATGCGCTGGTGGATGAGCACGGCAATGTGAAAGACGTCAAGGTGATTTCCGGCCCGCTTCTCTTGCGGGAGCCGGCCAAGGAAGCGGTGCGCCTGTGGAAGTACGAGCCGGCGCGGCTAGACGGACGGGCCACCGCCATGCACCTCACGGTCACCGTAAAGTTTCAGGACAAACAGCAAAAGCGATAGCCTTCTATGCGGCAAGGCCGCTGCCGCCATCTGTGAAATTCCCCGCCACTTCACAGGCGGACTCTAGCTCAGGAAGACATTTCGTCAAGGGCGGTTAACGGGTTCCTCATCAAACCTTCTCTTTCCTCGTGACTTGGCTCTCGGTTCGGTAACCCCAAGCGCGGACTTTTCCTAACCAGAAGATGCGGAAGAAGTTCTGTGGTCGAACGCGCAACCGCCTCGGGGGAGATTTGGTAGAGTAGCGAGAAGAAACAAGCCCGCATGACCACTGAAAAGCTCCTCCGCGGCTAACGGCGCTTCTTTCAAGACGGCTGCGCCATGTCTGGCCTTGGCATCTCGCGGTGAAAGCCGTGGCCTCACGAGAGCTTACGTTTCACACGGACGCAAAAGCTAACCCTTTATCGATGCTCGCGATTCGAGACAATTTGGCAGAGTGCGTGAGCGCGCTAAATGCGCACAAGCTGCGAGCGTCACTGACCATGCTCGGGCTGACCATGGGTGTGGCCACGCTCATCACGGTCATGACCATCGTCGAGGGAGCGAACCTCTACGTGGAGAATAAAATCGCCAACCTGGGGACCAACGTGTTCCAGATTGCGCGCACGCCTTTCGCCGTGACGGACTTCAACATCATCATCAAGGCACTAAAGTACAAGAAGATCGAGACCGATGACCTGCGGGCGATCCTGGAAGGTTGCACGGCATGCGGCGAGGTGGGGGCCACGGCCAGCGCTTCGGTGAAGGCGAGATACGAAGACAAAGAGTCGACCGACGTGAACTTCTACGGCCAGACGCCGAATATGGCGAATATCGATTCACGCTCCGTGGAGTACGGACGCTATTTCAGCGCCTGGGAGGCGGACCACCGCGCAAACGTCTGCCTGATTGGCGACACCATCGTCGAGCGGCTGTTTCTTGGCCTGGACCCCATCGGGAAAAGCATCCGCATCGGAAACGACGAGTTCATGGTCATCGGCATTATGGAAAAAGTCGGCAGCGTGCTCGGGCAGGACCAGGACAACTTTGTGATTGTGCCGCTGCCCGTGTTTCTGGAGATTCAGGGAGCGCACACAACAAGCTTGACCATCAACGTGAAAACAAGCACTGCGAACTTCGAGACGGCGCAGGACCAGACGCAGCTCATTCTGCGGTCGCGGAGGCACCTGGGCCCCCAAATGGAGAATGATTTTTTCATCGGCACAAAGGACAGCTACATGGCGCTGTGGAAGAGCATCAGCTCGGCGTTTTTCGGAGTGTTCATTCTGGTGAGCGCGATCTCGGTGATCATCGGGGGGATCGTGATCATGAACGTGATGCTCGTGAGCGTGACGTTGCGGAAGAGAGAAATCGGCGTGCGGCGCGCGATGGGCGCCACGCAAGGCGACATCCTGAAGCAGTTCATCACGGAAAGCTTTATGCAATGCATCGCGGGCGGAATCATCGGGATTGCGCTGGGATTTCTGGTGGCCCTGGTGCTGCGCACCTACACGCCTTTCCCAGCGTCGGTCCGGACGTCGGTGGCGGTGATGGGCGTGATTATGAGCTCTGCAGTAGGCTTGTTTTTCGGGATTTACCCCGCGCTGCGAGCGGCGAAGCTGGATCCAGTGGTTGCCTTGAGGTCGGAGTGATGGCTCTGATGACCCTCGAGCAGGTGCGCGAGAACTTCCTTGCGGCCATGGAGACGCTGCGGTCGTCGAAGGTGCGGTCGGCTTTGACGGTGCTGGGAATCGTCATCGGCGTGTCTTCGGTGATTTCCATGGCCGCGATCATTCAAGGGCTAAACAAGTTCGTGCAGGATAAAGTGGAGTCGCTCGGCTCGCGAACGTATTTCCTGACGCGCTTTCCGCCGGGGACGGACCCTTCGCGCATGCCGCAAAGGTATCGCGTGCGCCGCTATTTTGAATATAACTACGCCGAGTACATCCGGCAGGCTGCTCCCGACATCGAGGATGTCAACACGGTCGGGACCCGCGGGTTTTTCCTGGGGGACACAAACCTGATTACTTACGAGGACCGCAGCGTGGAAAAGCTGATTGTGCGCGGTGCGGAGCCGTCCTACACCGCGGCCTTGCCGCTGTTTACGATTGCGCGCGGACGGTTTATCAGCGCGTTGGACGAGGCCCACGCGCGTCCGGTGGTGGTGCTGGGCGCGGCGATCAGCGAGTCGCTTTTCCCCCATGAAGACCCCATCGGCAAGACCGTGCGCATCAACGGAAGCACGTATGAGGTGATTGGAACGTTCGAACACGAGCAGGGGCTGTTTCTTGGCCCGGGCGTAGACATTTTCGCCATCATTCCGCTGAGCAAATTCCACAAAGAATATCCCGAAGCGAAAGAGCTGATCATGATTTTCACCGTCCCCAAAAACGTGAATGTGGAGACCGCGCAAGGCGAAGTGATTCAAGCCATGCGGCGGCTGCGGCGCGTTCCGGCTGGCAAGGAAAATGATTTCGAATTGAGCTCGCCGGACTTTCTGAGCAATTTGTGGAACCAACTGACGGGCGCGCTGGTGATTTTGACGACGGTCATCAGCTCGATCGGGCTGCTGGTGGGCGGGATTGGCGTGATGAACATCATGCTGATTTCCGTGACGGAGCGCACGCAGGAGATCGGCGTGCGCAAGGCCATTGGGGCGCGGCGCGCGGATGTGCGACTCCAATTCTTGCTAGAGGCGGTCGCGCTCACGCTGGTGGGCGGGACGATCGGGATTTTGATTGGGGCGGGCATCTCGACATTGGTACGCGTGACGGTGCCGTCGGTTCCGGCGACGCTTTCCTATTTGTGGGTGACGATTGGATTTGTGATTTCGGTGAGCGTGGGATTGTTCTTCGGGTATTACCCGGCGAATTTGGCGGCGAATCTCGATCCGATTGATTGCTTGAGGTATGAATAAGAAAGGGATCGGTGATTTGCGACCGGGGATTGGTCGAAGAGACGCAGCGCCAAATTTAAGGAGAGACTCTGCAGCTTTTCGAGCCCCAGCTGGCCATTTCCGGCCAGCATGTTGCGCCCCGCGAAGCGCGCGTGAATTTGCCTCCACAAGCTAAACGGGGGCGGGGAAGTATTCTTCGGTCCACCCGAGTTCGGCGAGAGCGTGCTGAAGGCGCGCAAGAGGCAGGCCGACCACGTTGAAATAGCACCCTTCAATCCGAGGGATGTAGCGGCCGGCGTAGCCCTGGATGGCGTAAGCTCCGGCCTTGTCATGTGGTTCACCGGTGGCCAGATAGCGAGTGATTTCGTCGTCGGAGAGCGGGGCGAATTCGACGAGCGTGGTTTCGACAAAGCAGAGGCGTTCGGCGTCGGGAAGGCGAATGAGCGCGACGCCGGTGAGGACGGAATGGGTGCGGCCGGAAAGCTTTTCGAGCATACGGCGAGCATCGTCGGAGGAACGCGGCTTGCCAAAAATGTGGCCGTCGAGGACCACCTCGGTGTCCGCGGCGATGATGATGCCGGCTCCGACGGCGCGTGCGGCGGCGAGATCCGCCTTGGCCTGCGCTAGACGGAGAACCAGATCCTGGGGCAACTCGTCAGGATACGGCGTCTCGTCGATGGCCGACGAAAGCACCGAGAAATGATAGCCCGCATGGCGAAGGATTTCCGCGCGGCGGGGTGAAGCAGATGCAAGAATCAGCTTCATAGGGGTGATCCCTGACCCGTGTTCCGTGAGCCGTAGAAGAGGCTGACAAGCGACTGCCAACAGCCAAGCGAAACGAGCGACGCTTGCTGGATAGCACTCACGGGCGGGTTTAATTCGCAAGCATACTACAGCGAAAGCAAGATGGCAGCCGGGGCGGTAGGACAGGCTCTTTCGGTCAGATGACCACGGATTCTTGATACTCGCCGAAGAGGCGGCGGAGAGCGTCGGAGATTTCGCCGATAGTGACGTAAGCTTCGACGGCGGCGAGGATGGTGGGGAGGAGATTCTGGGACGTTGCGGCACGGCGCTGGAGTTCGGCGAGAGCGGACTCGACGCGGGCGGAGTCACGGCGGGCGCGAAGTGCACTGAGGCGAGAGATTTGGGAGCGCTCGACTTCTTCGTCGATGCGGAGCGTGGGAATTTGGCGGTGTTGTTCAGCGATAAAGTCGTTGACACCAACGACGATTTGTTCTTTCTTCTCGACGGCGCGCTGAAATTCGAACGCCGCTTTCTGAATCTCGCCTTGCACGAAGCCGGTCTCGATGGCGGGGAGCATCCCGCCCAGCGAATCAATTTTGGCGATGTATTCTTCGGCACCGCGCTCGATTTCGTTGGTGAGATGTTCGATGGCGTAAGAACCGGCAACCGGGTCGATGGTATTGGCGACGCCGGTTTCGTGGGCGATGATTTGCTGCGTGCGGAGAGCAATGAGCGCTGAATCTTCCGTGGGTAACGCGAGGGCTTCGTCGAGAGAATTGGTGTGCAAGGACTGGCAACCGCCAAGAACCGCCGCGAGAGCCTGGATAGCAACGCGGACGATGTTGTTTTCCGGCTGCTGCGCGGTGAGAGAGGAACCGGCGGTTTGCGCATGAAAACGCAGAAGCAGCGAGCGCCGATCCTTCGCGTGGAAGCGGTCGCGCATGATTTTAGCCCACAGGCGGCGCGCGGCGCGGTACTTGGCGATTTCCTCGAGCAGATCGTTGTGGGCATTGAAGAAGAAGGAAAGCTGCGGCGCAAATTCGTCGACGCTGAGACCGGTATCGAGCGCGGCTTGGACGTAAGCAATCCCGTCGGCGAGGGTGAATGCGATTTCCTGGACGGCTGTCGAGCCCGCTTCGCGAATGTGGTAGCCGGAGATGGAGATGGTGTTCCAGCGCGGGAGATGGTCGCGACACCAGGCGAAAATGTCGGTGACGATGCGCATGGCGGGGCGCACGGGATAAATGTACGTGCCGCGGGCGATGTATTCCTTGAGGACGTCGTTTTGCACGGTGCCGGAAAGTTTTTGCAGATTGGCGCCTTGTTTCTTCGCCACCGCGACGTAGAGGCAAAGAAGAATCGCCGCGGTGGCGTTGATGGTCATGGAAGTGGAGACCTTTTCGAGCGGGATGCCGTCGAAGAGCGTCTCCATGTCTTCCAGGGAGTCAATGGCCACGCCGACTTTGCCGACTTCACCGAGGGCCAGAGGGTGGTCGGAGTCGAGGCCGATTTGCGTGGGGAGATCGAAGGCCACGGAAAGCCCCGCCTGGCCTTTGCCCAGAAGATAGCGATAACGCTGGTTGGATTCGACGGCGGTTCCGAAGCCGGCGTACTGGCGCATGGTCCAGAAGCGCCCGCGATACATCGTGGGATAGATGCCGCGAGTGTAAGGGAATTCGCCGGGATAGCCGAGGGCGGTTTCGGGATCCCCCGAGCCAAGACCCTCTTTCGTGTAGAGAGGATCAAGGGGCAAGCCGGAGAGCGTGGTGAATTTTCGCTTGCGCTCAGCGGGAGGGGCGGATTTGGCTTTCGTTTCAGACATGGAGGGGAAGAAAATGGAAAACAGAAAATGGAAAATGGCGCCGTGCGAGCTGGTGGCCACTGAAATCTAAAAACATAGGCCTGCCTTAAAGCGTGCCGGGCTAAAACCCGGCCTCTACAAAATCCCGCGAATCCGCCTCATCGAAAACATGCCTTCACAACTTGCGCGAGTAGCGGAACGAAGTGACCGCGAAAAACACGAGCAAGCCCGCGATGGCTACGGCCACGCCGACGAGCCAGCGGGATACATCGCGGGTCCAAGCGCGAAACGCGGCGTTGAGCCAGCCTACGGCAAGAACGGCAAAGACCGCGCCGACGACTTCATGAAAAAGCTGCCGCAGCACTCGCCACAAGCGGCGGAATCCGCCCGGGGGGCGAGAAGCGCTGGCGGCGTTTGCTGGCGTGGACATAAAAGCATCTTAGCGCAAAACACCAATGCGCCGGAAAGCCCGAGGAGCTTCCTTGTAGGACCTTAGTCCGCGCGTGTGCAGGGAAAATACCCTGTGGACAGATTGGAGACAACAGTGTGAAGCTCTCTTGTATCCAACACGACGTGAGCCTAAAATGGCTCTAGAAGTTACGGGAGAATCCCCCTTGCAACTCGACGATCACTTGAAGAACCTGCTCCGTGAATTGGGACACGCGATCAACGACACGGTATCGGAATCTGACCGCATCACCGGCGCGATTGCCGGAGTGCGCGCGCATGGATACGACATCGTGCTGAAGCTGGACGCCACGATTGGGTTGGCAAAGCGCGGCGAGGCCACCGCGGAAGACGCGAAGCTGACGACGCAGGACCGCCGCTTCCTCGAGTCGCTGCGCATCCAGGTGGACCAGGAATCAATGGCGGAAGAAACGGACAAAAAGCCGGTGGCGAAGCTAGCGATGACACCGCAGGACCTGCGATTTCTGAAGTCCCTGCGGATTGCCACGGACGACGTCGAATGAAGAGTTTCGCCAAAGCCGCAGGGCTCGCGCTGCCGGCATTTCTGGCAGCAGCAGCCTTTTGCCCCTCAGCCGCGGCCCAGGCGCCGGTGGCGCCTGTGGTGGACACGGCGGTGCCGATCGTAGTGAGCATAGTGAAACCGAAGCCCAAGGCCAATGGGCTGGCGAAATTTGAAGGCTTTATCATGCACGCGAACATCGCGCAAATCACGGCACGGGCCAAGGGAAGCGATCTGACCATCCTGACGTTCCCGCTTTCCGAGCAAGCCTCGCAGAAAATGCAGCAGATCGTGGACCAGGGCGGCTACCAATACGGCGACAAGATCACGGTTTATTACAACCCCGCAACGATGGAAGCCATGAAGTTCAAAGGGAAACCCTCGAAGCCGATTTGATTCTTTTGTGAGGCGGCCCATGTTGCGCCTCCCAGCGGTTGCCGGACGCTTTTATCCTTCCAATCCTCAAGAACTCACTTCCCTCATTCGCGAATATTCCCGGCCTGATCCCGAGCGCGAAGCGATTTCGGTAAAGGCATGCCTCGTGCCTCATGCGGGCTATCGGTACTCGGGCCACGTGGCGGGAGCCGTGTATGCGCGCGTGGCCTGGCCGCGGAAAATCATCGTGCTGGGGGTGCGGCATTATCCACGGGGCGAGCCGGCGGCGATCCTCTCCGATGGCGCGTGGCGGACGCCGCTAGGAGACGCACCGATCGACGAAGGGCTGGCGGCGGAATTGCGGGGAGAGTGCCCGTTGCTGCGCGAAGACAGCGTGGCGCACAGCACGGAGCACTCGCTGGAAGTGCAACTGCCGTTTCTGCAGGTGCTGGCGCCGGGATTCTGGTTTGTCCCGGTGGCGCTCGGAACGGTCGAGTTCGAATCATTGGTCAGCGTGGGCGAGGCGCTGGGACGCGTTCTCAGCAAAGCGAAAGAAAGCGTGCTGCTGCTGACCACGTCGGATTTGAACCACTACGAAGATGACGCGACGACGCGGAACAAGGACCGCAAGGCCATTGACCATTTGCTGGCGCTCGATGCACGAGGACTCTACGACACTTGCCGCAACGAAGAGATTTCCATGTGTGGCCTGGGCCCGGCAGTGGCCATGCTCACCGCGCTAAATGCACTCGGCGCGAAGAACGCAGAATTGGTGAAATACGCGACTTCCGCTGACGTTTCTCTAGACCGCAGCCAAGTAGTTGGATATGCGGGGATGATTTTTTCCTAAGCGACGCTCGGCAGCGGATTCGCAGATCAAAATAAAAACGACTCTTCGCTCTTGTCGAAGAGCCGTTTTTGCGTCTGTAGATGCGAATCGCCTAGTGCGGGCGGCCGCCGCCGGAAGAGCCGTGAGACGCGGGAGCCGGCGCCGAGTGCATGGAACCGCCACCCATACTCGCGCTGGAGCCGCCCGAAGAGCGGGAGCCACCCGATCCGCCCCAGGAACCGCGCGAACCGCCGCTCGCAGAGCTACGCTCACCTCCGCCGGAATAACGGGGGACGGGAGGCGGAACGCTGTTGCGCGGCGCCATGGTGTTTCGCGCGGTGGTCGAAGGAACTCGAGCCATGTTGTTTCGAGCCTCTCGATTCCGAGGGACCTTCGCGGAACTCGTCGCGCTGTTAGAGTTCACGTAGCGGTGCTCTTTAGGATCGTAGATGGTCGAAGAGTCTTTGCCGGTCGAGACGATCCGCGCGCCGGAGCTGCTTTCCAGGAAGGTTCTCGAAACGCGCTCAGGAGGAGTGGAGGCCATGAGACTATTGCTGAAGGCGTCTTTCGGCACGGACTTTACGGTTTCCCATTTTGCTCCAGGTTCGGAGGCGATCCCGCGCCGCCCAGCTAGATCGCTCGAACCGGTGGGCGAAAGAATTCCGTGTTCGAGATTCAGGGGGGCCTTGCCCTTGGCGTCTAACGGATTCATGGGGACGATCCCCAGGGTGTTGCTATTGCGGACAAAAACGGCAGTTGCGGGCCGATACACCGGCCGCGGCGCATGGACTCTAGGCGGATTGCGCTTAATGGGAACCCCGCCACCGGGGGAATAGCCGTAATACCCGGGATAACCGTAAAGCATAGGAGCTGAGTAGAACCAGCCGCCACAGCCGGCGTCAAACAGCCAGCCACCATAATGGTAGGGAGCCCAGCCCCAGGGTTGGAAGCTGTCCCAGGTCCAGCCGAAAACGGGATCCCAAATCCACTGACCATCGGTGAAGGGCGACCAGCCGAACCCAACACCGAAGGGTCGCCAGCCATAACCATAACCCCCGCAATTAAAAAAGGAACCGTAGGAATAAAGGCTACCAAATCCCGGGGCGTAATAGGGAGAACTGGTGTATTGCATCGCGGCCGAAGTGGCCGTGGAAACCGTGTCAATCTGGCCGGAAACCCAGCGATCAAATTCATCTGGCTCAGGAAGGCGGCCAATGTTTACCGAAGCTTCCTCACCCGCTTTCATGGCAAGCGATTGCCCTTTTTCGAGGCGCGTGGTCTCGTCCTGATGCAGAACACTGACCTGCCCAGCGATCTCTTCGACCGTGCTGGCATCGTCAAAATTATCCAGACGGAAGGTCGCGCGGCGGCCTGCTTCAACAGTGAAATCTCCGCCGGTCACGCTGAAATAATCGCCCTCCAAAGGGTTCACATGAAACGAAGCGCTGCCTTGCCGCAAAACCAGGCGGGTAATCAAAGCGCCGTCTTTCAAAGAAAGGTCGTAAAACTCAAGAACCGTGTTTTCCTTCAAGAAAGCCAGCGTGCCGTTCTCAAATTCCACTTCGGCGCGCCCGTTGTCGGTAGAGAGAACGTAGCCTTGTCGCATGGGCAGGTTCAACGGGGCCCTGTCCCAGTCCGCCTTCGAGTCGGCCAACGGATCTCCATGCGTTTTTGTAGCGAAGCGCACGTCGCCGGTGACCACGCTGAGCCGGATGATGCGGGCATGGCTCGTGCCCGCGGAAGCGCGCGGCCCGCCCAGGAACAGCGCTACGAGAAAACCTGGAAACAGCACAGGAAGCAGTTTGCGGGAAGTCATAATTCACCCCCTAGCGGGGACGCGGCCTAAACATTAGACGGCAGGGAGAAGCGCCACGTTACGCGCTTGAAATCCCCTAAGAGATAGTCTCGCCGAGGGTTGTCGGCGTCAAGGGGGAGAAACGCGCAGGGCGAATAACGTGCATCCGGGGCACGATTCATTCGTTTCTTGACACTCCTATGGGGAAACGCTAGTTTCACACCGCGGGGGGACGTCCAGGTTGTCCGCTTTTGTGTTCCCTACCCTTTCGTCCTTATCCCGATACCGGAAGTGGGGCGTTTAAGCACTTGAGTTGGCACGCGATTGCGGAGGGCGAAGTCTCATCGCTAGGGGGACGAGATTCATGAAAACACTATTTAGGGTTCTCTTTTCCGGGGCCGTGTTGCTCGTTGGTGTACTGACCGGTTTGCGCGCTTTCGGTCAAGGCGGCGCGACGGGGGCCATCAGCGGGAGCGTGGTGGACACAAGCGGCGGCTCGGTAGCTGGCGCGGACGTGCAAATCATCGATGCGCGCACGGAAGTGGTAGTTCGAAAGCTATCCACAGGTTCGGACGGATCGTTCGTTGTGCCGCTGCTCCCCCCGGCTACATACTCTGTGGTCGTCGACAAAGCGGGGTTCGCTCGAGCCAGGGCGGATGGCATTGAAGTGCGGGTTACGGAAACCACCAAACTCACAATCACGCTCAAGCCAGGGGAGGTCAGCGAGAAGGTGGAGATTTCGGCACAAGTCACCACAGTCGATACCAGCAATGCTACCACCGGCCAATCGCTCGGTACGGAAACGGTCCGCGAACTGCCCCTGGCCACAGAGAACTATCAGCAATTGCTGACACTTTCTTCCGGTGCCCAGAGCGAGCTGAATGCCTCCGCCCAACTCGGGCGAGGTGTGGTAAAAATCTTTGTGAACGGGCAGCGCGAGGACAACAACAACTACTTGATCGAAGGAATCAGCGCGACGGACTACAACGTGGCGCAGAGCTACTATGTTCCCCTCCCGAATCCCGATGTCATCCAGGAATTCAAGGTACAGACGTCTTTGTATGACGCGAGCCAGGGACGCAATGGCGGAGGAAACGTAAATGCCGTGCTGCGGAGCGGCACGCGCGAGCTTCATGGGGATGCCTACGAGTTTTTCCGCAACGACGCTCTGAACGCGAACGAGTTCTTCCACAACGCCACGAGGCAACCCAGGCCACCGGTCAAGCAGAACATCTTTGGCGCGAGTCTCGGCGGGCCGGTAGGAAAAGAGAAACTAGGATTTTTCTTTGTGAACTATCAGGGGACGAGGCAGCGGAGCGCCCTGTCTCCCGGAACGCAGATTGACAATCCGGGATTCCCGATCCTGCCGTCCGACCGCACTTCTCCCAATTTCGTGAACGAAATGATTGCCGACTTCAGCACCCCCGCGGCGGGATCGTGCCCGGCGATGCCGCTGCCCGGCATTGATCCGGTGGTTCTGAAACTGCTGCAGTTCAAGAGCAACCAGTTTGGAAATACAACTGGCGGGTATCTGATTCCCTCTTTGCCCGGCGCGCCCGGTGTGAGCGTGAACCCGGTTACCTGCCAGGTGACGTTGAACTCAGCGCCGTTTGTCGTAAGCAGAACCGGGAAATACACGGACGACCAGTTCACTACCAACTGGGACCGCGAATTCCGCGGCGGCCAGGACAAAATATCGGCGCGTTTCTTCTTTTCCGCTTCGGAATCCTTCCTGCCTTTCGGCGCGGGCGGCTTGGAGGCTTCCTTGGGAGGGACACTGGCAAGCAGCATCAGCTCGACCGATCTGGACTTTCCCTACGACATTCCCGTCGGGGCGCGGTTTTTCAGCGTCAACGAGACGCATCTGTTCAGCCCCTCGCTGGTCAATGATTTCCGCTTCGGATTTGTGCGCATCAATGACAGCCTGGTCAACGTGCCCCCGGTGACGGCCGCGGATCTGGGGATTAACCGACCGACGAGCAACATTACGAAGTCCATTTACAAATTCACCTTCGGTTCCTCGGGTTTCCAGATTGGCCCGACGCCGCCAGCCGATCAATTCCAGATTCAAAACAATTTCAATTTCGTGGATACCGTGAGTTGGATCAAAGGAGCGCATGATCTCCGGTTTGGCGGCGAGACCATCCGGGTCAACTTGGACAAGAAATTTCCACAGACGTTCAACGGGCAATTGTTTTTCGTCAACGCACCGGGGCTGACGGATTTTCAGAGCTTTTTGGAAGGCTCGGCGACTTCCAGTTTTGGAGGCGGCGGGCTGTACAACCACCGCTACCGGGCGGGCAATTTCGGTTTGTTCGCCGAGGACGATTGGAAGACGACCAAGGACCTGACTCTAAATTTGGGAGTGCGCCTGGAAGCAAACGGGGCTTTCTACGACAAGCTGTGCCACATTGGCAACATTGACGAGGAGCTGGCGGCGAACCATCAATATCCCATGATTTACGGTGGTTGCGCCAATCACTTGGGAGTGCCGGGATTTACCGGCAGCGGAAGCGACACCACCTATAAGAACGACTACTCGACAGGTTTCGCCCCGCGGGTCGGTTTGGCGTACAACTTTGCCGGAAGCAGCAAAACGGTGGTGCGGGCCGGCTTCGGTATCTATTATGTCCGGGAAGATGTGGGCAGCGTCGATCAACTTTCGTTCCAGGCTCCGATCTTGCCTATTGTTTTTGCCGGGAGCCCCGCGAATGGATTCACGAATTTCTTCGCGCCCTGTGCCGCTACCAACCCGCTGCCTTACAGCCCGTACTGCGACCCGGCCACAGGATTGGGTTCCAATCCAAACGCGATCCCGCCGGCAGGCAAGCTGGATCCGAGTTTCATTCCGTGCCAATCGGTGTTTACCGGATTCAGCGGTAATCCCAATATGCCCGGGGTTCCGCCAAATTATCAATGCGCGGCCAACAGTCCCGGGAGCATACCCACGGAGTTTGTGTTCACTCTGGCGGTTCCGCGGCATTTCGTCGTGCCGAACACGCAGCAGTGGAACTTGACCATCCAGCGGGACCTTGGCAGGCGGTGGATTCTCGAGGTCGGTTACATCGGAACGCACGGGCTCCATCTGCGATCGACCCGCACAGACATTCCGGAACGGCTGGCGAGCCCCACCAACCCGATCATCGTTACCGATGCAAGCGGAAACCGCATACCCATTACGACCAATACCATCGCCAATGGGCCCATTCGTTCCGCTAATCCGCAGATCGACGGGTACAACGGTTTCGAGATTTTTGACAACGCGGCCTATTCGCATTACAACTCGCTGCAGACCACTTTGTCTCGCCGCTGGGGCCCGGGCTATTTTCAAGCCGCGTACACCTTTTCGAAGTCCATCGATGAAGGCTCCAGCGGAAACACGGCGTTTGCCACGGTATACAACGATGAATCCAACCTGAGTGATTCCCGCGGCCTCTCCGACTTTGACCGTACACACCGCCTGTCGGTTTCTTATCGTTACGACCTGCCGTTTTTGTCCACTGCCACGGGATGGCAGCATGGACTACTGGCCAACTGGGCGGTCAGCGGCATTACCATTTTTCAATCCGGAACGCCTTTCACGGTCATTGATTCCTCGGCGGGGTCCGCTTACATCGGGCCGGGCTTCACAACCACGCTGACGGGAGAACTTGCGCCGGGAGGAACCGTTCGGAAGGGCTACGCGGGAGGCGGGATTCAGAACGAAGTGAATAACGGCTATTTGAACGTGTCCAATTTCACCACCGTTCCTGTCCTGACTACCGCGCAGGGCGGAGATGGCGTCGTAACCGGCTTTGGCAACCTGGGCCGCAATACCTATCGCGGCCCGCGCCAACAGAACTGGGATTTCTCGCTCATCAAGAGTCTCAAGCTTACCGAAAAGCACTCGCTGCGGTTCACGACCGACTTTTTCAACATCTGGAATCACGCGAATTTTGCCAACCCGTCGGTGACGGATGTGGAAACCATCACGCATGACCCTGCGGGAAATCCAACGAACGCGGGCACGTTTGGAAAGATTTTTTCTACACTAGGCACGCCACGGTTGATTCAGTTTTCGCTGCGCTACGCGTTCTAGGCCGCGAAACCAAATTGTCTTCTCATGGAGAGACGCGCGCGGCTGCCTAGCGGAGAGTTGGCATCTAGAATTTCCATCCCGAGGCCGCAAAGCAGGGAACTTGACTACAGAGCCTCGCGGCGGCCTGAACAGTGATACGATCTTTTGCGGCTTCGACCGATGACCCGCATTGCATCGCGCATTTCGCAGTTGCATGGAGAAGGCGCGCTAGCGGTGTACTCCCGCGCCAAGGAACTGGAACGGCTGGGCCGTTCGGTCATTCACTTGGAGCTCGGCGAACCGGATTTTCATCCTGCAGCGCCGATAGTGGATGCGCTGCGCGCGGCCGTAGTGGCGGGGCGCGACCGTTATTGCGCGACCCGCGGCTTGCCGGCCCTCGGCGAAGCCATCGCTGCGTATTTAAAGCGCACGCGGCGGCTGGACGTCGCGGCGGGGCAGGTGCTGGTGGCGCCGGGCTGCAAGATGGCGCTTTCGCTGGCCATGATGGCGCTTATCGAGCCGGGCGACGAAGTGCTCTACCCCGATCCCGGCTTTCCGATTTATCCCTCCTTCACGCGCGGGCTTGGGGCAAAAGCAGTGCCCTTTGGCCTGGAAGAGAAAAATCAGTTTCAGCCGGATTTGCAAGAGATCGCCGCGAAGATCACGCCGCGGACCAGCATGATCATTTTCAATTCGCCGAATAATCCGACCGGCACCGTTTTCAGTTCGAGCGCGCTCGAAAGAATTGCCGAACTCGCGCGGCAACATGATCTGTGGGTTGTTTCCGACGAGATTTATGCGCGAATACTTTTTGGCGGCGAATATCAATCCATTTGGGCGCTTCCTGGCATGGCCGAGCGCACGGTGATTATTGACGGCTTTTCGAAAACCTTCGCGATGACCGGTTGGCGGCTAGGATATGCCGCAGCGCCGGCCGAGGTGATCGATGCCATGGATTTGCTGGTGCTGAACACGTTTACTTGCGCTGCGGAGTTCACACAGGTGGCGGCCATCGAAGCGCTGCGCGATACCACGGGGGCCGTGGACGCGATGGTCGAGGAATACCGCAAGCGTCGAGAACTTTTCGTCGCCGGGCTGAATCGCATTCCCGGGTTTCGTTGCCAGCCGCCGCAAGGCGCGTTCTACGCGTGGGTGAATATCGAGGAGACGGGGCTCTCTGCCGAAGAGGTGCACACGATTTTGCTTGAAGAAGGCGGCGTCGCGGGAATCGCGGGAGCCGCGTTTGGCCGGGGCGGAAGGAAGTACCTGAGGTTTTCGCTGGTGAGCGCGCGGAACCTGCTCGAAGACGCGCTCGAGCGCATGCAGAGGGTGTCGATGCACTGGCGCGCCGCGGTTTCGCGGTGAACAACCATCAATAATTCTCAAAGAGAGCCCGCATGGTGCCGATGAACCAGATGATTCGTATCCTTGCGATTTCTTTTGTGGCCATGTGTTCAGCAGCGGCCACGCGTGGGCAGGCCAAGCCGCTACCGAGCGGCGACGTGCAGAAAATCTATGAGCGCCTGCTCGAGCACATTGACACCATTCCCATCTACGACAATCACTCGCACGCTACGTTTCCCGATGATTCGGACATGGATGCGATGGCCGCCCCGCCTGGTGAAAGCTCCGTGATTCGGTTGCGCGAGGACAATCCTGAATTCGTGGCCGCCGCGAAGGCGCTTTTCGGTTATCCTTACGCTGACTTCCAGCCTGAACACGCCAAATGGCTCATCGACAAGAAGAAAGCGGCCGAAGCTTCCGGCACAACGGCGTATTGGGACAGCATTCTGGACAAGCTGAACATCGAAACGTGCCTCGCCAATCGTGTGGCGCTTGCGCCATATTTGGATCCCCAACGCTTCCACTGGGTTTTCTTCGTGGATTCGTTTCTGTTTCCCTTTGACAATCGCGACCAAGCGGGCAAGAACGGCGATATGGCCGTGTACATTCCGCTACAGGAAAGAGTGCTTCAGCGCTACATGAAGCAGGAAGGCGTGAGCGGCTTGCCGCGAGACCTTTCCGGATACGAAAATTTCGTGCGCCAAACGCTGGCCGACAATCAGAAGAAAGGTGGCGTAGCCATGAAGTTCGAAGCCGCCTATTTCCGGTCACTTTATTTTGGCGACCCGCGGCGCGCTACAGCGGAGGCCATTTACGCGAAGTATCATGCGGGGGGCGTGCCTTCGGACGACGAATACACTACTTTCCAGGATTACGTGTTTCGCGTGCTGATCGATCAAGCGGGGAAGCTCAATCTCCCGGCGCATTTTCACAGCGCCGTGGGCATCGGGGATTACTTCCGCCTGACGAACGGCAACCCGCTGAATCTCGAAAACGTGCTGCGCGATCCGCGGTACAAAAACGTGAAGTTCGTGCTGATTCATGGCGGTTATCCCCACACGCTTGAAATGATCTGGCTGACCGCGGCGAAAAACGTGTACACGGATTCTTCGTTGATGGGTTATTACGTTTATCCTTCGGAGCTGAAGAACATCCTGAAGCAATGGATCTCGCTGTTTCCCGACAAAATCATGTTTGGGTCCGACGCGTTTCCTTTCAACGACGCGGTAGGGGCGGAGGAAACGTTCTGGCTGGCGGCGCGCTCGGCGCGAACCGCTGTGGCCGCCGCGCTTGCCGAACTCGTGGCGGAAGGCGCGTTCACGGAGGCCAGAGCGCTTGAACTCGCCCGCATGTACCTGCACGATAACGCCGTGAAGCTTTATGGAGATGGCCGATGAGCACCTCGACGCAGGCGAAATACATCCCCTGGAAAAGTGTGGAACATGAGCAGTTGAATGAGCTCATCGGCCGCGAAATGGTTGTGGGCGATAGGATCATGCTGGCGCGCGTGTTTCTGAAGAAAGGCGCGCATGTGCCGCTGCACCATCACCCTAACGAACAGGTCACCTACATCCTGGAAGGCGCGCTCAAGTTTGCCATCGACGGCAAAGAAATCGTCGTGCGCGCCGGCGAGGTCCTGTGCATCCCCCCGAACATGCCCCACGAGGCCTGGGCCTTACAAGACACTCTAGATCTCGACGTTTTTGACCCTCCCCGCGAAGACTGGCTAAGCAAGACCGATCAGTACTTGCGCCACGGCCGGTAGAGGTCCCAGCCGTTCAGATAAATCATTAGGCAGGAGTCGGCCTGAGTACTACTTGGACTTCCTAACAGATTAATACGGTCTACAACGGATTGCACCGGTTCTGCAATCGCCATCTAATAAAAAGGCTACAGCATTCTGGCGGCTTTTCGAGCAGGCCCCCAGAGACAAGGCAGACGCCACACATCAATGGTCCACGCACGAGCCCAGTCGCCCGGAATCTGACTTTCCACCGAAAGCCACAGCTCGAACCCAGTTCAGTGCGGCGCAAACAGCGTCGGCCTTGGCCAGTAAAAAGCTTGCGCGGCATGTATACGTTATGTATTTTGATAAAAATTTAACCGGCAGAACCGAAAAAAGACTCCCCGTCATGGTGGTGGTGCGGCTCTCGGCTATCGAGGCCGGGGGTATTGAAGTCGAAGAAAAAACCTACACCGATAATCTCAGTTCCCGCGGCGTGCGCGTTTGCTCCACGCATCGTTGGCAACCCGGAGATCAAGTAGAGGTGGCCCCCGTTGACCAGGGGCCCCCCATGCAAGGGGAAGTTGTCTATTGCGAGAGGTTCGACAAATCGCGTTTTTTCGTGGGACTCAAGTTCCCTCGCGGGCGCGCTCCCTGGCGGGTTTTGCAGCGGTACGAAAACTCCTGACGTCAAACGCGAATGCGGTTGAACGGGAACTCCCAGCACGACTTCATGCTCCTTCACAGCAGTTCGGCCGCCAAGGCGTCTTCGTTAGCGGGCGAACGTTCGCCTGAAGGTTTTCCTTTTGCCTTGTGGACTTGAAAGAGCGTAGACAAAGGTTCTGGTGTTGTTTACCGTAGCGGTGTGGCGGGCAGGCTTGGGGGGGCAGCCCTCGGAGAGGCACATCATGAAAAGTCTGTTTGTGTCTGCGTTGCTGCTGTTGGGGGCGGTGTGCCGATCGCAGGGGCAAGTCAACACCCCGAATCCCGTCATGAATATGGACAACGCGGCGCCGGAGTTCTCCACGACATCGGCCGAGAGGGTTACGCTGCCTGATTTTCTTGCCGTTGCAGATTCGTTCGCGCAACCCCGCACAAAGGCAACACCTTTCTTCCCGGCACCCCATGTGGGCACGGCCCTGATAGCGGAACCCGTTCCGCCTAAGCCAGCCACGCCTTCCCCCGATCCGAGGTTCGTTTATGGAGGCCGAGATGACTATCGCTGGCAACTCGGCCTGGCGTTCGCCTGGTTTCGTTTTCGGTCCTCGGTTTTCAATTCCAACGAATTCGGAATAAAGACTACCGTCACTTATTTTCTAAACGAGTGGCTAGGTGTCGAAGGGGGTTAACCGGCGCATTTGGAGGTCATGGCGCGAAAATAGCCCTCTATGGCGGAGGCCCTAAAGTGGCGTGGCGCCAAAAACGATGGGAGCCCTGGCTGCACGCGATTGTTGGTGGTGGACATGAAGGTCCCGAGACGGTTCCAGGCGGCCGCAACTCGTATGCCATGCACTTCGGCGGCGGGGCGGATTACCGCTGGAATCCGCATCTCCTTCCGTGCGGAAGGAGATTACGTGCACGCTGGATTCTTTTATCAAACGCAAGACCATTTTCAGCTGGCCGGGGGTGCGGTCATTCCCTTCTAAGCGCGGGCTCGACGCTCCCGCGTCAACGCCGCGCTGTTCCGTAGAACACCCCCTTTCCGCCCCGCAGATTGCGCCCGTAAGAGAAGACGGCAGTCACTCCGCCGAGGATGCGCACCTTGCATTGCAAGCCGGAGTCCCACAGCCAGCGCTGGGAACCGAAAAACCCTGAGGACTCTGCGATGGCGCCGTTGTCCAGAAACGGCCCCAGCTTCAGGCTGAAAAGCCCGTTTCCGTAAATGTTTTTGTCCGTTTCCCAATTGGCCAGGAAGTATCGCCGCCCGAGCGGCGCGGCTCCCTTCCTGCCGTCTATCGTTCCCGCATGACCGCGAAGCCACAGATCGTTATCGCGCTCCACACCCAATTGAAAAAGTTCGTCGAGCGAAACTTTGCCAGCGGTTGCGCCCGCGCGAATCCGCCCGCGCATCTCGTAATCGTCCCCTTTCGCCTGGGGGAACCACTCGGCGCGCAGTGCCCCTCGGAGTGTGGCGAAAGGTCCGAGCGCACCGGCAAACTCGCGGCCTGCCGTGGCCTTGACGGACGAATCCAGCGTGAAGCGGCGTTCCGGAACGCGCGCCAAGGTCCGTTCCGCACCTAGCCAGCCACCCACAGAATTTCCGCCGGTGAAAGGTGTACGCTGCGCCCGCGGGAGCGAACTGCCCACATTGCGAAAATTGCGATTGCCGGCTTCGGCGCCCGCGCTCCAACTCGAGCGCCCGTTGCTAACGCCGCGAAATTCAGCGCCCGCGACAATCCGCCGCAGGTTTAGATCCGTCATAGGAGTAACGGCGCCCGCGAAAGTTTGCGACAAGTTCCAATTCTCATTGCGGGCATCCGCGTAGAACTTCAAGCGCAAACTTGGATGGTCGTAAACAGGGATCGAAAAATCGACAAAGACACGGCGCTTCTGGGCGTCCCACCGCACCAGCGAAGTCAGGTTCATGGCGCGGTGCCCCAGATTGTAAATCCCGGGATAAACCGTTCCGTAGGGCAGGCCACTCAAGAGGGAGACGATCCCTTCCGCTTTGGAAGGGCCTCCGAAGTCCCTTTCCTTCAGATGCACAGTCAGATCGTAATCTCCGGATTCCGCGGCTGTGAGTTCGATGCGGCGCCCTGAAAAAATACCCAGGTTGTCCAGGCGCGATTCCGTGGTGAGCATCGCCCCAGCGGTCAGCACTTGAGGAGCATTGAAAGCCAAAACACGTTTCTCGAACGATTTGGACAATTGCAGCGACGGCACGAATGCCACGCTTCTTAGCCGCGGCTTATCTTCGAAATTCCAATACTTCACTGCGGCCTCCAAATTTCCTTCCAGGAAATAAATTGTCGCGAGGAATTCGTGCGGGTATGCCCCGCGCGGATTCAACCACAGCGCGGTTTGCAGGTCTTTCTTGGCAAGGTGAAAATTCTTCTGCTTATACGCGACGCCCGCAAGCTCCACTGGAAAACGCGAATCGCCTGGAGATTTTCGGGCGCCCGCTTCGAATGCCGCCCTTGCTTGGTCCCATTTCTCCAAACGCGAAAGCGCCAGCCCTCGCAGCAAGTCCAGCTCGGGCGGTTGATCCGCCGGCCCTTCAGAAATTCGCGCGGCTTCCTCCCAATCGGCGGCGTCGAACGCTTTCTGCGCGGCGGCAAGTCGCGCTTGCTCCGGCATGTGCTCTTGGCTGAAACCGGCCGTAGAAACCAGTAATGACGCGACCAGCGAAAGGAAGAAGCGGATCACGCCGCCTTTTCGGGGACCGCCAGCAACATCCAGTTGCGGTTGGACCGCCATTGTTTTTCAAAGTCTGCCCGCTCGACGCGAAGGAGTTTGCCACGAGCCGGGTCATGGAGGAAAACCGCGTCGTGTTGCCAATCGATTCCTGTCACCACCACATAGTGCATCGGAGCGCGGGCGCTGCCGCGTTGAAGACTCACAATCAACGGCCGCCCCTGCTTCAGATGTTCTTCCAGGTCGGTCCAGCTTCCAGCCAGGGTAAAAACCAGGAAGCCGGAGGCTTTGAGGTAGCTCTGCATGCTGGAAGCGAAGATGCCGCGCGCCCCGTGTGAATAAAGCTGCTTCTGAATTGCGGATGCATCCGAGCGCTCGGCGTCGATTCGAACGCCATGGGCATTCCAATACCGCAGGATCATAGAAATGGCCGCGGACCCGCAGCCATCTTCGCTCTGCCTGACGAACGGCACATCGAGCCAGACTCCCGCGTTTTCCTGAGGCGCCGCTTCGAAGGCGCGCCCCAGAAACAGCATCAGGAACAAACCGAAGATGGCTCGCTTCGAGCGCGTAACAAATAACTCCCAGGAATTAGCGAATTAACGCACCGCCACCGCCAGGAGGACGATGACGAGCGCGACGAGGATAATCCACAGCATGTCGCGGTCGGAGATGCGTCCGGCGGCAAAATCGGCTTGCGCCTGCCGGGAACGCTCCGCCAGCTTGGCGAGGTCTTCGTCGCTCAATCGGCCAACGGCCTTATCCACCTTCCGGTAATCGAGCCTGGCCGATTGCAGCGCCTTCTGGCCCGGTTCGGAAGAAAGCAATGTTCGTACAGCTTCTTCATTCGCTTGACGAGTCTCGGCCGCACGAGCCGCGTCTTTCTTCAGCTCGCTCAGCGAAACGACGTGTTCCTGGTCCTGCGCCCGCGCCGGGATGTCCGCCGCCACGAACAAAGCGGCGACCCCCAGCAGGCACACACTCCACTTGAGGCGAGAATGCATTCTTCCTCCTGTTGCTGTTTGGCCGGGGCCAGGCTAGTTTACGAATTGCCCCGGGATGGAACAAGAAACTTCTGGCGACACAATGGAAATGCAAACCACCCGTTTAATCTGCATAAACCATTTCATTATTTGGCCGGCACCGTCTGACCGTACTTCGTAGCATCCACCGTCTTCCATTCCCCTTTGATGATCCCTGCCCGGATCTGAGCCGCCGTTTTGCCTTTTCGAACCTGTTCGTAGGTATAGAGGTCCTCGTAGACGCAGGTGCCGCAGCCGGAGCCGTGCTGGCTGGTAAAGCAATCAAGCAGGCTCGTGTGTCCCTTGCTGCGATCGCAATGGCAATAGCAAGGCTGCTGGTAGAGCGTCTTCTTGATCTTCGCGGCGATCGCGTAGGCGTTTTGCAGCAGCGGTTCGCGGAAAAGCTCTGGGTTCATCGTCAGAGGCAACTCGCCTTTGGGAGCCTGCGCATGATACGCGGGAACATCATTGTCCGTCGCGGATGGAGCAGCCTCTTGCCCTCGAAACGATCCGGAATTCGCACCGAGGGGAACAAAGGTGAGCGCTAGTGCCCCAGCAAAGAGGACTGCCACGCAACCGACTCTCGCAATTCCCCGCATACGCACCTCCCGGACTTCCTTGCAGGAGCTCCAAACTCTATCTCTGTGGACCGCGGATGCTACGCAGCGGTATAGGCTTCCGACGGCCGTGCTGCGGGCGCTTTTGCTTCCACATGCCTCGCCCGCAAATGACGCTGTACGCGACGGCCCCAGCCGCGCACGAAAGAAAAATTCAAAGCGCCGCTGATGGCTGAGCCTGCTAGAGGGACCAGCCGCCCGACCCACTTTTCCGCGGTCTCGGTTCCGAACTTTTCCGCCAACTGCTTTGCGAGGCGCGGCGCGATTTTTTTGCACATTTGTTTCTCGGCTAAATCTTTGCCGTAATCAATGCCGCACGCGGCTGCGGCAGCTTTCCACATTTCTACGCGTTGATCGGCCTCGCGCGTTTCGAATCCATAGAGGAGTGCAAGCCGCTGTACGAGACGCAAGGTAATGACCGCGAGGAAGCTCGCATCCGGCACAATCGTGATCATGCCGCCCAGCCCGAGCCCCGCACCCTCGAGCAATGCCAACCACTCCGCGTCACGGATCAGCTTATCGGCGACGGCGTCCAGATGCTCAAGTGGGACGTCCTTCAGGCGCACAAAATTGGGAACCCATAAACCGTATTTCTCCGAGAGCTCGCGGCGAAACTGCTCCGGGTCAATTTCAATCGCGCGCATTCCCCCGAGCGCACTGAGTCGCAAGAAGCGGCGCGCCGTGCGGCCCGTGGCCGAAGCCTTTCCCGAATTGCCTGACTTCACCATATCTTCCTTCTTTTTATTTTAAAGGCTTCAAAGCCGCCTCGCAACGGCTGCCGAGCCTCGGCGGAGTCTTTTCGAGGGCTCCCCGAAAAGCCATAGAAGAGGGAGGGTTAGCTGCCACGCGTCAGGAAAACGCAAGTCCTACTTGACGCGGAAACGCTTTTGGGTAAACTGCATTTTTCTTCATGGCCACGGCGCCACAATTCGTACCTGTTGATTCGCCTCAGGATCTTGAGTATCCGCAGCGCGAAGCCGCGTTTTTCTACGGCTTGTTCTTGCGCGGTCATTCTGCCGATCAATTGCGGCGCGATATTGAGGTGCCCAGTGCCGTCCTCGCGAAATGGCATCGGGAAGCGCAACGCGACCCGCAACTCAAAGATGTTTTTGAGCGCATGGTGGATTACCGGCGGCACGTGTTGGCCATCTTCGATGCGCTCGTCGGGTCTGACGGCCAGGCGCAACGCATTCAGTAGGTTCTTTCGAGCTAGTTTTCTCATCCTCAGTGCGCCTCTCCATTCAAGGCCCCCATCTCTGTAAATCTTTGGTTTCCGTTTACCGGCTGCTCTTCCTTCTCCGGTCAAAATTGCCAGGCAACCAAAGTCAGCCCACCTGCGGTCTAAGAGCGAATAGGGGACAAGTGTCAGGAATGCAAGGGATTACGCTGATTGACGGAGAACCTTCCGGGGGGTAGAATCCGAACGTCTCAAAGCTTGAGGTGTCTTCATGGCACGGGTTATGCGAACTGCGGTTATATTGCTTTTCTCCCTCAGCCTCTTCTTGCCGGCAGCTCTTGCCCAGGATCAACAGGATTCCGGCGACACGCCGGCTCCCGCCAAAAAGCTGGATAAAGCCACCAAGCGCAAGATGAAGCAGACCCTGAAAGAACTCGATAACGCTTACAAACAGTGGCTGAACGAAGATGTGGTCTACATCATTACTCCGGAAGAGCGCAACGCCTTTCTCCAGCTACAAACCAACGAGGAACGCGAGCAATTCATCGAGCAGTTCTGGCTGCGCCGCAGCAGCAATCCGGACCTGCCAGACAACGATTTCAAGGAAGAGCACTACCGCCGCATCGCTTACGCGAACGAACACTTTGCCTCGGGTATTCCCGGCTGGAAGACCGACCGCGGCCGCATGTACATCATGTGGGGCCCGCCGGACGAAATTGACTCGCATCCGACCGGCGGCACCTACGATCGCCCAATGGAAGAAGGCGGCGGCTCGACTTCCACCTATCCTTGGGAAACCTGGCGCTACCGCTATTTGGAAGGCATCGGAGAGAACATCATTTTGGAATTCGTCGATCCGAGCGGCTCGGGCGAATACCACTTGACCATGGATCCTTCGGAAAAGGACGCCCTCCTGCACGTGCCCGGCGCGGGGTTGAGCTTGATGGAATCCATGGGCATGGCTTCCAAAGCAGATCGCTTTACCCGTTCCGACGGCACGAACCTGCCGACTGCCATGGGCGGCACGCCTGCCAGCATGGATGAATTCAACCGCCTTGAGCTCTACGCCAAGGTGCAAAAGCCGCCCGAAGTCAAGTTCAAGGATTTGGAAGCGGTGGTGACTTCACGAATTGTTCGCGACCAGATGCATTTTAACTGGCGTACCGACTACCTGAAGGTCACCAACGACACCGTGTTGGTCCCGATTACCATCCAAATTCCCAACAACCAGCTTTCCTTCCAAGCCAAGGATGGCATTCACTCGGCGGTCGTCAATATTTTTGGGCGTATCACGACACTCACGGGGCGCGTGGTGCAGACGTTCGAGGATTCCGTCAACCACGATATCCCCGATTCTCTCTTCCAGCAGTCGATGAAATTGCAATCGATTTATCAGAAGGCCGTCCCTCTGCGTCCTGGCCTGTATCGTCTGGATTTGGTGCTGAAAGACGTACAAAGCGGCAACGTCGGCGCAGTGAACAATCGGCTGGCTGTGCCCCGCTATGAGGACGACAAGCTCGAAGCGAGTTCCCTGATTCTTGCCGACCAGATCGAGCAGGTCCCCGCGAAGCAAATCGGAACCGGCATGTTTGTGTTGGGCTCTTCCAAAGTCCGGCCGCGGCTTGAAGGCGATTTCACCACCGCTGACCGCATGGGCATCTACATGCAGGTTTATAACCTGAAGCCGGATGACACGACGCATAAATCCAGCGCGAATTTCCTGTTTACCGTCAAGAAGGGCAACGAACCCGTGCCGGGCATGCAGTTCAAGGAAACTTCAGAGGACATGAAGCAAACCGGGGAGCAGGTCACCATTGAGAGGCTCTTGCCCCTCGCTACGCTCCCGCCGGGCAAGTACACGCTGGAAGTGGACGCGACGGACACGCATTCCAATCAGACCATTTCGCGTACCGCGGATTTCACGGTGAAGGCCGCGCCGCAACTCAGAACCGCGGCGAGTGCTGCACCGGGGAGGTAAGTAACGTGAAACAAGGGCGACTCCGAGTCCTGGGGGCCCTGGTGCTGACCGCTGGCCTTTCTCCTTTTGCTGCGAAGCCAGCGGCCGCGCAAGCTAAGCCAGTCCTCGGCAAGCTTGCGGGAGTGGTGCGTGACACGGCGGGCACGCCGCAGATGGGCGCAAACGTCGAGCTTGTTCCTGAATTGGCGCCAGTCGCTGCGCCGCACAACTGGCTGACGAATACGCAAGGCATTTTCCAAGGCAACAAACTTGTTCCCGGCCTTTACACCTTGCGCGTTACCCTTGCCGGCTTCCTTCCCACCCTTGAAGAGCACATTCGTGTGAACCCCAATCTGACCACCGTGGTGCGCGTCGAGCTGGAATCCATGTATGCGACGCTCGATCAACTGCGGCGGACGCCTTCGAACGCGCCCAGTAATCGCGACGATTGGAAATGGGTGCTGCGCTCGGCGGCATCCGTGCGGCCCGTTCTGGAATGGATGGATGAGTCCGGTTCGGCATCCGCCGCTCTCCATGCGGACACTCGCAACCTGGGCGTGCCCCGCCTTCGCATGGAATTCACCGACGGCGCCCTCCGCGCTGCTTCGCCTTCTAATATTGCTTCCGCACCGGCAACTGCGGTTGCCTACGATCAGAAACTCGGGGGTGCGAGCAGCCTCCTTTTTGCCGGGCAAATGAGTTATGACCAGGATGCGCCCGGCGGCGGCATCGCCTCAGTTTGGCTGCCTTCAGGGACCCTTGGCGCCGGTCCGCATACAGCGTTAGTGCTCCGCGAGGCCAAGATTGGCCCCGACGGGCCGAGCTTTCGCGGCGTGCGGTTGGACCAAGGCGGGGCGCTAGCGCTTGGCGATCGCTTGCTCCTGCGCTATGGCGGCGAATATGTTTTGGTGGGACTCGGGACTTCGGCTTCTTCGCTGCGTCCTCGCGCCGAGCTCAATTACCGGGTTTCTCAGGATTGGTTCGCGGAGTTCGTTTTTGCTTCGATGCCCACAGGACCTGCGCCGCTAGAGGCCACGGATCGGCAGACGGGCGCCATGCTAACGTCGGCTCTGAACGAATTGGATGCCTTCCCTGCATTGCTCATGCGCGACGGGCGTCCTGTGCTGCAAAACGGGTTGCATGAGGAAATCGCCGCGGATCGAAAGATCGGCGCTCGTGGGGTTCTTCAGTTTTCCGGTTTCCACGAGGATAATCGGCACATTGCCGTTTATGGTCTAGGCGGCGATACCTTGCCCGGGGCTGATTATTTCCAGGACTATTTTTCAAAGGGATTTGCCTATGACGGGGGCGCGTCCAGTAATTGGGGCGCTCGCGTGGCGTTTCGCAGAAAACTGCAAGGCGAAACGGAATTCACCGCCCTTTATTCCTACGCGAGCGTGCTTGCTCCGGGCAATGACCTCGACAACCTGCTGCGCGAGGTGCTGCAGACCGCCCCGCGTCATTCCCTCGGCGCAGGCATTTCGGCCAGGGTACCGCACCTCGGCACCAAGTTCCATGCCGGGTATAAATGGATCAGCGGCTCGGCGGTGTCCCGCCTCGATGGTTATGGTGAGTCTCTCTATCAGATGGATCCCTATTTCCACTTGACGGTGCGTCAGCCGCTGCCGAAGTGGGCTTTGGGAAGATGGGAGGCTATCGCGGACTGCGACAATTTGTTGGCACAGGGCTATGTCCCGACCAGTAGCAGGGATGGCCACATCGTCCTGGTCCCCTCCTTCCGGACGTTCCGGGGTGGGCTAAGCGTGCAGTTCTAGGCAGTCCGGAAGTTCTCAAAAGCTGTATCCACCCTCCCAGAAACTGGATGAATCGGGGCTGTCGTGTCCGCCATCGTTGTAAGCTGTTGAAGATGCTAGGGTTCATTGCTAACTGACCTACCAAACAATGGACTTTGGCGTGCTTCCGGATTAGAGCATTAGCGTTTCGATTCATCGACGGTCATGAAGCAGAACCTGCGAGTCAGCCTCGGAGCGGTGGTGCTGGCGTTAGCCACGCTGGTTGCGGTCATTTTTGCCTTATTGAATTTCGACCAGCGTACCCGCTACCAGCAGGTGTACGACGGGGTCACCTGGATTGACACGGACCACGGTGTCGAAGCTCGCGGCATTGCTCCGAATTCTCCTGCCAGCCATACCGCCATACGCCCGGGAGACCTCCTGCTGGCCTTCAACGGAGGCACGGTTTCAAGCGCGACGGATGTCGCGCGGCGGCTCGAGCGCGCCGGTCTTTGGACTGAGGTTCACTATAAGCTGTCGCGTAACGGCCAAGAGTTCGAAACGCCGCTGGTAACCGCTCCGGCGCAAAAGCCGCTCGCAACCGAAAACTACCTCCGCGCTGTGGGTTTGCTCTACCTCTTCATCGGCCTTTTCATTTTCATTCGCCGCTGGAACGCTCCCCGCGCCGTGCACTTCTACATTTTCTGTCTGGCTTCCTTCGTCCTCTGGTCGTTCCACTTCAGCGGAAAGCTGGATGCTTTCGACTGGGAAATCTATTGGTCAGAGGTCATCGCGCGGCTGGCGGTGCCTGCTTTGCTGCTCCATTTCGCTTTGATTTTCCCCGGCCGGACGGAATCAAAGCTGCGCACTACGGCGAAACTCCTGACGGTTTATCTTCTGCCGGCGGCCTTGCTGTTGGTTCACCTGAGCACGGCGCTAGACGCTCTAGGGTTTGTGCCGTGGTTGGGCGCCTATATCCTTCTGGACAAGCTGGAATTCGGCTATCTCGCGGCTTGCTTCATCGTCGTGGGCCTGGTTTTCTACAGGAATTACCGCGGAGCGCCCTCCGGCGTTCTTCGGCAGCAGTTGAAATGGCTTACGGGCGGAACACTGGCCGGCAGCCTCCCAGTTTCTCTGCTTTACATTCTTCCGGGAGCACTCGGTCTCAATCCTCCCGCGTGGATGAAGCTCAGCGTCATTAGTTTGGTGCTCATTCCGCTTTGTTTCGCCTACGCCATCATTCGTTACCGCTTGATGGACGTGGACATCATCTTCAAGCGCGGCTTGGCCTACACCGCGGCTACTGCGGCGGTAGCCACCGTCTACTTCTCTCTGGTGGCGCTGATTACTTATCTCTTCCACGCGCCTGCCACCGGGCCTGTGGGAGGCATGATCGCCATTGTCATCGCCGCATTTCTGTTTCAACCCTTCCGCGAATGGATTCAAGCCCGCCTGGACCGCTTCTTCTACCGCGACCGCCTCGATTACCGCCGCACGTTGATCGAATTTGGCCGCACGCTGACGAACGAAGTGCGGCTTGATCCCATGCTCGGCTCCGTAATGGACCGCCTCTCGCAAACCTTGCTGGTAGACCGCCTGGCCATTTTCGTGGACGACCCGGAGCAGCCGGGCAGCATGCGTCTCGCGCGCTCCATGGGTGTGCGTCTTTCCGGGTCCATGGACCTGAGTTTCCTCGATCCGGCCCGGCCCGAGTTTGTCCGTGGGGCGCTCTTTTTTGAGTCCCCCCGTGCGGCGAGAGATGTCACCGACTCCGTGCGCCGCTCGCTCGAGCAATTGGACCTGAATTACTTCATTCCGTGCCGCATCCGGGAGCATACCGTTGCTATTCTCGGCCTCGGCAAGACCGTCGACGGCGATTTTCTCTCGAGCGACGACGTGGAGTTGGTCGAAACCATTGCTGGCTACGTCGCCGTCGCGCTCGACAACGCCCAGCTTTACAGCTCACTTGAGCAAAAGGCTCTGGAAATCGCACGGCTCAAGGATTTCAGCGAAAACATCGTCGAGTCCCTGAACGTCGGCGTCCTGGCCGTCGATTTGGATGGCATCGTGGAATCCTGGAACACGCGCATGGAGCAGCTCTTCGGAGTCTTGCGCCGCGACGCTGTAGGCCGCAGGCTCAGTTCGCTGCTCCCCGAGGAATTGGCCCAGGAAATCGCCGCGCGTGGCGACCAGGAACACATCACCGGCATCTATAAACAGAGACTCCAGCATCAGGGAAAACATTTGACCTTGAACGTTTCCATAACGCCGCTTGTGAGCAAGTCCAACGAGCGCATCGGACGGCTTCTGCTGTTCGACGATGTGACGCAGCGCGAGCGCATGGAAGAGCAGATGACCCAGACGGAGAAGCTTACCTCCCTCGGCCTGCTCGCCGCCGGGGTGGCGCATGAAGTGAACACGCCGCTCGCGGTGATTTCGAATTACATCCAGATGCTGGCCAAGCAGATGCCGGACGGCGACCCGCGCCAATCGCTCATCGATAAAATCGTTAAGCAGACCTTCCGCGCGAGCGAAATCGTCAATAATCTGCTGAATTTCTCGCGCACCGGGGCCGCCGAGGCCTCTAGCGTGGACGTCAACCGCGTGGTCGAAGACACGCTTTCGCTGGTCACCCATCCGTTGAAGACAGCGCGAATTCAAGTGGTGAAAGAACTCGGCGAGTCGCTGCCGCCCGTCTACGGCTCGGCGAACAAGCTGCAGCAGGTTTTCTTGAATCTCTTCTTGAACGCGCGCGACGCCATGCCCGGCGGCGGAATGCTCGAAGTCCGCACGGCGGCGCACAATGGCAGTGTGGAAATCGAGGTCGCGGATACCGGGGCGGGAATTCCCCGCGAAGACATCCATCGCATCTTTGATCCCTTCTACACCACCAAATCCAACGGCCGGGGCACCGGCCTGGGGCTCTCCGTGAGCTACGGCATCATCAAGGAACACGCGGGAAAGATTGACGTTCGCTCGACCCCCGGAAAGGGCACTTCCTTCCATGTCGAATTCCCCGCGGCCAGGAAAGCGGCTCATGTCTAAGGGTTCCATCCTCGTCGTCGACGACGAATCCGAGATTCGAGAGGGCCTGGAGATTTTGCTGAAGGGCGAAGGCTACGGCGTGGCCAGCGCCGAAACCGGCGAATCCGGCCTCGCCAAGCTCGAAGAGCATCCCTACGATCTTCTGTTGCTGGACGTGAGCCTGCCCGACTGCAATGGCCTCGACATGCTCAAGGAAATCCGCCGCCGCGATCCGGACCTCTCCGTGGTTTTGATCACCGCCTACGGCTCGATCGACATGGCCCGCGCGGCCTTCAAGAACGGCGCGATGGATTACATCACCAAGCCATGGTCCAACGATGAACTGCTCGCGCAGGTGGCGCAAGCCGTGGAATCTCGCCGGCTCCGCGATGAGAATATTCACCTCAAGCGCGCTCTCAAGCAGCGCTTCAATTTCCCGAACATCGTGGGCAAAAGCGACAAACTGCAAGTCCTGCTGGATCTCGTCGCGCAAGTGGCGCCTTCCCGCTCGACGGTGCTCATCAGCGGCGAGAGCGGCACGGGCAAAGAGCTCATCGCCAAGGCCCTGCACTCGGCTTCGCCCCGTGCCGACAAAACCTTTGTGCCGGTGAATACCGGGTCCATTCCCGTAGACCTCCTCGAGTCGCAGCTTTTCGGCCATGTAAAGGGCGCCTTTACTAGCGCCGTGGCCTCGAAGAAGGGCCTGTTCGAAGTGGCCGACCAGGGCACGATTTTCTTCGACGAAATCGCCACCATCAGCCCGGAAACCCAGGCCAAGCTGCTGCGCGTGATTCAGGAGCGCGAATTCATGCGCCTCGGCGGCACCGAACAAATCAAGGTGGACGTGCGCATCGTGGCCGCTTCCAATGTCGACCTGCTTACTTTGGTGCGCGAGGGCCGCTTCCGCGAAGACTTATTCCATCGCTTGAATGTCATCCACATGCGCATTCCGCCGCTGCGCGAGCGCCGCGAAGACGTGCCCCTTCTCGTGCTGCATTTCCTCGAACGCTTCTGCACGGAAAACAGCCGGCCCCTCCTGCAATTCACTCCGAACGCCATGAAATTGATGATGGATTACGACTGGCCCGGCAACGTGCGCGAACTGGAAAACGTCGTTGAGCGTGCCGTGGTGCTTTCGACCGAGAGCCGCGTGGATGTGGACTTGCTGCCTGAGGCTATTCGCAGCAAGGAGATCGTGCGTGGCGTGCGCCTGCAGCTTTCTGAATTTCTTCCCGCGCTTCCCGGCGAGGCGGGCGCCCGGTCTCCGGCGGATAGCCCACAACCTTCGTTGTTTCAGATCATGGACGAGATTGAGCGCCGCATCATCGTGGACATGCTCGAACGCACGAACTGGAACCAGACCGAAGCCGCGGAACGTTTTGTCATTCCCCTTTCTACGCTCAACCAGAAAATCAAGCGCCTGGGTATCGAAGTTCGCCGTCGCGGCCGCGACGAAGCCTTCCATGCCAGCTCCGGCAAGTAGCTCCTACCCTTGCAAAGCGCTCTACTCGCGAGCTCTCCAGCCAAAAAAACAACCTGTCTTTTTGGATCGCAGCACATTCGCTGGTAAGCTCGGGCGCTAGCATGGCTGAGCCAATTTCACCGGCGCGCTTCGCGGACCTCCGCGCTTTCGAACGCGAATGGGCCGCGTTGCGGGAATGCGTCTCTCCTTGGAGCGACAAGGAAGGCCTGCGGCATTATCTCGGGCGTGTCGCATGGCCCCGCTTGCTGCTGCTCGCCGAGGAGCACGGCGTTATCGGGCGGTTGGCGGCTTCCTTGAACCGTTGCAACGAACCCGCCATTCCTTCCGAAATCAAACAAACGCTCTCGACCGCCAGCGGGAGCAGAATTTCCTGACGCTGCGCTTGACCGCAGAGCTTTTTCGTTTACTGGAACTTTTTAGCGCGAACGGAATTTCCGCGCTGCTGATAAAGGGGCCGGTGTTAGCCGCGCAGGCCTATGGCGATCCGTGCGTGCGCAGCTATGGCGACCTCGATTTGCTCGTCCGCCCAACGCGACATTCGCCGCGCCACGGAGTTGCTGATGGCCTCCGGGTATGAAGCTGCTGTTTTCTCTCGAGGCCATTGATGCCGGAAAGATTCTGGGGCAATATCTTTTCTCCAAGCGCGAATCAGGACTGCTGGTCGAACTCCACAACGACTTGACATTACGCTATTTTCCGCGGCCGCTTCCTATCGACGATTTCTTTGCCCGGAAGGTTGCCGTCCGCCTTGATGCCCACGAAGTCCCCGCGCCCTGCGTGGAAGATGAGCTCGTGCTTATTTGCATCCACGGCGCGAAGCATTTCTGGGAAAAGTGGAGTTGGATTGCGGACGTTGCGGGGTTGCTCTCGCGGCAAACGAGCCTCGATTGGGAACGCACATCGTCATCGGCACGTGCGGTCGAGGCCGAGCACCTGCTGCACACCGGCCTGCGCCTGGCTGTGGACGTGCTGCGCGCCAAACTTCCCGACCAAATCGCAGCACGTGTCCAGAGAGATGTTGTCGGGGGAAAACTTGCTGCGCCAGTGCTTCGCTGGCTGCCCGCCGCGGGCTACGCCCCGCCATGCGCTTGGGCTCGTGGCACATCTTTCTGGACCACCCTGTTATGGGCACGGGACCGGGCACGCTGCAAATCGTGTATCCGCCTTACGAAACGCTTTATGACGGCAAGATTGTCAATCACTCTCACAACGACTACCTCGAAGCCCTTGCCGAAACGGGTATGCTCGGCGGTCTCGGTTGTGCCTGGTTTCTCGCGGTTTTGTTCGTCAAATCCTTTTCCCGCTTCCGCCAGAATGACTTTTCCTTTCCCGGAACCCTGCGACTTTCGGGAATCGTGGCCTCGACAGGGTTTCTGGTGCATGCGCTGGTGGATTTCAACTTTCACATCCCCGCGAACCTTTGGCTCTTTTTCTTGATGGCGTTTCTGGCCACGGCAGACATCCAAAAGGTTCCTCCCTCCCCGGTATCCGAGAGGCAGCATCGCAGGTTGCGAAATCCCGAATAGGCCTCCTTGAGAGGTCCTTGGCTTCGCGGTGCTCGCTCCCCGTCAGGAACGGGGCAGGCAGCCCGACCGCTTGAATCCGAACGCCTGACAGTGGCGCGCGTACTTGTTGGTGAACTTCGCGGCGGCCCCGAAAAAAAAACTCAAATTTTTTCAAACGTTCCTGTCCCCGCCGAGCCCGAGCTAATCACCGCCATAGGTGACGTTCAAACAGAGCATAATGCCAGAGTACTCTTCTGCGAGGAACCACGATGAGGAATTTTGTTCAAGGAATCGTATTCGCACTTATCGCGCTCAGTATCGGCGGCTGGGTCTACCTTCGATTGGGCTTTGCGGACCTACGCGCCAAGGCCGTGCCTTCTTGGTTCGAATCGGAGATCTCCCTCACAGCACTGTATGCTGCTGCTGCCCGCCACGCGCCAGCAGTACACAACCCGATCCAAGCAACAGAAGCCAATCTCCTAAACGGGGCCCGTTTGTACCGAGACAAATGTGCCGATTGCCACGGGAGACCCGACAACCCCTTGAGCGATTATGGGGCCTCGTTCTATCCTCCGGCTCCACAGTTCATGAAAGTGCGTCCCGGTCTGCCCGACAGGGAGAACTTTTACATCATTAAGAACGGCGTGCGCAGGAGTGCGATGCCAGCATGGGGCAATATCATGGCGGACAGTGAAATCTGGGAAGTGGTCCTGTTTCTGACCCACCTGGACGGCCTGCCGCCAGCAGTCGACCGAGAATTGCACAAGCCCGCCTTGAGCAGTCCGTGAAAAATGCCTTGCGCCAAGGCAAGGAAGGGCGCCATTTTCTTCCATCCTTCTTCCTTCGCATTAAAGACGCTGGAAGTGAGGGCGCACTTTTAGGGTTTTCAAGGTTGGCAACGTGACGAGCATTAGCCTGAGTAAACTTCTGACGCTATAATTCCCTAGGCAGGATTGACACGCAGCGAGAGCAGCGGTGCGTTCGCACCAATCGCGCTAGCCAACATTGCTCATACTTCTCCGCCAGCGTAAAGCGAGAGGGAGAGTGGTCAAGAAAACACCCGGAGGGAACCGTCCGCCATGTGCCGGAACTATGAGATCTTTGAAGTTCTGCCTAATGGCTCGCCGCAAAGGGTTGCGGTGGCCTCAGGCTTGGAGTCTGCCAAGCTAAAGCTTCATGACCTAGCCAGTCGCTCGCGCAACGAATGCTACGCGGCAGACCCAAGGACACGCCAAATCGTCGTGCACATGAATGTTCCTCCGACGAAGAGGCAAGCCGTCAAGCGCGTTTTCCAAATCTCTTACGACGAGCAATCGGGGATTCAAAGGGCTAAACTTCTGATGTCCTACGGATACGACGCAGTCTCTGTGATTAGCAACGAACCGGCCAAATTCCTCCTAAGCGGCCTTCTAACCGGGAGCGAGCGTTTCGACCTCTTTATCATAGGTCACGCAGCGCCGGAAGAAAGCCGGCAAGAAATCGCAGCTTGGCTCAAAGTGAAGTATCCAAAGGCCAAGGTTCTTGCCCTCAATCCGCCCGATCAACAAATTTTCAGCGCTGATTTCAACGTGCGGCAGGACGACCCGGAGAGCTGGTTGCCAATTGTGAGACACCAGTTAGCGAAGTCCGCTGATAGCCCACAACCCCAGTAATAACCTGGCTTTGGCGGGCTCCACTTTGTGCAGCAATTTCATCAAGCCGTCTTCTTTGGCCGTTCCTCGGCGCTTCTTCAAGAATTCTGCTGCCGTTTCCATCACACCGATCTTTTCGGCCACGACCAATTTGCCTTCCCCTCTGCGCACTCTGCCCCTTAAACTCTTGAACTTTTCTACCCCTTCTATCTGCGGCTGCCCCATCTCTCGCGCAGAAGAAACGTGGGATCTGCTGTTCCACGGTCTTCGGACAGGCAGGGATGCCTGCCCCACGGTGGAGAAAACAGCCGGGCGGAAGCCCGGCCTCTACTACAGACCCAGCACTTTTGGCTTCTACCCTCTCGACCCTAAGGAGAGGGAATGGGTTGTTGAAAGACCGTGGGTTTAAAAGGAGCTTACAAGAAATTTACATGGCAGGGGACTTGACGAGTTCAACCTCGGGGTCTACGGTTGTGCGAATGGACGGTAGCCACAGCACCGTCCGGGGAAGTGTGGCCTCAATGGCAGCCCAAGCCCAATGGGCTTATACGGCAACCTACGCGGAAGATAAACCCATCCTCGCAACAGCGGTAGTGGGTGTTCCAGGCTTGGCGATGGTGCGGCGGTTTGGGCCGTTTCGTACGTGGGCGGAAGCCAATGAATACGCGGAGCGGTTGAACGCGGACTTAGGTGTTACTCCCTCCGAGAGCCACACCATCGTTACCGACGCGAAGCGCAAGGCGGACACGCTTATCCGCGAATGCCAGTCTCTCTTACAAATGGCGAAGGGATTCCTCCGGAGTTATCAACACCCGGCACTGGAATACGTACTGGCGCAACTGGAACTTGGCGTGACGTTTTGCCACCTGGCGTGCACACGCGCCGACATACGGAAAGAGCGGCTGCTCCGCAATGCACACACGGCACTGTCCAACGCTATAAACGCAATGTGCAAGTTCGAGTTCTCTATGGAAGGCATGGACCAGATCAGGGCCGGAATCGAGCACTTACAAAATGCATTAGAGCAATGTACGGCGAGAACGACCGCACTCGGGCAGGATGGTTGAGAACGCAAGGAAGCGAAATTCGCAAACAAAGAAGGGCGAGGCTTGCGGGTATTCCCGCATCCTCACCCATCCAAGTCAAGCTCCCAACCACTCCTTCAGGGAATAACAAGGGTGGCTGGTGGTGATGTAATTCAGGCTAAGCCAGGACTTTAGATGACCATGGTACCGGCAGCGAACACGCTGCTGGCCGCGACAGTGCTGCCCGAGGCCAGAACGGTCGAACCGCTTACCACTGTTGACGAGCTGAGGACGGTCGCTGAGGAGACGCTCGCGCCGTTCACAACGCTGCCTGCGGCCACGACAGTGCCCGCTGCCAGCGTGCTGCCGCCCGCCACTACCGCGGTGTTAGCAACGGCAACCGATCCGCCCGCAAACGTGGTTCCCGCGATGGTCGTGCTGCTCACCAACGCGCTACCAGCGGCCAGAGTGGAACCCGCAGCGATGATGCTGCCGCCAGCCAGACTGGTGGACGCGACGATCGCCGTGTTAGCGGCAAAAGTCTCGCCATTGGACACGGCCACGGCGTTAACAACGCTGGCGGATGCAGCAAAGCTGCCCTGAGCCAGGACGCTGCCTTGTGCAATCGTGGTGGCGCTTACCACTGCCGAGCCGGCGGCGATAGCAGTGCCGCTCGCAAGCACGCTGCCCGCCGCAATGGTGCTACCCGCAGCGAGACTTGTGCTTTGCGAGACGACCACTGCTGAAGACAGTGTAGTCGCACTGCTAAAGGTGGTGCCGTTCACCACGCTGCCCGCAGTGATGACGCTTCCGGCGGCCAATTCGCTGCCAGCCTCAAACGAGGTGCCAGCCGCGAGAGTGGTCCCCGCAGCCAGCATCGTGCTGGAGGCGAAAGTGGAGCCAGCGGCGACAGTGCTGCTGGCGGCCAGGATGGACGTGCTGGTCACTGTCGTGGCGGACGCAAGAACAGTGGACGAAGCGACGGCCTCACCGTTCACAATGCTCCCTGCCTCGATAACACTGCCGGCTTCGAGCACGCTGCCGGCCGACACCACCGTGGCACCGGCGACGTTGATTGCCCCCGCAACAACAGTGCTACCCGAGATGGTAGTGGCTCCGGCGATGGTGATTGCGCCGGAAACCAGGGCGACGCTCTGAGCTTGCACTGGTACGGGGAATTGGGACAGGCACAACAGCCCGGCCATGAAAAACGCTGCGGCCAGTTTCCCTATCTTTGTACTCATCTTTTATTTCTCCTTGAGGTTTACTTTGCGCTGCGGAGCGAGTTTTCACCCCACAATTGCGCACGGGCTGAAACGCGCTCAGTTTAGGCAAGCCTTTACTGCTGAAGAAAGTGGGGAAAACCCGCGTCGCCATGGATTCATCGCCCCAACCGCCGGTGGTTATGGCCCCCAAGGGTACGGAACTAAACATTACTTTCACCGCAAAGCCCTTGTTGCCTACAAGATTCTTCACCGGACGCGGGAGGAGTGCAACGCGCTTATGGAGGTAGTTAGGTGTCGGACTACCACTGAAGGTGTTGTCCTGAGGGCGCTAATGCCCGGGGCACTGGCGGACGCCGGGCACGATATGTGCGAAAGCGCGCAGCCATTCTTGGCTAGTGCCCTGACTTATTTGTGGCGAATCTCGATCGGCGCGCGCGTACGGTCCAGCGGGAAAACCTGCACTTGCCACTTCACTGGGACGGAGGTAGGGAGATAACAGATGGATTTATCGCAAGCCTGATATTCCAGCTTTCCAGCGATCGTGATGGTCTTTCCCCCTTTTTCAAGCGAGCCCCAGAATGCCGCCGCGGAGCTGACTTTCACATCCTGGCTGATGCGAAATGTTCCTTCAAAGACGGGCACCTTCTCTTTGATGGCAGAGAGATAAAGAATTTTTGGCTGCGGGTAAGCCGCGGGCTTGAATTCCATCTGGGGGATGGGGTCCAGAACAAGCTGGGTGGGCTTGTAACCTTGCACCCCGGGCGCATACACATGCACATCGGGAGGCAGGCGCACTTCCGCCACCAGAGTGACGCGCGTGCCGGGAACGCCGGTGCGGTCGGATTGCTCCAGAACGAGTTGGAGATGCGGCGCTTCGACCGTGTCCACCACTTCTTCGCCCAGTTCTGGAAACAGTTTGATGAGGAGACTGTTGCCCGTGAGCCGCTCGCGGTATTTGGCCTCGAAAAACTTTTCTTTAATGATGCCGTTGGGATCGAGGAAGAAATATCCGGGCCGCGCAAAACCCTTTTGCATCCCGGTCGCCTCGGCATTGAGCACGTCATACGCCCGGATGACTTTGGAATCGGGGTCCGCGAGCAGGGGATAGGTGATGTTGTGGCGGTCGGAGAAGAATTGTAGAACTTCTTCCGAGTCGTAGCTGACGGCTGCGAACTTGAGCCCTTGCTTGTCGAATCTGGGGATAGCGCTTTGCAACTCGACCAGTTGTCCTTTGCAGAAGGGTCACCAGTCGGCGGAACGGAAGAAA
>Ga0209577_10000433_pt1 | contig 42576 bp, 36 predicted proteins | sample GraSoiAngelo_109_FD_185874 | JGI IMG/M metagenome (GOLD analysis project Ga0209577, IMG submission 185874) | Grasslands soil microbial communities from the Angelo Coastal Reserve, California, USA - 14_0903_12_20cm (SPAdes) (version 2) | ecosystem: Environmental > Terrestrial > Soil > Grasslands... | reverse complement strand
CGTGTTCTGGTCGTTGCGCGCTCCAGCGGTATTGCCGGGATCTTGATTAAGTCCTGAGCCAGGCCCAGGTGTGGTGGCAGGTTGCAGTCCTTGCAGATTCAAGGCGTCGCGTTGCAAAGTGGGCAGCCTATCCAGTTCGCGCGAGGACACGACGTTACCGACTTGCGAGTCGGTGGTCTGTAATTCCACTTGCGCGGAGGCCGCGACTTCCACGGTTTCGGTGTTCTGTCCGACTTCCACCTGCACGTTAACGGTGTAACTCTTGTTTACGTCCACCTTCAAGTTGGCAATCTCCTCTTTCTTGAAGCCCGTAGCCATGACGACGATTTTGTAGGTGCCCGGGACTACCTCAGGAAAAACGTATTGGCCGTTGTTGTTGGTGACCGCCTGCGCCGTCGCGTTGGTGGCGGTATTGGTCAAACGCACCTCTGCTTTGGCCACCACCGCCCCCGTCTGGTCGGTGACCATCCCTAACACACTTCCTGAGCTCGCGTTTTGTGCCCAGGCTGGCGCGGACCAAGGAATCGCAACCAGCAAGACAAACGCGATCGCCATGCTCTTAAAGATTTTCATGCTGTCCTTTCCCCTTACGTGAATTGGCGAAAATGGGATGAAGTTCTGACCGCCGTGCGCCCTGAAACGCAAGACCCGTGGGAAGCGCACGCACCGAGGCACTGCTGCGGTACAGGCCAAAGAAATTGTCTCCAGAGACACACCCGAATTAGAGACAAGGATGAACTGGCAACCGCGGAGCGACGGTGTTGTTGTGCCACTCGCTTCCCCACTCGCACGTCCTGTGGCTGTGCCAATACACCGAGTCGTTGACAACTGTCAACAACTAATTTGCTTTGTCCAAAGGACGGAAACGTTTGTTGGCGACTCCGATAGAACACGAAAACGTTTGCAGAAAAAGGTCAAGCTGCAAACCTGACAGGCGCCGCGACTTGCGGCGTGGCGGGCATGCAGGAGGTAGCTGTCGCCTGAAACGGCTGTTTCACCGGACGGTGAAGCGAAAAAGGGGTGGCCGTTTTGCCTGACATCCCCTCGCGCCAAACTTCGCCGCGAACAATCCTATTTCCCTACGACGACGATCAGGAATGAATCGGGCTTCATTTTGCCGCGGCGTTCTCCCGGAGCCGGCGGATCAAAATCCGCGGCCGGCAGGAAGAGGTTATGGGTCTTCAAATCCAGGCCCATGGTGCGCGCACTGCGCTTCGTCGGAACATTTTCGACGACCGTGTATTTGTCGGGCGAATCTTCGTGAATGACCGTGAGGATGCCTTCCCCGCAGGAAGCGAAAAAGTCATCCGTTTCCGGATCAAAGGCGGCGGCATCCGGGCCGTTGCCGATTTCGGGCGTCGCTACAACTTTGCCCGTGTCGGCATTCACAACCACAGAAACTTTGTCATCGCAAACGGAGTACAAGCGACGATTCCGCGTGTCCATCGCGAGGCCGGAAGGCGATTTGCACGGCGCCAAAGGCCAGCGATGCGTTTCTGTGATCTTCTTGGCGTCGATCTCGATAAGCTCGGAAGTGTCTTCGTTGTTGACGAAAATATTTCCCTTGCCGTCCACGGCGGCGAATTCCGGCTTGCCGCCAAGCGCGAGGGTGCCGGCGACGGTGCCGTCCGCCGCGTTGATGCCAGTGGTGTTCTTTCCGCGCCCATTAAACGTGAACACGCGCTTGCTCACTGGGTCGTACACAATCGCGTCAGGATTGGCGTCGGTCTTGACGGTGCCGATGGGCTTTAGCGTTTTCAGGTCGAAGATGGTGACGTCGTTGCCGCGGCCGTTGCTAGTGAAGCCGCGACCCAGGTCAGTCGCAATGGCGATGCCGTGCACGCCTTGCGTATCGGGAATGTCGCCCACCACCGCGTAGGTGTCCGCGTCCATTACGACGGTGTGCGTGCCGCGCGAGATGTACACGCGACGCGCGCCGCTGTCTACGTACACGTAATCCCACCCGCCCTCGCCGCCAAGCGGGACGGTCTTGATCACCTTGTAGCCGGAAGTGCCGGGCGAAGGCGCTGCGAAAAGCGATTGCGGTTCGAAAAAAAAGACCGCTGCCAGGAAAGCGAAGCTGATGAGTCCGATGAAACCGATTCTTTTGCACATAATTGGTTTTCCTTTGGGGCTTGGGAGTTTTTGCCGTAGGTTGTGAAGCCAATTACTTCTAAACCGCAGAACCTAAACGCAACATAAACGCAGGTGGCTTAGAAAATTCTACCTGCTCTGCAACTCATGCGTTCAGAGATCCTTCGGGCATCCTCATCTTGGCTATCTGCCGAACCCTTCCGTTGACGCTGAGCTCGCGAATACCGGCCCTGGTCGCGGTTTTGTCGGCTGCGCGTTTCCGCATTATTTTGCTTTGTGCTGCTCAAACCACCCCGCGACGTACAGCATTTTGGCGATGTGATGGCTGGGGCGGCGGCTGATGCCGTGCGGCTCTTCCGGAACGCGCACCAGCACGGCGTCGATATTCAGCAGCTTCAGTGCCTCGTAGAACTGCTCCGCTTCGGAAATCGGCGTACGGTAGTCCGCCTCGCCGGTCATTACCATTGTAGGCGTTTTGACTTTGGCGACGAGATTGGTCAGCGAGCGCTGCATGTATTGCTCGGTATTGTCCCAGGGGTTTCCGGGGAACCAGTATTGCGTGACCCACGGGATGTCCGAAGTCAACACAAAGCTGTACCAGTTAATGACTGGATAAAGAGAAGCCGCCGCGCGGAAGCGGTCCGTGTGCTCGATGGTCCAGCAGGTGAGCACGCCACCCCCGCTGCCGCCGGTTACAAAAAGATTGTTGGTGTCGATGTAGCCTTTCGCCACGGCCGCGTCGACGCCGCTGTCCAGATCATAGAAGTCGTCGCCAGGATAGCCGTGGTGAATCAGATTGGCGAACTCTTCGCCGTAGCTCGTGCTGCCGCGCGGGTTGACGTAGAGCACCACATAACCCATCGAGGCCCACACCTGCTTTTCAAAATCGAAGCGGTCGCCGTAATCCGCGAACGGGCCGCCGTGAATCTCCAGGATGAGCGGGTATTTTTTCGAAGCCTCGAAATCCGGCGGATGCACGATCCAGCCCTGAATCTTGCGCTTGTCTTTCGATGATTCGAACGAAATTTCTTCCACCTGGCCGGGCTTCTTTTGCGCCAGCAGCTCTTCGTTCAAAGAAGTGAGCACTTTCATCGCGCCGTTGTTCAGAATGGCGATGTTGCCGGGATCATCCGTGCGGCCGTAGGTCATGGCGATCAGCCCGGTGCGAGCAATCGAAAACGAACCGCCGCCGTACGCGCTCGTCGTGGAGGCAAGATGGTCGCTGATTTTCTTGCAGTTCCCATCGTTGGAGCAGAAGCCGATCTTCGTGTCGCCTTGATCGGCGTATTCGAAATATACGCCGCTCGTGTCGGGCGCCCATTGCGGATTCTGGATGTCGCGGTCAAGCTTGTCGGAAAGCGAGTGCGAGCCCGTGCCGTCGCGATTCATCAGGTAGAGCTTCGTCGTTTGGTGGCCTTGCAGGCGATCGTCAAAGCCGGTGTAGGCGATCCATTTTCCATTGGGCGAAACTTCCGGGGAATTGTCCGGGCCTTTGCGGTTGGTGAGGGCGCGCAGTGCGCCACCCGAGACGCTGAATTCGTACACTTCGGTATCAAAATAGGCGTGATCCGACTCTGGATGGCGATTGGCGGAAATAATCAGAAACCTGCCATCGGGAGTCCAATCCGCGCGCGTTGGTCCCCATTCATTGCCGCCATTCGCAAAATTTCCGTTGGTGACTTGCCGCGGTGCGCCGCCGTCCGCGCTCACAACGAACACCTGCATAAAGCCGGGCTTGAGATAGCCCGCACCGTTGAAGCGATACACGAGGCGATCGTAGGCCTTCGGCGGATCGGCCCACTTTGCGCCAGCGGGCGGCATCGGCAAATCCGCAAGGTGCGGCCCTTTGCCGGGAACCAGCGCGGAGAAGGAAAGCATCTTCCCATCGGGCGACCAGGCCATAGCGTCCGGCGAATCCTCGAGATTGGTGATGCGCGCGGTCTGGCCGGTGTCCATCCAGCGGATGTAAATCTGCGGTTTGCCGTCGGCATCGGAGAGATAGGCGATGCGCGTACCGTCGGGCGACCAGCGCGGGGAAGAATCGCCGCGGTTGCCCGTGGTCAACGCGCGGTGATCGGTGCCATCGGTGTTGATGATCCACAGATTCGAATAGCGTTTGTCGGTCTGCTCGTCGGCAAATCGCCGCACGTAGACAATTTTCTTCCCGTCGGGAGAAACTTGCGGATCCCCGGCCGTTTGGATCTGAAACTCATCCATGGCCGTGAGCTTGTGCGAAATCTCTTGCGCCCGCAGGAATGGAGCGGAGCAAAGAATCGTTGCCGCCGATGCAGCCAGAGGAATTGCTACGGTCTGTGTGGCAAGCAAGCGCGCTTTTGATGTCATCGGTTTCATCAGAGGAACCTCCTCGCGGAGGCAGAGTTAACAACGCGAATTTCCTTGTGTCAAGACAGCGCAACCAGAAGAACCAGAAGATGCTCTTAACCCTTGGTTCGGCAGCCTCCCGTTTGTCGTCAAATAACGGATTGTACGGCGCTGGCATCCATCGATATGCTGTTCCCGGGCGGAATTCTTGTATGAAGAAAACTTCCTACTGCCTGTTTGAAACGGCGCTCGGCACGTGTGGAATCGCGTGGCGCGAAGCGGCGGATTCTGCTTCTCAACCTGCCGTGACTGCAGTTCAGCTTCCCGAAGCTAGTTCGCAAGCGACGGAATCGCGCATCGCGCGAAAGGCCGGCTCCAGCCGGCCGGGCGCGCCTCCGCACAACATTGCCGAACTCATCGAGAAAATTCGCAGGCATCTTCACGGAGAAGTACAGGACTTTGGCGACGTCGCCATTGACTTGAACGGCGTCGCGCCGTTTTTCCGTGAAATTTATGCAGCCGCGCGCGAAATCCCCGCGGGACAAACCCGCACTTATGGCGAAATTGCGAAAGCCCTAGGGCAGCCCAATGCCGCCCAAGAAGTTGGCCTGGCTATGGCAAACAATCCTGTGCCCATCATCATTCCGTGCCACCGGGTTGCGGCTGCTGGCGGCAAACCCGGAGGATTTTCTGCGCACGGCGGCCGCGCCAGCAAAGCAAAACTCCTGGCCCTCGAAGGGGCACCTGTCAATCTCCAGCTTTTCTCCTGATCCTCTGCGCAGCGGGAAAGAACGGGTAAACTCTTTCTGTTCTTTTGAGAGCGTGAAGCATGCTCGACCCGCGTCAAGAATACTCGAATCGCCTGGCCTTGCGGCTGCAGACTCTTGCCGCCAAGGATCGCCTTCACGCAAGAATCGGGAACCTGAAATTGGTTGTTGTGCTGACGGGGATTCTGCTTGCGTATCTGTCTTTGTCGAAGGATTTGTTTTCTGGATACTGGGTAGTTGCCTTGCTGGGCGTGTATTTGGCTTTGGCGCTGGCGCACGAACTTGTCATTCGTGCGAAAACGCGCGCGTCGGCCGCAGCAGGCTATTACCGTCAGGGAATTGCACGCATAGAAGACCGCTGGCCTGGAACTGGGCAAAGCGGCGACCGGTTTCGCACCGAAGATCATGTTTACGCCGAGGATCTCGACCTTTTTGGCAAAGGCAGCTTGTTCGAGCTGCTTTCGACCGCGCGGCTTCCCATGGGCGAGAATCGCCTGGCGGACTGGCTGCGACGGCCGTCTCCCAAACCGGTGGTTCTAGCCCGCCAGGAATTGCTTGCGGAACTCCGGGAAAAACTGGATCTTCGGGAAGACTTGGCTATCGCTGGAGAAAATCTACGTGTTCGTTTAGATCCGGAATCCTTGATAGGTTGGGCCGAGCGCGCGCCTGAACTTCCTGGAAGCGTTTGGCGGGGCGTTGTCCTTGCGTTGGCGATGGCGGCGATAGCGACGGGCGTCTACTACTTTCTGACCTCGATCGTCTGGCCTGTGCTTCTCGTGCTGGTACTCGAAGGATTCCTTCGTTGGCGATTGCGAAAAAAGGCCAAAGCCGTGATTGAGGGAGTTTCTTGCAACGCCGAGGGCTTGGTCCTTTTTTCGAGCATTCTGGAACTCTTCGAAAAAGAACCGTTCACTTCCTCTGAGCTGCAGAAACTCTGTCGACCGCTCAAGCAGAGCCCCATGCCGGCGTCCCCAGTGATTCGACGATTGGCGCGTATCGTCTACTGGATAGATGCGCGGCACAGCCTGCTGGCGCACCTCGTTGATCTTCCCTTCCTCTACACTCTCCAGGTTGCATTCGCCGCCGAAGCTTGGCGCCGGCGCTGGGGCGCCAGGATGCGCGCTTGGGTTGACATTACGGCGGAAATGGAGGCTTTGCTCTCTCTAGCAACCTATTCGTTCGAACATCCTGCCGACCCGTTTCCGGAGCTCGCCGAAGAATCGTCTTTAGCCTTCATCGGAGAGGACCTCGGGCACCCCCTCATCCCTAACGCCAAGTGCGTACGAAACAGCGTGCGCCTCGACCGGGACACGCGCGTGATGCTGGTGAGCGGTTCGAACATGTCTGGAAAGAGCACGTTGCTTCGCACCATGGGCATCAATGCGGTCCTGGCCATGGCCGGCGCGCCCATCCGGGGAAAAACGCTTCGTCTTTCGCCGCTCTCTGTGGGCACAAGCATTCGCAGAACCGATTCTCTCAAACAAGGCCGCTCTGGCTTTTACACCGAGATCCTGCAGATTCGCCGGGTGTGCAAACTCGCCGTCAATTCGACGGCCCTCTTGTTTCTTTTCGATGAGTTGTTGGAAGGAACGAATAGCAAGGATCGCAGAATCGGGGCTGAGGGCTTGTTGAAGACCTTATTGAATCGGCGTGCGCTTGGTGTCGTTACGACGCACGATCTGGCCCTGACCGAAATCACCGTTTCCGCTAACGGTCTGGTGCGCAACATGCACTTCGAAGATCAGGTCAAAGACGGGAAAATGCATTTCGACTATCGCTTGCGGGAGGGACTTATCGCCAAGAGCAACGCTTTGGAGCTAATGCGCCTTATGGGCTTCGAAATCTAGCGCGTTATGGTGGTCAAGAGGAATGCGGAAGGGTCACTGCTTCACGGCACGAGGGGAAGAATCAGCGCCGAGGGATGCGCCTTGTCGTGATAAATCACGTTTGTCGCTTTGATCATGCGCGTGGCGCGCGCTTGCTCTTCGCCGGTGTTCAGGTTGCGGTCAAAGCGCGGGAAATTGCTGCTGGAAACCTCCAGCCGCAGCTTGTGCCCCGCAAGAAACACGTTACTCGTGGCCCACAAATCCACGTTGGTGTGATAGGTCTCGCCAGGATTGGCCAGCTCCGGTTTTTCCTGTGAATTGCGATAGCGAAGCCGCAGGATGCCCTCGGCCAAGTTTTGCGCGAATCCATTGGGCCACACATCCACGAGCTTTCCCGTAAAATCCGTGTCGACCGCCGAGGTGCTCACGTAGAGGTCCAGGGAAACCGGCCCGGTCACTTCGGTATCTCTCGCGAACGCCGCCGTGGTGTATACCAACACGTCCTGGCGTTCTTCCGCGGGGCGCTGATCCTGCGGACCGATTCCCGTTGGCAAAGCCTGGCAGCATAGGGGGCCGCCAATTGTCGGCACGGCATCGCTCGGATCGTAAACGTACTGGTCGGCCTTTTCCTCACTCGGCACCGTACCATTGAGCGAGCCATTTCCGCTCAAGGTGTTCGCGGATCCCGCCGAGTGCAGGTAATAACGCGTGTTTCTCGCGCGCGCCAGCGGCCAGTCGTCTTCCTCGCGCCACTCATTTTTCCCCATGACGAAAATCCTTACCGACTTCTCTTTCTCGACCCCATTGGCCTCGCCTTTCAACAGCCAGTCGTACCAGCGCAGCATCACCTCTTCGTCATCCAATTGCAGTTTTTCTCCAAAGTCCACGGCGCCGACTTTCCTGCCGCCTCCGGAATGTCCACCAACCGCAACCTCCAGTCTTTGCCCCCTTCTGGCCTCTTCCGTGCCTGCTTCGCTTTTCAGCCGAATGTAATTGCGCAGCGTTCCGCCCAGAAAAATGTCATACCACGCGCCAATGCCGAACACTGGCACCTGGATGTCTGCGTAATGGTCCTCAATTGAAATCGGCTTCCAATAATTGTCGTAGTTCGGATGCGCCAGCCAGTCTGTGAAATAGGGCGCGATCCCCGCTGCAGAAGGCGCTTCGAGCACCGGGTAGGAAACCAGCGGCAATACTTTGCTTCCCTCCAGAGCGTTCATGCCCTTCTCCGCGCGCCGCCGCATCGTATCCAGCGCTAATCCGCTGGACCACGACTCGTTGAACCACTGCTCGAACGCGCCCCCTTGATAAGTCCAGCCATCGTGATAATTCGAAGCCGTCACCGTGGGGCAAATTCCCTTCAGATGTGGCGGTTTGGAAATCGCGGCGAGGTATTGCGTCGCGCCCACGTACGACCCGCCAAACATTCCCACTTTCCCGTTCGAATAGGAAAGCGCCGCCGCCCACTCCACGGTGTCGTGGCCATCCAGCGATTCGTTCTTGAACGGGTACCATTCGCCCTCTGAAGTGAACCGCCCGCGCACGTCCTGCGCGACCACCACGTAGCCATGCTCCGCGGCCCGCAGTCCAACATTCATGATCCCCTGCTTGTCGTAGGGAGTTCTTACGAGCAACACCGGGAATTTCCCGTCGGCTTTCGGCCGGTAGATATCCGCACGCAACGTCACGCCATCGCGCATCTTGGCCTCGACGTTTCGTTGCACCGTCACTTCGTATTTCTCGCTGTCCGCGCGGCTTACCGGCAGGAACAGCGACGCAACCACAGCAAAAAAGAGAGCAACCAGAACTGCCTGCGCTGCTTTTCTTGAGATTCTTCGGTTCGTTCGGTTCATAAATCTCCCCCGCGCATCTCGACGTTTTTCAGCAGGTTTTGCAGCCTAGGTCCTATCCTACGCTCTGTCAAGACGCGCTCATGCGCTTGTCAAAGCCATTTAGAAATGTCCCCTTTCTTACCCCATTAGAAATGTCCCCTTTTTTGTGTTCTGGTTCTTGGCTCTTTTTCTTTCCCGTAAGAGCTCATGCGGCGCGCTCATGCGGTGCAATCCTTCCTTGCCACAAAAAGGTTCCTAAATTTAACAAAGTTACCGTCTTTTGTTTTCCCGGACAAAGGCCCGTTCCCTGGCTAGTTCCGCCTCTTCGCCGTTTGAGGCTCCGCTCAGAATCTTTCTAGAAACGTTTAAGGTGATTCTTTCCCGGCCGCTTCGTCTTTCCCAACAGTCCCGGATCGAGGTTCAACCGCTCCTTGAGCAGCCTCCGGTTGACGGCCATCAGGAGTCACGCGAGGAAAGCGGTCTGTGGTGAGTTACACGTCCGGGCGGGAGACTCACATGTACACCGCTCGCAGGAGCGTTCCGGCCGTCGTTGGTCTTTTTGCCGCGAGCTTTTGCAGTTTGCCTATGTTTTCGCAATCGACACGGTTCCTTAGCGCGGAAGCACAGCGCTTTCCTTCGCCGGGCCTTTCTCTGTCCGCCAACCCCTGCTCAGACAATGCGCATCGCGATGTAGATGCACTTCCTAAAGAAGCGTGGCAGACCGATAGCCCGTTCTCATCCTGCAATCGTCCAGTTCGGAAAGCATCGGCCGATCTGCCCGCTGCCCCCTGCAATCCATCTACTCAGGAGACCACTCCGTGCTCAGCCTCCAGTGACCCTGTTCGCGATGACCTGAAGGCCAGGGGGAAGCAAGGTCAAGTGATTCTTCGCGCCCGCGACAAAGTCCTCGAGATTTTGCAAACCGAGAACGCTTGCACGGCCTGGTATCGCACCAAGGATCCCGATCCCGCCGCTACGTTTCGGACCGTCACCTATGCGCTCGACCGCGACGGCAATGCTTTTGTCCGGAAGACCCAGGAAAGCGGTGGCATCGCGCTGATCCACAACCCGTACGTCGCAAGCGTCCTGCAAGGCCAAGGTTGGAACGCCACGGTCACCATCAACGTGAACGGCGCCTTTTTCTTCCCGGCGGCAAATATGCTAGACGATCATTCCGAAGGCGGACCTTTAACTGTTGAAGGAACGCGTCTCATCCAGGTCGGACCTTATGCTGGCGGCACTTTTCGCGCCCAAGTCCTCGCGCTTCTCCACGAATTTGGCCACGTGATTGATCTTCTCCCGGAGGATCATGACGACCACGACGGCAAATCCAGGCAAAACACTTTCGCCGTGCTGCGCGCTTGCCGCGCCGAAGTGGAGTCCAAGGAACGGCCGCGCACCTTTCTGGTTTCTCGCTGACGCACCACCACGATTCTCCGAGCAAATGCACTGCCGCCAGCCTCTCGGAGTGACCGCTAAGACTCTTTTGCAGCGCGGTGCGTAAGAAAGTTTCTGAGCAAGGCAAAGACGGCGTAATAAAACGCCGCGTTACTCAGAATCGCGATGCGCAGGAACCAGCCAAACGTCCAGGCCAGCGAGCCTTGGGTATCCGGCATAATCAGCTCGGCGATTTTCAAGCCCGGGGAAAGCAAAACCAGCAGCGGCACGGGGATCAGCGGTTCCAAGGGCACCGCGACCGCCAAGGCCAGAAATCCCGCCAGCAGTCCCAGCCCCAGGAAAAGCAGGTTGCGCAATAGCCGCTTTTGCCGCATGGCATCATTCTAATGCGGTTCGCTGTGCTTCACCCGGAGAAATCCGGCAGGTTGCCCGACAACAAAAGGCTCGGATTCGGACACTCAGATGAATGTGCCGGGTCCGGAAAAAACCGCGTGTAAACGATTCCTCTCCGCCCGCTAACCTTCCTGTGGGAAGATGAGTCTTTAAATTTGTGACCTCTGGGAAGCCCCGTGAAACTCGAGCGCACCTCCATCTTTGCTCTCGCGACCGCTGTCCCGGCCTTCGTCTTGCTGCTGACCTGCGTGCACGCCGGAGCGCCGCAGCAGGACCAGGCCGCGCAAAAATACTCGCGGACGCCGACCATCGAGGAGTATCAGCCCAAGTCCACGCTGGTCACTAAAGAACACAAAATCGAGCGCGCCAAGTTTCCGTTCATTGATATTCACAGCCATCACTGGAACCCCACGCCCGAGCACGTGGATCAACTCGTGAAAGAAATGGACACCATCAACCTGCGCGTGATCGTGAACCTGAGCGGCGGCACCGGAGACCAGTTGCGCCAAACCGTTGCGACCATGAAAGGCCGCCATCCCGACCGCTTTGTGGTCTTCGCTAATTTGAGTTACGACGATCTCAATACGCCCGGGTACGGCAAGCGCGCGGCGGCGCGGCTCGAACAAGACGTTAAGAGCGGTGGCGCGCAAGGATTGAAAATCTTCAAGAATTTCGGGATGGACCTGAAATACGCCAATGGTCAGCGCGTGCACGTGGACGACCCGGAATTAGATCCCGTCTGGGACAAGTGCGCGGAGTTGGGCATCCCAGTGCTCATCCACATCGCGGAGCCCTCCGCGTTTTTTGATCCCTGGGATTACCACAACGAGCGCTGGCTCGAGCTGAAGCAATTTCCGGGACGCGCGCGTCCGCCGGATAAATATCCGCCGTTCGAAACGCTGATTGCCGAACGCAACCACCTCTTCGCCAAACATCCGAGGACGAATTTCATCGCCGCGCACCTCGCCTTTCACGGCAACGACCTCGAACGCCTTGGCGAAACGCTCGACGAGTTGCCGAATATGTATGTGGACATTGCCGCAGTCCTTGCCGAACTCGGCCGCCAACCCTATTCGGCCCACGATTTCCTGGTGAAATATCAGGATCGCGTCCTGATGGGCAAAGACATTTACGACGTGAATGAATACAAATGGTATTTTCGCGCGCTCGAAACGCGCGACGAGTATTTCGAATATTACCGCCCGCGCCATGCCTTCTGGCGCATTTACGGATTCCAAGTGCCCGACGAAGTGTTGAAGAAGGTTTATTACCAGAATGCGTTGAACCTCGTTCCGGGCATCGACCGCAAGGCATTCCCGGATTAGCGAGGCGTAAAAGACCGGGGCGAACTGGGTTTTGTAATTCTTCCGGAGGACTTCCACGCAGATGGGATTTGTTCTCCAAAACCTGCGTACTCGGCCGGCCCACAGCTGAAAATCGAGGAAGTGGAATAAGAATCGAATCCCTTCTACAAAGGCGTGTTCTTCCGCCACGAGGAACTCAGCTCGATCCACAGACAGGGGCGGGAGTAACTGGCGGAAAGGAGTCGCCGTTTCTTCCGTTTTGGTTCTTCGTCGTTCCGTTGTACATTCCACGGTGCAACTTCCATGATCGCGCCTGTTATCCACGCTGAAGCTCTCAGCAAGCGTTACCGCCGCGGCTTCGAGGGGGACCCCGGCCTCCGCCACGCCCTGGAGAATTTCTTGCGTTCCCCGCTTGCGGCTCTTCGTCGCCCCAAAGCAGAGATGTTCTGGGCTCTCCAACACGTCTCGCTCGACGTTCACGAACCGAGCTCCAGAAGAGCTTTTTGCTGGCAGGCCGCCGCTGGGACCTGGATATCCGAGTGCCTTTGGATTTCCAACGCTCCCGGCTGGGAAGAGGCGGTCCGTCATCTTGCGCTCCAGACCAACCGGCAACGCCCCGCGCAATGGATCGACTACTTTGTCTTCTCCAAAGGCCTGTATTACCAGAAAATCCCAGAGTTCGTCATCGGCCGCCCCGGTTGGCAGTGAGGGTTTTCGTCCCAGCAGAAACCCCGAGCAAAAGTGCCAGGAAAGAAAGGATTGAGCAGGGGTGCGCTCGGCTTTAGGTTATTCCTGCGCAGAGGTTGTTGCACTCAAGAAGTTATCACCAGCACCCTAACTTCAGGTAGACCCGGACGCCACACCCAACACCTCGCAGGGTTATCTGCACATTTTCTAATCTGGAGTTAAGCTCATGAGAGTCGTACCAAAAACCACTCGACGCACATTCCTGAAGGTCGGCACCGTAGCCGGAGCCGGTCTGATTGCCGGCGATTTCCTGGTCGGGAAAAAAGGCAAGCACGCACTGCAGACTGCGGCTACTCGCCCAAAATGGCGCACCACCCCTTCCCACCACGTGAGCGCGCTGCAATCCACCCCGACTCTGAAGCCCTACGTGGATGCGCTGCCCATTCCGCCGGTGATCGCGCTCCAAAGCGGCGTCGTCACGCGAATAGGCATGTCGCAATTCCAACAGAAACTGCACCGCGACTTGCCGCCAACGACCGTTTGGGGCTTCCAAGGCAGCTACCCCGGGCCAACGCTGGAAGCGCGGCAAGGCTCGCCCGTGCAAGTGCAGTGGATTAATAACCTGCCCACTACCCACTTCCTGCCGATTGACAACACCATTCATGGCGCCGAGAGCACCCAGCCGCAAGTGCGCAATGTGGTTCATCTCCACGGGCACAAAATAATGCCTCCGAACGACGGCTACCCGGAGGCTTGGTTCAGCCCTGATGGAAAAACCGGTCCTTATTACAATCCGAATCCATATCTCTACCCGAACGACCAGCCCGCAACGACGCTTTGGTATCATGATCACGCTCTAGGCATCACGCGGCTGAACAACTACGCCGGGCTTTCCGGCTTTTACATCATCCGCAGCAGCGCGGAGGATGCGCTCAACCTGCCGCAAGGCCCATACGAAATTCCGCTGGTGCTCCACGACCGCATGTTCAATTCCGACGGCTCGCTCCTCTATCCGGTGGCTGTAGGAGGCACGCATCCCGTGTGGATGCCTGAGTTCTTCGGGGACACCGTGTTAGTCAACGGAATGGTGTGGCCGTACCTGGAGGTGGAACCGCGCAAGTATCGTTTTCGCTTGTTGAACGGCTCGAATTCGCGCTTCTACCATTTGACCCTTCAAGGGAGCGACGGCAACGGCACGCCGAATGGCACTTCCGGGCCGCCCATGTTTCAGATTGGCACCGACGGCGGACTGCTTCCCGCTCCCGTAAAGCTTGCCGATATCCTCATTGCTACCGCAGAGCGCTTTGACTTCGTCATTGATTTTACCGGCATGAAAGGAAAGTTTTTTGTCTTTCAAAACGACGCGCCAGCGCCCTATCCCGGCGGGGGCGAGGTCGTTCCGACGAACGTGATGATGTTCCGAGTCACCAGAGCGCTCTCCGGACTCGACACAAGTGCACTGCCCTCGAAATTAGCCGATATCCCGTTGTACGACCCGGCGCTGGCTGTCAGGGAGCGCAATCTGGCACTCAGTGAGAGTGACCGGGCCTCAGACGGCTTCCCCGAGATCAGCGAGCTTGACGAATTGGATTGGTCGGCCCCCGTTACTGAAGATCCCCAAGCCGGCACCCTCGAATTGTGGAACCTGGTCAATACGACAGGGGATGCGCATCCAATTCATGTCCACCTGGTGCAATTTCAAGCGCTGGAGCGCCGGCCATTCGACACGCAAACATTCCTGAGTTCCGGCCAGGTAGTCTTCACGGGTCCGCCCGTTCCGCTCGATGCCAACGAACGTCCGGCGTGGAAGGACACCATCAAGGCGTATCCGGGAATGGTCACCCGCATCCTGGCAAAGTTCGATCTCCCGACGGGGGCACAGGTCACCTCCGGGCAGAGGCTTCGTTATGTCTGGCACTGCCACATCCTGGAACACGAAGACAACGAAATGATGCGGCCGTTTGACGTGGTGGTGCCTTGAAGCTAACTTGAAGCTAAGGCAAACCGGAAGAGGTTCGAGACTCTAGTCGACCAAGGAAATTGCCGATTTGCGGCGAAGGGCACCTCCTATTTGACGCGGCATCGAGAACACGAGGACCCAGTGTGCCTGTGCCTGCTTCTACCTTTCTGCTTCATTCTGCTTCTGCCTTTCTTGACCCTTTGCGCAAGGGTCGCATACACTAAGAAATTCGAAATCAGCCCAAGGAACGGCTAGTGCCGTTCCGACTGTATTCGAACCCTAGGGTCACGCGGGAGCTGGAAACAGGACACATGCAGCAACTGCGGGGCTCCGGTTGCGGCTGGAATGGTACGAGTGAGGTTGTTCGCATCGCGGGTGAAACCGACCACCACCCAATTGCGTACTACCAAGGGGGATTGCTTTGCCAAAGCGCACCTATCAACCGCGCCGACGACGCCGCGCCAAGACGCACGGTTTCCGCGCACGCATGAAGTCCAAAGGCGGCCGCAAAGTGCTGGCGGCGCGCCGCAGGAAGGGGCGCCATCGACTCACCCCGGAATAGGGCCGGGAACCCGCCCATGCCCGGCCATGCGGGCCAAGAAGGGATGACGTTTCCGCGTGTGGCGCGGTTGGTCAGGCGCGGCGAATTTGACGCCGTCTATCGCGCCGGCAAGCGCCGCTCGAGTTCCCACTTCACAGTTTTCTTACGCGCCAACGAATTGCCACAGAGCCGCTTTGGCGTCAGCATTAAGAAAGCCCTCGGCGGCGCGGTGGTGCGCAATCGCATCCGGCGGCGCTTGCGAGAAATCGTGCGCCACCACCGGAGGGAAATTCCGGCGGGATGGGACATCGTGATTCACCCGAAAAGCGTGGCGGCCAAAGCGCCGTTTGCGGCATTGACCGCGGATTTGCTGCAACTGCTGCAAAGCGCAGCGCAGGCAGGGAAGTGAAAGTAGAAAAGATGACTTTGTCCCAGAAAGAAGAGGACACGCTAAAGCCTGTCCCTGTGAGCCTCCCGGTGCGAATCGCGCTCTTGGCACTGCGAATTTACAAAGCGTATTTGTCCCTCCTGTTTGCGGGGAACTGCCGGTTTCACCCCACCTGCTCGCAGTATGCCTACGAGGCGATTGAGCGCTTCGGAGTGGGGCGGGGGATTTGGCTGGGAATGAAGCGTCTTCTGCGGTGCCATCCGCTGTCGCGGAAGTTTGGTTACGACCCCGTCCCCGAGAGTTGGGACGAAACCGTCGACACGGCGAATCGCACCGCGACCGCAAGCCTCGCGACGCGCTCCTCTGAGATTCCGCGTGAGGTGCATTTTTGAACGTTCCGGGACAAAAGGACAAGTTCACGCCAGAATTGCGGATTCTGGTGGCGTCGCTTCTGTCGATTTTAGTGATCCTGGTTTGGGCGAAATATTATGGGCCGAAGCCGCCGGTTCAGCGGCCACACGCGAACCGGCCCGCCGAGACCGCTCCCGCCACTTCTGGTCCCGCCGTGGCCACTTCCCCCACGGAAAAGGGTTCGCAAGCTCCTTCACCTCCGACCACCGTCGCTGCTGCACCGCCCATGAACGTTCCGCGCATTAGCGATTCTCAAGAACGCACAATAACCATCGAGAACAACCTCTATCGCGTGGAAATCTCCAATCAAGGCGCGGTGGTCGAAAGCTGGAAGCTCAAGAGATATCTGGATGATGCCAAGCCGCCGCGCGTCCTGGACGTGGTGCACCCGGAGGCTTCGCAGCAAACCGGCGGCTGGCCGTTTGCGTTGATCCTCGATGACGAGCAGCTGCAAAACGCGGCGAACGGCGGGCTCTATCAAGTTTCTGCTACAGCAAGCAGTTTGCAGGCCCCCGCCGACTTGCAATTCGTCTGGAGCAACGGCCAACTCGAAGTCACAAAACACTTTCACTTCGATCACAGCTACGTGGTCCGCGTGGAAACGTCCGCGAAGCTGAACGGGAGCCCCATAAGGGCAGGGCTTGCCTGGCTGGGCGGATTTGGGGATTGCACGGTGGCGAATCCCGCTCCGATCGAAACGGTGACCACCTATTATGGCGAAGGCGGAAAGATCACGAACTACTCGTACAAGAAACTCGAAGGCCTGGACAAGTGGGGCCCCGGCTTGTGGCAAGGTGGAAAAGATTTTGTGGGCATCGAGGACCGTTATTTTACGGCCGCATTCTTGCCGCCGAACGGCGCGGCCCCGGGGACCCTCGAGACGCGCTACTGGAAGGCTCCGCAGACCGTTAAGGTCTGCGAGCAAGCCACTCCCGAAGCCGTGCCGGAAGTCGCCGTGGCCTCCTCCGCAAGCCCGCTCGTAGTGCGCGCCTACGTTGGGCCAAAAGATTACGACGATTTGAAAAAGATGAACCCGCCGCTGCAGGGGCTGGTCAATTTCGGATGGCTGGAGTTCATCGCCGAGCCGCTGTTCCACGGCTTGAAGTGGCTGCACAACTACATTCCGAATTGGGGCTGGGCGATTGTCGTACTCACGCTGGTCTTGAACATGCTGCTTTTCCCGCTGCGCATCTCCGGCTACAAAACGACCCTGAAAATGCAGCGCGTAGCGCCGGAAATCAAAGCCATCCAGGAAAAATACAAGAAATATTCCATGCGCGATCCGCGCAAGGCGGAGATGAACAAGGAAGTGATGGCCATTTACAGCCGCGAGGGCATCAATCCCGTGGGCGGCTGTGTCCCGCAGTTGCTGCAACTTCCGATTTGGTACGGGCTGTACCGCGCGCTGCAAGGCACGATTGAATTGCGCCATGCACCATGGTTCGGCTGGATTACCGATTTGTCGGCAAAGGATCCTTATTACATTCTGCCTCTGGCGATGGGCTTGTCCATGTACCTGGTGTCCAAGATGACGCCCATGACTGCTGCTACCGACCCGCAACAGCAAGCCATGATGAAAATCATGCCCATCGGTATGGCCGCGTTGTTTATGGTTATTCCCTATCCCAGCGGCCTGGCGGTGTATATTCTCACCAGTAGCTTGGTCGGGATCGGGCAGCAGTGGTATTTGAACCGGAAGCATCCGCTGCCGCCTCCGGGCAAGCCCGCGCGCGCGAAGAGTGGGAAGAAGCCGTAGTCTTCGCGTTTTGGCATTTTTGATTCGAACCCGCAGTGGTTATAGCGCGGGGCGAAGTCTCCGGGAGCCCTGCGGTTTTTTCTGTAACCGATTTTTCTGTACGCTGCTCGCTCGAAGTTGCCGTAACGTAGTTTTGAGTCTTAAATTAATTGCCCTATGCCCCTGGAACTCATCCGAGACGGCAAGCTCGACCGGCAGGCCACCGCCGACGCGCTGCGGCAATTTCTCGAAAACATCGTGCGCTCTTCCGGCCTCGAATTGAAAGTGAACGTGCGCGCGGTTCCAACCGATGGCTCTGCAACCGAAGGCCAAGCAGAAGTGCTCGCCGACCTCGACGGACGCGACAAAGAAATCCTGTTGGAACGTGGCGCCGAGGTTTTGAAAGCGTTAGAACATCTCGCCTTCAAGGCCTTGCGGTTGGAGCCTGTGTATCACGAAAAAATTCATATCGACTGCGGCGGCTACCGCGCGCTGCGTTTCGAGGAATTAAAAATGACCGCGCGCGTCGCCGCGGAACGCGTGCAGCAAACCAAACAACCGTTCCCCTTGAATCCCATGTCCTCACGCGAACGTCGCATCGTGCACTTAGCTGTAAAAGACATTCCTGGCGTGCGCACGCAAAGCGTGGGCCTGGGCGAGGAGCGCCAAGTCGTTATTCATCCGGCCGACTCCCAGCCCAAGAAATAGATGCACTAGATGGATTCATTGCCGGTGGCGTGCACCTATGGGGTCCGCCATCTGGGGCGGCCCCTTTTGCCCGTCTAGTGTGTCGCCCAGCCTTGCGAAAGCACGGCGCCAGTCGCGCTAAAGCGCACGCGATAGGTAAACGCCGGAGGGCGGCCGGTCGTGGTGCGCAAGAAGCGCACGTCGGAAATCTCCACCACAGCTTCCCGGCCTTCTGTGTGAAAGCGCGTCACGGGAAACCGCGCGAACCACAACACTTTCTGCACTTCCGGCAAGCGCCTGGCTTCTTCAATGTAGGAATTCGGCGCCGCATCGGGATAAAAGCGATGCTCATGCGCCAGCAACTCCGTGTCACTTGCCGACCTATCGCCCAGATCCATGCGCAGCTCGTAGACACCATGCTCGCCCCGCACCAACCCATCCCAATGCCAAAGCGACGGGGGAAGCGGGAGCGCGCCAATTGCTTCCACTTGTAAATGATCGAGTTGCGCAAACTTCTCGATGCGCACAAGCGCCACGCGATGGGCAAACAACGTCAGCGCCACGTACACCAGTGAAGCGGCAAAGCCCGCGCGATTCCATCTGCGGTACGGAATCTTCAGGCCCCAGCCGCGAAGAGCCGGCAAGAAAAAAATTGCCGTGAAAATAATCATCCCTGCTAGCACGGTGGGCCCTGAAATTGGCGCGCCGGCCGCCTCGCCGATGCGGGCAACGAGTACTGGCACGGGCAAGAACACCAGCCACACACCTGCCACCCGGTTTTTCATTTTCTCCGGACGTGAATAGACCCACGCAAGCAATTGCGGCACAAGCAGAATCGCGGTAAACGTGAAATCCACGATGAACAGCAGGTCCCAGGCGGGGCGTGACCATTGGATCGGTGACCAGATCATGGTCCCAAACGAAGTGGCCAGATCAAGCAAAATGTGGCTCAGGATGCCCACTCCGTAGATCGCGCTCAACATGGCGAACGATGGCGCCTCCCATTTGCGCCACTTACACAATGCCTGAGTGATTCCGGCAAGTAACAGCGCCCACAGGGGCAGCATCACCAGCGAATGCGTGATGCTGCGGTGCCAGGTGACGATGAGCAGCCGGTCGTGCGAAAAAATGTCGCGAAGCACGTCGGAGTCCGGAAAAATCGCGCCCAGCATCAGCGCCCACGTGACGATCCGTCCACGCGAGGGTTTAAACCTAACGCCGGGCTTCAGCCCGGCATCTGGGCTTGTCGCTTGCAAGCCAAACATGTCCGCACCACGAAAAACCGCCTTGGCGACCAGCGCGCCCGCGATGCCGTGTGTGATGGTGTCCATGCTCAGAGTTTACCGGAAACCGCGGACACTCCTTGGTCTGTCCGAGGGAGTCTCATTGCGACGAATCATTGCACGAAGATGAGGGGTTTGCCCTTGGGAATGGCCACGCCGATGCGGCGTGCGGCAACGCCGTGCTTATCCAAAACCGCTAGAGCCTCGTTGCCAAACTCGGGTGCCACGGCGATCAGCAAACCGCCGGAGGTTTGCGGATCGAAGAGCAGGTCGCGAAACTCCTGAGGCACGGCTTCCGCGAAGCCGACGCAATCGCCCAGAAATTCGCGATTATTTTTCAGGCCGCCGGGGAGGAAGCCTTCGCGCGCGGCTTTTTCTGCACCGGGCAAGTAGCGGATCGCGGTGTAATCGATTTGCATGGACACCGCTTCGACGCCTCGCTTGCGATCTCCCAGCGCCATTTCCCGCGCATGCCCGAGCAGCCCAAATCCGGTAATGTCTGTAACCGCGTAAATCGGTTCGGCCGATGCTGCTTTGTCCTGCAGTTCCAGCAGCGCTTCCGACGCGGCGCGGTTCAGCTCCGACATGGAAGCCACTGCCGCAGCGAGGTCCCTGGCCGACGCAGCTTCTTTCTTGAGCGCCGTCGAGAGCACTCCGGTCCCCAGCGCTTTCGTCAGCAGCAGCACGTCGCCCGTATGCACGCCCACATTGCGCCAAACGCGCTGCGGATGAATCAGTCCGGTGACCGCGTAGCCGAATTGAATGTCGTCGTTGCGAATTGAGTGCCCGCCGATGACGCTGCATTGGGCTTCGGCCATTTTGGAATGGCCGCCGCTAAGAATCTGCTCGAGGATTTCTGGTTCGCCTTTGTCGGGAAAGCCCACAATGGACAACGCGGAAATTGGCTTGCCGCCCATGGCGTAAATGTCGCTCAAAGAATTGGCCGCGGCGATTTGACCGAAGGTGTGCGGATCATCGACGATCGGCGTGAAGAAATCGACACTCTGCACTAGCGCCATTTCCGGGGCGAGTTGATACACCCCGGCGTCGTCGTTGGTTTCGAATCCAACGAGCACGTTAGGATCATTGGCTCGCGGCAAGCCGCGCAAAACGGAGTCCAGCAAACTGGGACTGAGCTTCGCCGCTCAACCCGCTGCCTTGACCATCGCCGTCAGTTTCACGGTATGCGTCAAGCCGCACCTCTGCTTTCCCCGGCAGGCGTCAGCCTGTCCGTATCGCGCCTCGATTATAGCGAGGCTCAGCGCTTTGCGCTTGCAATTGGATCACTTTACGGTAAGGAAGCAATGGACAGATCGGCTGCCGCTGCTCCTCCCATACTGCTCCCAACCACCGACACTTTTGCGCCCGTCTTTCGCAGATAGCGGAGGGCCGCCAATACATCTAAATGCAATGGCGCGTCCATAGCATCGGAGCCGCCCGGGCCTTTTCGACTTGGCACTTGGCATAACCGCGGAAATCGAGCGCGGGCGTACGCACGCTGCAACTGCACCATCGCTGGCCGCAAAAGCGTGTCGGTCGTAGAGAACAATAAGGAACAAGAGGCTTGGCGGTCGCCCTACTTGCGCGTTGCATAAGGAAAGTGTTCTTATCTGCGGATGCCCTGGGACTTCTGGCTGATCTTCTTTGCTCTAGGCGTGCTCTTGCCCTGGCGCGGCCGGGCGCACATGAAGAAGCTGCTCGGTATGCCGCACGTCAGCTCAATGGAGCGGCTGGTGCTCTACGCCTCAACCATCGCCTTCCAATGGCTTTCTGTCGCCGTCGTCGGGTGGCGCGCCTGGGTCCACGGTTACACCCCTCCACAATTGGGCTTGGTATTTCACAGCCGAACCAGCTTGCTTGTTGCCGGCGTCGTCGGAGCAGTGGTCATTGGTTTTCTCCAGTGGCTCATCCTGCGCCGCGTGTCGCGCATCCCGGTCGGGTCTCGCGGCCCACTGCAAGCCATCGCCGAGCGCATCTTTCCCCGATCCACCGTCGAGTTGCTTCCTTACCTGGCCCTTGCCTTTACAGCGGGTCTTTGCGAAGAATTTCTCTATCGCGGATTTGTCATGGCTGCTCTTGCCCGTGCAGGCCTGGGAGCTTGGCTCGTCGTTCTGGTCTCTTCGGTCCTTTTTGGGCTGGCCCATAGCTATCAAGGGCGGGGTGGCATGGTGATGACATTCCTGGCTGGCTTGGTCCTCGGGGTGAGCCGCCTGACGTACAATAGTTTAGTGCCCGCCATTTTCTGGCATAGCGCCCTTGACGTCGTGGCGGGAGTGGCGGGGAGCCGGTATCTAAAGCGCAACACGGTGGGGCCCCGGCAGAACGCTTTGCATTTTCATAGCGATTAACAGTAACTATAATGACAACACCCAGTCCAACTCTTCCCATGGCGGTGATTCGCCGTGCCCTCGAAGAGTTCCAATTGCCGGCCTATGACGACCAAGTCCTGCAGATTCAGCAGTATATAAAGATCTTGGCGGCTTGGAATGACAAAGTGAACCTGACCGCCATTCGTGATCCGCTGGATATCCTCTACCGGCACTTCGGCGAGAGCATGTTTGCGGGCATCTCGGTGCCGATCGAGCGAGGTCGGCTGGCCGACGCGGGTACTGGTGCCGGCTTTCCAGGCCTTCCGCTTAAAATCATGCGTCCAGGACTGCAAGTCTTTCTCATTGAATCGAGCATCAAGAAGGCGACGTTTCTTGCCGAGGTCATTCGGGAATTGGGCCTTAAAGAAGCTCAAGTCCTCGTTCGTCGCTACGAAGAGCTGGGCGAGGAGATTGCGCCCCTCGATTATGTTTGCTCGCGCGCTTTGGGGGAATATAGCAAGTTCCTTGAGTGGGCGCATTGCGAGGCGCTTGCGGCAAAAGAAGTTGTCTTGTGGATAAGCGCAAACGATCTCGAAGAAGTCCAGAAGATCCAAACGTGGGAATGGCGCGAACCCATTCCGGTGCCTAATTCTATGCGCCGCGTTCTACTCATGGGCACAAAGAAGCCTTAGTTTAAATTGGCGCGTGATTTGGGTTCTTTGTAATCCAGGAATCCACGGCAAGCGTTTCTCTCAGGGAGCGGTTATTCGGGACCATGTTCCACGTGGAACATTGTCTTCGGTTCGACTCCTCGATCCGTCGGCGAGTTCGTCCCCCTGGACGCGGTTGTGTTCCACGTGGAACATTCACGCCACGCTATCGAACCACAACCCGGAACTGAGCAAGCCCAGGCCGCTCGCAAGATTCGTGGGGCCGACTTTTCGTTTGACCATCGAGTCCCTGGGCAAGTGTTCCACGTGGAACACTCGCACTTGTCAAGGTCTCCCGTAGCACGCACTTTTCAGGTGGCACAAGCGGAAACTTCCGGAGGCAACCGCTCCTCACAGACGGTCGACGCTAGCGGCGGAACCTGTCATTCCGGGGAGCGCAGCCGCAGCGAGGCCAAGCGACGAGGAATCCCGGTTTGATGGTTAAAGCTGGAGGCTCCCTTAAGACTCGTCCGCAGTGTTCCACGTGAAACAATCGAAGAGCCCGTCAAGCTTTCCTAACTCACTTGGCGTGCCTCCCGAAAAGCGGCTGCCTCTCTTGTCAAATGTCAAAGGTTTTTCACCCTGGCTGTTTTGTTCCACGTGAAACATGTTGCAACGCAGATCATCCTTTGTTAGATTTTCGACTAACGGGGGCTCCGTGGCACGAATCATCGCGATTGCCAATCAAAAAGGGGGCGTAGGAAAAACCACCACGGCTGTCAATCTCTCTGCATGCCTCGCCGCTGCTGGCCAACCCACTCTGCTTGTTGACTGCGACTCCCAAGCCAACACAACAGCCGCCATTGGCTTCGCCAAAGACCCCTCACGCCGCACGCTCTATCACGCGCTGATTCTCAGCGAGCCTTTTGAAAGGATCATCCAGAAATCCCAAGTGGAAGGACTCGACCTTATCCCTGCCGACAAAAATCTTGCCGGTGCGGCCGTCGAACTAGTCAATGCGCAAGAGCGCGAGTACCGCCTGCGAGGCGCACTCAAGCTTTTGGAAGAGAAATACAACTTCATTATACTAGACTGTCCTCCCGCCCTCGATTTGCTGACGTTGAATGCCTTGGTTGCTGCAGGCTCGGTGTTGGTTCCGATTCAGTGCGAATATCTGGCCTTGGAAGGCGTCTCCGAATTGCTGGATACGCTGATGCGCATTCGCCGTACGCTGAACCCCACCCTCGAAATCGAAGGCATTCTCCTCACGATGTTCGACGAACGCACAACGCTTTCGCGGCAAGTGGCGAATGACCTGCGCACCTTCTTTGGGCAGCAGGTTTTCAAGAGCATCATTCCGCGCAATGTTCGATTGGCAGAAGCACCCAGTTTCGGCAAACCCATCATTCTTTACGACCCCAACAGCAGAGGGGCAGAGGGCTACACGCATCTTGCAAAAGAGGTGATCCAAAATGGCGAGAAACGCACTGGGACGGGGACTCGGAGCGCTCATTCGGGAGCTTGAAGGCAAGAAGTCCGAACCAGCCCCGGCATCCGTGCAACCCCAACCTGTCACGACCGGCGGCTCTGCAGCGGCCGCCATGCCCGCGCGCCAACCCATGCAGGCCGGTCCGCAGGAGCTTGACATCGACCTGATTGAGCCCAGTCCTTATCAGCCGCGCACGAAGTTTCATGAACAGGGACTCGATGAACTGGCGCGCTCGATCAAAACCAGCGGCATCATCCAACCTTTGGTGGTTCGCCCCATCGGTTCGCGGTTCCAACTGATCGCTGGCGAGCGCCGTTGGCGCGCCGCGCAGCGTGCCGGCCTGAACAAAGTTTCGGCCATCGTCAAACAGGTTCCCGATGAGCTCGCGCTCGAGATGACGTTGGTTGAAAACATCCAGCGCGAAGACCTGAATGCCATCGAAGCCGCGCGAGCCTTCGAGCGCTTGATGGACGAATTTCACATGACCCAGGAGCAGGTTGCCGAACGCACAGGCAAGGACCGCGCTACAGTAGCCAACGCCGTTCGGCTGCTTAAACTTGAGAAACAAATTCAAGACTGGATTGAGGAGGGGAAGCTCACGGCTGGCCACGGCCGCGCCCTCCTTGCTGTTCCGGAGCAGCAGTTGCGCATGCGCTATGCACATCGCGCCTCCCGCGGAGCTTTGACCGTCCGCCAAATCGAGAAACTGGCGGCGCGCCGACTCCAGGGAAAATCGCCTCAACCCCCGCCTACTGCCCATCTGGATCCCAACATCCGCTCTGCCGTCGAGGATTTGCAGCGGCACCTTGGAACCAAGATTACCTTGCGCATGAAGACCAAGATGCGCCCTGGACAACTGGTGCTCGAGTATTACGACGACAAGCAGCTGATGGGTCTTTACGATCGTTTAATGAAGTAGTAGCTTGTTGCAGCCATGCACAATACCTAGGATGAAGTAGGCTTGGGAGATCGCTCGAAAGATTGCCTGCGCAACACTGTCCGTTCGAGCAGCTAATCGTTCGACACCACAATTTTCTGTTGCGTTTGACTTGTTTGCGTGCCCGACTCAAAGTAGAAGTGTCTCAAAATTGGGAGAGCTCGCTATGTCCTGGAAGTGGCCCGCCGCCGACAATAATGGCGCGACAAACAGTGAAGAATGGACCGGCTTCATCGATCAGGGCGTCACCCTGGAAGGAACCCTAACGGTCAAGGGCACTTTCCGTATCGATGGCAACGTCAAGGGCAACATCATTTCCGAGCAGACCGTGATTCTCGGAGACGGCGCAAAGGTCGAAGGCCAGATCGAAGGCAACCGCGTGGTGATTTCGGGCCGCTTCGATGGCGTTATCTTCGCCAGAGGCCGCGTCGAGATTCAAGCCAAAGGCGTTGTAACCGGCGAAGTCCATGCGCCCTGCATGGTGATTGATCCCGGCGGCATCTTCGACGGGCGCTGCCACATGCTGGCGTCGTCTGACACCACATCTGCTTCTATCACCATTCCGATTCGTGCCGCCAGCGGTTCCTGATTTGCCTTCGAAGCTTGCTCTTACTCCCGGCTTACCTTCCTGGCGCGCCTAAGGATATTACCGCCCGTTCCACGCCTACTCCTAAATAAGTTAGGGGTGCGTGCGCTTCAGGGACCTTTCTCCGTACTCGTCTTCTCGGGCTGATTTGACCGCTACAACTGGCGCCTCAATTTTCTCCTCGCATTGACACAGGCGGCAGCGCCGTCTATCGTTCCAAAGTCATTGCCACGAGGATGGGGGATGAAGATCTTAGTGATTGGCGGCGGCGGGCGTGAGCACGCGCTGGTGTGGAAGCTGAGGCAAAGCCCGCGCGCACAGAAAATCTGGTGCGCCCCCGGGAACGGCGGCATCGCCGCGGACGCCGAATGCGTGCCGGTCGCAGCGGCCGACGTGGGTGCGCTTGTGTCGTTCGCAGAAAAGGTTCAGCCCGACTTGACCGTCGTAGGACCGGAACTGCCGCTCGTGAATGGTATCGGCGACGCCTTCCGCGAGCGCCGTTGGGCCATCGTGGGGCCAGCCGAGCACGCGGCTCAGCTCGAAGGCAGCAAGATTTTCTCGAAAGAATTCCTGCAGCGGCACGGCATCCCGACAGCGAAACCCTATGGCTCCTTTGACTCTGCAGAAGGTGCATACAGCGCGCTTCCGAACGTCACTCTTCCCGTGGTCCTCAAAGCGGATGGCTTGTGTGGCGGCAAGGGCGTCCTGGTCGCGCAGGATTTCAACGAGGCGCACGATTTCCTCAACCGCGTCATGGAGAAAAACGAACTCGGCACCGCCGGAAACCGCATCCTGTTCGAAGAGGCCCTGGAAGGCGAAGAGTTGTCGTTCATCATTGTGACGGACGGAAAGACTTACGCGCCCTTGGTCCCGACCCGGGATCACAAGCGAGTGTATGACGGAAACCAGGGCCCGAACACTGGAGGCATGGGCGCCTATTCGACCGATGATCTTCTGCCCGAGCCGCTTCGCAATGCCATCATCTCGACCATCGTGGAACCGACCCTGGCAGGTCTCGCCGCGGACGGAATTCCCTACCAAGGTTTTCTCTACATCGGCTTGATGCTGACGCCCTCCGGCCCCCAGGTCCTGGAGTTCAATTGTCGCCTTGGCGATCCCGAGACGCAGGCCATTGTGGCGCGAATGGACTTCGACCTAGCCGAAGTGCTCCAGGACGTGGCGTCGGGCAGTTTGAAACCGTCCAAATTGCATTGGAAGCCCGGCGCGAGCGTCTGCGTGGTGCTGGCGTCCGGAGGCTACCCGCGGAAGTTCGAATCGGGAAAACGCATCGAAGGACTACCTGCTGCGGAGCAAATCACCGGCGTGAAGGTTCTCCACGCTGGGACCAAGCGCGTCGGCGATGAGCTTCTGACGAGCGGCGGGCGCGTGCTCGGAGTGACAGCGACGGGTCCAACGCTCGGTGCGGCTCTTGGCTCAGCCTATGCGGCCGCCGAAAAGATTCACTTCGAACGGCTGCACTACCGCAAAGACATCGGCCGCCACAGTAACACCCTGCGGGCAAGCGGCCACTGAGTGTTTGTTGGAAGCGCGTGACCGTCATTCCGAATCGTAGCTCAGGCCTTTAGGCCTGAGGAATTCTGGCTTCATAATGCCGGCACCGCAGCGGCCAACAAGCCAGACGGGCTCCAAAGATATGGCTAGTGTCCACAAACTGTTCCGCGCCCCAAAGAAGCACGTGCCCATGGAAGAGCTTCAGGAAGCGCGAATCCTCTCTGGCATTGGCTTGGAAGGCTGCAGGCACGCGCACCGCGGAGGAGACCGTCAAATCTTGCTCGTGGACCGCGAAACCCTGGACGCTATGGAGCTGCCGCCCGGCATCCTGCGCGAAAATATCACCAGCGACGGCTTGAACGTGAACAGCTTGGAGATGGGCCGGCACCTCCGGATTGGCCAAGCGCTCCTGGAAGTCGCCCTAGTGTGCACCCCTTGTAATCAGATGGAACGCATCCGGCCGGGCTTGCGCAAAGAGCTCTGGGGCCGTCGCGGAATGCTGTGCCGTGTGCTCGAAGGCGGCCTCATCCGCCCCGGCGACCCGATCGAAAAGCTGTGGTGAAGGCTTCTTACGGCTTGATGGGGTGCCGCAGGGTCGGCGCCCCCGGCGGACGGTTCTTGTCCTCCTCCGCCTTTTCGACCGGCTCGGCAGGCGGGACCACCCACTCCAAGCCGCGCTCTCGTTCCATTGTTCCGAGCACGAACGAAGAATTCCCCGCAATCAGCGGCACGACCGCGCGCAGAAAATCCACGGACTCGGCCGGTGGCGCTTTCTGGGCCGAGCCGCCGCGCAGATTTTCCAGCACTTTTCCGAAGCTCCCATTTTGCAGCACCGAAGCAATGCGCGGGTCATTGCTTTTGATCATTTCTTCGAGCGTAGGCCCCTTCAACGTCGCGGGATAACGGCTCTCGACTAAAAAGTGCGGCGCGTGTTTTTCCGGTGGGTAGAGCTGCGTGAAGTGCGGACGGAGAACATTCGTCTGCCAGTATTCCTCCCCGCGCGTAGCGATTTCTTCCTGCTCCATGTGATATTCCACGACCCACACTTCCGGGCCGTAATCTTCCGGAGCAAAGCCAATAAGCACCACTTCGAAAATGGGCTGGTCGGAGGGAAAGTCGATTTTGTGATGCAATTCGCCCACCAGCGGGCGGAGCTTCTCGAGGAAAGCCGTGCCGATGAGCTCGAGGTCCGGCTCGGCTTCTCCGGGCGCGTACTGGTCGCGCGGTTGTATGCCGCTTACCCGCTGAAAGTTGCGGTCCAAGCGGATGGGCTTCGGGTCTGCGGGCAGGCGCCACTCGGAAGCGCCAAAGAGCACCCCGATGTGCCCCGAATCGACGCCCACCACGCGCGGCGGAATGGCGTGCGGCTCGATAGGCTGGTCGCTAGCGGCAAAAATGATGGTGTCCTTGGCCACGTGCACGATGACGCGCCCGCCCGCAAGATTCGCGACAATTTCTTCTTCGCGATCCTGCTCCTCGGCCAGCGTCGAAGCTGCGCTCATTTCCAAAAGGACAAAGAGAAAAAGCCCAAGCGTCAGCAAACGAAAGACGCAAACTCTAACAACCAGCCGCCGGAACCCACGGCCTCTTTGCCTTGTCCGAGTTGAAACTCCGCCGAACACCTCGCCTCAAATTGTTGCTTCTCAAATCTTACGAGCCTTCCTCGCTTTTTTCACGGGGAAACCCTTGCCGGTTCCGCTCGCCCCCTCGCACGCTGACCGCTTCGCCGCAGGGCGCGATTCCTTCATCGCCTCCCTCTTGGTAGCTTCCGGCCGACTGCTTTGCCCCTCAGGGACAGGCACCCCTGCCTGTCTCGGGTAGAGGCCATGCACACCGAACAGTTTTCCCGGGCGCGCCAGTTCCAGTAAAATTGAACGATATAAATTCCGGCACATTCATTCGAACGGAACTGAGCATGGGACTGAGAAAACCGAAGAGCATCAAACACAACGGCAAGAAATTAACGGAAATTTTGCAAGCGCATGAAATGTTTTTTCGCGGGAAAGACGGCGGGGCCCGCGCCGACCTGGCTGGCGCGGACCTTTCGCACGCGGATTTGTCCGGCCTGAATTTCAGCGGAGCCATTTTGCGCAACGCGAATTTGCAAGGAAGCGATTTGCGAACCGCCCGGCTTCCCGGAGCGGACTTGACCGAAGCGTGCCTGCGAAACGCGGATTTAAGAAACACGGACATGACGGAGGCGATTCTTGCGGGAGCGGACCTGACCGGAGCCCAGGCGAGCGGCGTGGAATTTTTTCGGTGCGACCTTTCGAACGTCTGTTTCGAACGCGCCCAGTTGCGCAACGTAAATCTAAGAGGAGCCAACGTGAAGGGCGCCCGATTTTCGGGCGCGGACATGGGCGTCGCGATTTTGCGAGAAACGGATTTGACCGGAGCTGACCTTTCCGGCGTGGACCTTTCCACCGCGCTGCTGCCCAAAGGCTTTTCACGGGCGCAGGCGGCAAAGAAAAGCGCGTAGCTAGCTGGGGCGATGCAGTTGGGATTTCTCATTTCTTCATGCAACCAATCACGAGTAACTCTGGCTATCGAAGTTTGCCAAACGCAGGTAAAGCGATAGCGAAGCAAAGCGGCAGCTAGGCGAACTTCACCCCTCCATGAGTCAAACCGACTGCCCGGCTGTTGGCCCTCGTGCCGGGCAAGAAATTTACACAAGCGCCGGCAGACGGGGCTGCGAGGGTTCAGTCTTCGACGAAGGTGCGGAGACGAGCGAGAGCGTCATCCCACTGCTGCGAAATGATTTCCACATAGCGGCGGGCGTCTTGCAGGCGACGCTGATTTAATCGCCAGATGCGTTCCCGTCCGCGGCGTGTGCTGTCGACCAGACCGGAGTTGTGCATCACGCGCAAATGTTTGCTGATGGCTTGGCGCGTGACGCCGGTACCTGCGGTCAGCCTGCTGATCGAAGCAGCCCCTTGCTCACAAAGGCGGGAGACGAGCCGCAGGCGCATCTGGTCGCCCAACGCGGCAAACAGGGGCGCCGAGTCGAGCAGTTCGAAGGCCGTCCTGCGATTAGGCCTCTTTCGCAAGATATTTCTCGATGAGTTGGATGACCATGCCCCAGCCTTGCTCATTCGCGGTGAAGGCCTTCGCGCGGCGCGCCAGCGGGATCTGATCAAAGCCCGATTCCGTGACGGTGAGCATTACGCCGTTGGCTACTTCCTTGAGCGTGAAGCTGATGAGCGTGGTAGGCTCTTTTGAATAATCCACGCCCGGCTCGACCGCGTTGGGATGCCAGCGAAAGGAAAACAGGCGTTCAGGTTCGATTCGGTCGATGGTGATTTCGAAGGGGATGTGTTCGTACTGCTTCTGGGCCTTGGCAACATCCGCGTCGACAGTGGTTCCCACTATTTTTCCGGTGATGCGCGCCCCCGGCGTGAAGGGAGCGTCGAACTTCACGCCGAACCAAGCGCCGAATTGGGTGGAGTCGGATAAGGCGCGCCAGACGCGTTGGAGCGGGGCGCGCAGAAGGATCTTCTTTTCGATGCGGTCGGTGTTCATTGGCTTATGCAACCTTCGGGTTGCACATTACCATAGCGCGACTCAAACATGCAACCAGTAGGTTGCGGATTCGTAGGGCTGCGCCTGACCGGCAATGCCCCAATGCCAGTCAGCTTTAGGTTAGGCGGCGATTAGGCTAGTGTCGGGATAGCGTTTCTGGCCGTTGCGTGTTAGCCTCGGCGCAACTGGTACAGACGCAGAGCTCGCGCCTGTCGATCGGCAGGCAGGGACCTGCGCTATAAGCGGAGCGATGAGGACCGTGGCCACCCCAGCGACACAACTCGAGACCGCGACCGTGCGCGAGCGCGTGTTGGCGGTTATCCGCACGCTGCTCCGCGAACTCGGCAGCCAAGGCGCGCTGCCGATGCTGAATCTCTCTTCCCAACTGGACCGCGAACTGGGACTTGGAAGCCTGGAGCGCGTGGAGTTGCTTACGCGGCTAGAAAACGCGTTTGGCCTGCGTTTGCCGGACCGCGCCGCATCGGAAGCGAACACGCCCGAAGATTTGGCGCGCGCGATACTTGCCATCCCGGGAACGACGGAAGAGCTAGCGGAGCCAGAGCCCCCGGTGCGCGTGGCGGCAACCAAGCAAAAGCCCGACCGCGAAGCCGACCGCGCGGGCCTATTTGCGGCGGAGACGTTGATCGACGTGCTGCGCTACCGGGCCAAGCACAACGCCGAACAAACGCATCTCCTGATTACCGAAGACGGTCCGCAGGGGGAAAAAAGCTTCACACTGACGTTCGGCGAGTTGCACGCGGCGGCACAACGCTTGGCCGAAGAACTGGCGCGGCGAGGAGTGCCTGCGGGAAGCCGCGTGGCGCTGATGCTGCCAACGTCGCGCGCGTTTTTCATCTCCTACGCGGGAATCCTCCTTGCCGGGGCAGTTCCGGTGCCGATCTATCCCCCATACCGCGCTGACCGCATCGAAGAATACGCGGCGCGGCAATCGGCGATTCTCAATAACGCGGAAGTGTGCATGTTGCTGACGTTCCGGCGCGGAGAAGCGGTGGCGAAGTTGCTGCGGCCGCGCGTGCGATCGCTGAAGGAAGTGGCGGACGCAGAAAAAGTGATCGCGGCGGCGGACAAGGCTCCTGCGCCAGCGCCGGGAGCGCTTTCTCCGCACGTCACCGGGAACCGCGAGCGCAAGGCCGGCGACCTAGCGATGCTGCAATACACTTCGGGCTCGACGGGCGATCCTAAAGGCGTGATGTTGACGCACGCGAACATGCTGGCGAACATTCGCGCGGTGGGCCAAGCGGCACAGCTTGGGCCGGGCGACGTGGTGGTGAGCTGGCTTCCGCTGTATCACGACATGGGATTGATTGGCGCGTGGCTGACACCGCTGCACTTTGGGATTCCCGTGGTGGTGATGTCGCCGCTGGCGTTTTTGACGCGCCCCGAAAAATGGCTGCAGGCGTTCCACAAGCACCAGGGAACTGTAGCGGCAGCGCCGAATTTTGCTTATGAGCTTTGTGCACGGAAGGTTGCCGACAAGGACATCCAGGGAGTGGACCTGAACTCGTGGCGCGCGGCGTTGAATGGCGCGGAGCCGGTGAATCCCGAGACGCTAGACCGTTTCGGCGAGCGGTTCGCAAAGTACGGATTCCACCGTGAAGCGCAATTGCCGGTCTATGGATTGGCAGAGGCCACGCTCGGAGTCACCCTGCCCCCGCTCGGTCGCGGGCCGCAGATTGATCGCGTGGAGCGTGAGACGTTTACTTTGAAAGGACGCGCGGTGCCGGCGGCTGCCGAGGACGAGACGGCGATTTCCTTTGTTTCTTCCGGAAAACCTCTACCAGGCCACGAAGTGCGTATCGTGGACCGGGATGGCGAGGAAGTGCCAGAGCGCGCGGAAGGATTTCTCTGGTTCCGCGGCCCTTCGGCAACCAGCGGCTACTATCGTAACCCGAAGGCCACCGAAGCGCTGCTTCCTGAGGGCTCCAAGGCGAGCGATGGAGGATTTCCGTGGCTGAACTCGGGCGACCGCGCCTATTGCGGTGAGGGAGAGATTTACGTTACCGGCCGTGTGAAGGACATCATCATCAAGGGTGGACGCAATTTGTATCCGCACGAAGTCGAAGAGCTGGCGACGCGGGCCGAGGGGATTCGGAAGGGATGCGTGGTGGCGTTTGGTTTAAGGGATGAGGAAAGCGGCACGGAAAAATTGGTGGTGGCGGCGGAAACGCGCGAACGGGACGTGGCGCGCCGCCGAACCCTCGCGGCGAAAGTCACCGAACTCGTATGGGAAGGCCTGGGGTTGCCGCCGGATCGCGTGGAATTGATTTCGCCGGGAAGTATTCCCAAGACCTCAAGCGGCAAACTGCGCCGCGAAGAAACCAAGCAGCTTTACCTTGCGGGCACGCTTTCGGCGAGCCGCGCTCCGGCTTGGCTACAGATTGTGCGGCTGGGCGTTAGGAGCGGGCTGCACAACGCTGGCCGAGCAATTCTCCGGGGATTAAAACGTGGATTGGAGATTTTGTACGGCGTGTATTCCTGGGTGGTATTTGTATTGTGGCTCGTGCCGACCTGGGCGCTTCTCTATCTCATCCACGATCATCGCACGGCGGGACGTTACACCGCTTCGGCGCTGAAAATTCCGTTCGCGTTGACCGGCTACCGAGTGCGCATTGTCGGCAAGGAAAACATGGACATGCCGGGCGCGAAAATCTTTGCTTCGAACCACGCCAGCTATTTCGACGTGCTGCCGCTACTCTTGGGCCTGGGGGCGGGGTACCGCTTCGTGGCCAAGGCGGAGGTGCGAGAATGGCCGTTTGTTGGGGCGTTTGTGGATCGCATGGGGCATCTTAGCTTTGACCGCGCGGATCCCGAGTCGCGCCTGCGGCAGGTGCGGGAAGTGGAGGAATTCCTGCGCAGCGGCGAGTCGGTTTTTTTCTTTCCGGAAGGCACATTCACCAGAGAAGATGGCGTGCGGCCGTTCCAGCTTGGCGCTTTCAAGGCATCGGTTGCCACCGGCGCGCCCCTTCTGCCGATTTCGCTTGCTGGCACGCGCAAAGTGTTGCGAGACGGGGAGTATTTGCCGCGGCCCGGCAGCGTCACGATTACCGTGCATCCGCCGATCTATCCAAAGATGGCAGGCAAGGAAGCGGGCGAGGACGAACCTTCGCAGTGGCAGGAATTGATTCGCTTGCGGGATGCCACGCGCGAGGCGATTGCGCGGGATTCGGGGGAACCGCTGCTGTAAAAAGTCTCGAGTGGTCAGTACTCCGTTTTGGTTTTAGTTCTTTGATTTTTAGTACTGCGTTTCTCCACTGCAGGTTGCAAAACACCAGTACGAATTCAGCAGCAGGAAAAGCGGCGGCCCTTCGCTTCGCTCAGGACATCAAGCAAGCCGCCTGACTCCACACGACTTCCTCGCGGTATTTTGCAGAGACCGGCTACGCGCCTCGATCTGTTCAACGGAAGCTTCCGTTTTTTGTAGAAATCTTCCGCAACGCGTAGCTACAAGGTCAGGCAAAATTGCGAAAAACTTACAACGAAGCGGTGATCGCGTGCATCTCTATGGACAACCAAATCGAGGAATGCGGAGCGCGGCCTCCCCTGCCTGAGGCAGTCCGCGAAAAGCGCGGCGACGCTTGTAGCGTGCGGGCCTGCGCAGAAAATTAAATTCAAATGGAGCCTTTATGAAGACGAAGCTATGGGTGTCTTTACTCGCTGTACTCTCACTTTCCGCGGTCTCAGCTTTTGCGCAGGAGACGGCGCCTAAAGTGGATATTTTCGCGGGATATTCTTACCTGCAGGCGAATCCCGGTCTGCCCGGCGTGGACAGCTTCCATCTGCACGGGGGAAACGCTTCCGCGGCCTACAACATCACGAACTGGCTCGGAGGCGTCGCTGATTTCGGCGGCTACACGAACGGAAACATTCTAAACTCGGGCGCGAGCGGCACGTTTTCAACCTACCTCTTTGGGCCGCGCGTGTCTTACCGCCATTATTCGAGAGTGACGCCGTTTGGACAGGTGCTCTTCGGCGTGGCGCACGCGAACGCTGCGCCATTCGGGACCACGAACGCCGAGAATGCGTTTGCCATGACTGCCGGCGGCGGCGTGGATTACAAGGTGTTGGATCACTTCGCGATCCGTCCATTTCAGACGGAGTACTTGCTGACGCGATTCCGTGAGGGAACCATCCCGGGCACACGGAACCAGAACAACTTTCGCGTGTCGACCGGATTTGTTTTCCGGTTCTAAGAGGCAGGGCCAAACCGGCCTCCTCCTGAGAGAGGTTCTTGACGCTGCGGACGGGGAAGTTTGTCAGCCAAGTTCGGCACGGGACACGGCTCGCAAGAAATTCGGTTGCCGGGTGCCAGGCAGAGGGGCCGCGAAGTCAGGCAGAAGCGGCCCCTGCACCTTTAAAGTCTTTAGTCCTACGTTGTTAGTGTCTAAAGGTGCCTTTCGCCCATCTCTATGGACAAGCAAATCGAGGCGTGCGGAGCGCCCCCTCTGCCTGATACAGTCCGCGAGCTTCGGCAGAAAATAAAATTCAAATGGAGCGTTTATGAAGTTGAAGCTACGGGTGGCTTTCCTCGCCGGGCGATCACCATGGCGTCGATGAAGTCTCGTGCTTTTCATTTCAAGGGAGTCGCCGCTCTGTTAACATGAAGCTCAAATCAGGTAGACGTGCCCTGAGCAAACCCTTGCCCGAATTAGCCAAGACGCGGGATCGGTTAAGCGCGCTTGCGAGTCCGGTCACGAGCGCCCCTCCGCTAACCCGGAGCGGTTCCACGAGTTCGTCTGCCGAAAAGAATGCTCCGGCCCGCTATCCGCGAATCCTTTTCATTCTGTTCCTTTGCTCGCTTCCTATGGTGAATCCCATCGTTCACGGCGATGGTGTTGGATATTACGCCTACGCCCGCGCGCCGCTGATTCAGCACAATCTTCATTTCGAACAAGACTGGCTGCATGCCAATCTTGCTTTTACCCAGGCGCGAACACTTCCGAACGGACAGCTTTCCGCAGCGAACTACACGGAGATGGGATACCTCAACAACTTGTTTTCCGTCGGGCCGGCTCTCCTCTGGGCGCCCTTTCTTCTCGTGGCCCACGGCATCGTGCATCTTTCTAACGCTTACGGAGCGCACATCCCTGCCGACGGCTTCTCGTTTCCCTACCTCCTGGCCATGGCCCTGGGCACCGCGATTTACGGATTCCTGGGCCTGCTTTTTTCCTATTCTCTGGCGCGGAAGTACGTTGAGGAACACTGGGCCTTCCTCGCCACGCTGGGAATCTGGGGAGCCAGCTCGCTTCCCGTTTACATGTATTTCAATCCGTCGTGGTCGCACGCGCATTCCGTTTTTGCCGTGGGTCTTTTCCTGTGGTACTGGGAACGCACGCGCGCTTCGCGCACGTTTCTCCAATGGATTTTGCTGGGCCTGATTTCCGGGCTGATGCTCGACGTTTATTTTGCCAACGGCGTTTTTCTGGTCTTACCATTGATCGAATCGCTCGTGCACTATGGGGATGCCTGGAAAACGGAAGAATTTCGCGAGGCGGGTTCCCTGTTCGCCGCAAATTTTTGTTTCTTGCTGGCCGTAATTCTTTGTTTCATTCCCACGCTCATCACGCGCTACATTATTTTCGGCGGGTTCTTCCGCTTCGGCTCCTACCAGCATGTCGCATGGGACTGGACCGCGCCGTACTGGCATTCCATCTTGTTTTCCACCGAACATGGGCTCCTGACTTGGACCCCCATTCTCGCGCTTGCGATCTTCGGCCTTGTTTTCGCTCCGCGACGGGCAAAAGCCCTCACTTCCTATCTTTCTGCGGGTGCCGCCGCGTTCTTTTATTTGATTTCGTGCTATCCCGACTGGGCCGGGATAGCAGCTTTCGGAAACCGGTTTTTTATCTCGGTGACGCCCATTTTCATTTTTGGTCTTGCGCTCCTGCTACACCGTTTGGGCTCTCTGTTTCCTTCCTCCCGTTTCGTGTTTCCCACAGCGGCCTCCATCATCGTTCTCTTCACCCTCTGGAACGCCGGTTTCCTGTTTCAATGGGGCGCCCACTTGATTCCTGTGCGGGGCCCGGTTTCGTTCGCAGAAATCGCCCACAACCAGATATTCGTCGTCCCCCGAGAACTTTCCTCTCAGCTGCGGCTTTACTTTTTCAGGCGCAGAACCCTCATGCGGGAGATCGAGAACCGCGACATTCAGCAACAGCGGTGAGCGCGGAATCGCGGCATATGACCAAGTAGGTTGCTCGCTGATTACTTACTTCTCTGCGGGCAGGAAGGCCTCGGGAGCGTGCAGAAATTGCACGCCCGGAGTTTCCGCCGCGAGTTCCACCCGCTGAAAGCGGCCCTTCGGTCCCCCGCTGGCTTTGAAAGTTAACAGATACTGGTTGCGGAGGTGCCTGGCCAGTTCGTCCAAGTACGGCTTGATAGTGACCGGTTCCGAGGTCGCAAGATAATAGGATTCGGCTCCGCTCTCGAGGGCCAGCCGGCTCAGGTCGTTCTGCCCGTAGAAGGTGCGAAACCACCGGCGGCCCAAATGCCCGGCGTCGGGATAATAGATGGACCAGACATTGATATTTTCTTTCTGCGCGCGTTCGTAGGCAGGCTCGACTTCCTGGCTCTCCGGGAAATTCCCGTAGAAGTAATCGATTCCCGAAGAAATCAGCAAAATGGAACGCCGCTCCATGGGCCCGGCGGGCATGCGCTTGATAAGATCGAGAACGGCAAGATAGGGGCTAGAGAAGGCCCCGGGGCCGATGGGAAGGCGCAAAGCTTTCGCGTCCAGTTCGTGGTCGTTGGTGAAATCCTGGGCCACCTCAGCAGTGCCGTTTCGAGCGTAAGAGACGGAAATGTAGGTCGTGGAAGGCTGAGCGTTGAAAAAGGCCTTCAAATCATTCCACTGGTTGCCGACGTCGGTGTCGAGCGAATCATCGATCAGGACCGCCAAATAAAGCTTCTCGCCGTGACGCCAATCGGCGATTTGCGTGTGCGCCTTATTGATGTAGAACTGCACATCCTCTTTGTTGATCGCCGGTGGCTCGGCCTCTTTGTTGCCGAGCGCGGTGACGGTCATGGTGACGCTGCCCGGCGCCTCGGCCGAGGCGCTGGGCGCCAGAAATGCCGACAACAAAGCGAACGCACCAACCGTGAAGAGAAAACAACTGCGTCTCAGCATATGCATGTTCCTTCTCCCTTTTTTCCTAATTAATTAGATGCGGGGAGGAACTTCAAAGAGGCATTCGCGCGGCTCGGGCGGAACAGCGCCCTTTTCCGTTCCGCATTACGGCTGTGATTCGCTTTTTCGAAAAGTATGAAGCGAGACCACAAACTCGGCCATGATTTCCCTGCTCCAAAACAAAGGCATAGCGTAGTATGCTGCGACGCGACAAAAGAGGTGGCCTTGGGTTGAAAAATTACATCGGAGCCATCGATCAAGGAACAACCAGCACGCGCTTTATGGTGTTTGACCAGGCGGGGCGCGTGCGTGCCGTCGCGCAAAAAGAACATGAGCAGATCTACCCAAAGCCGGGCTGGGTGGAGCACGATCCGCTGGAGATTCTGCGGCGCACCGAAGAAGTGATCAGCGACGCGCTGTCGCAGCGCGGATTGCGCGCTGCGGATTTAGCCGCGGTCGGCATTACGAATCAGCGCGAAACTACGGTGGTTTGGGAGCGCCAGACCGGAAAGCCGATTGCCAATGCCATCGTTTGGCAAGACACCCGTGTTGCCGATGACGTGAAACGCTTTGCCGCAGCAGGCGGACAAGACCGCTTCCGTCCGGAAACCGGCTTGCCACTCAGCACGTATTTCAGCGGGCTGAAGCTGCGCTGGCTGCTCGAAAATATTCCCGGCGCGCGAGAGAAAGCCGCGGCGGGCGAACTGCTTTTCGGAAATGTCGATACGTTTCTTCTCTGGCACCTCACCGGCGGAGCCCGGGGAGGCGTGCACGCGACAGACGTGACAAATGCGAGCCGCACACAGCTCCTCAATATAAAAACACTGGATTGGGACGAAAAGTTGCTGGAGGCGTTTGAGGTGCCGCGAGCGATGCTGCCGCAAGTGCGCTCCAGCAGCGAAGTTTATGGCGAGGCCGCGCTTGCGGCGGTTCGCGGTGTCCCTGTGGCGGGGATTCTGGGAGACCAGCAAGCGGCGCTGGTCGGTCAAGCGTGTTTTCGCCCTGGCGAAGTGAAAAACACGTACGGCACAGGATGCTTTTTGCTGATGAACACCGGCGCGCGACTGGTGCCGTCGAAGTTCGGGTTGCTGACGACGCTGGCGTACAAGTTCGGAAATGCGCCGGCACATTATGCGCTGGAAGGCAGCGTGGCCATCGCGGGAGCGCTGGTGCAATGGCTGCGCGACAACCTGGCAATCATTGCGAAAAGCTCGGATGTCGAGACGCTGGCGCGGACGGTCGACGACAACGGCGGAGTGTATTTTGTGCCGGCGTTTTCGGGACTGTTTGCGCCGTACTGGAAAGAAACAGCGCGCGGCGTGATCGCAGGGCTGACCCGGTTTGCGAATAAAGGACATATTGCGCGCGCGGTTCTGGAGGCCAGCGCGTTTCAGACTCGCGAAGTGATCGAAGCGATGGAAAAAGATGCGCAGATTCCCCTGACCAGCTTGCGCGTGGATGGAGGCATGGTGGCCAACGAGCTGCTGATGCAGTTTCAGGCGGACATCTTGAGCCGCGAAGTGGTGCGGCCGATGACTCAAGAGACCACCGCGCTGGGCGCAGCATACGCGGCGGGGCTGGCCGTGAAATTTTTTTCAGGATTGGAAGAATTGCGGGCCAACTGGGCGGTGGACCGCAGGTGGAAGCCGTCTCTTGGCGAGGCGGAGCGCGAACAGCTTTACAGGCAATGGAAAAAAGCGGTGACCTGCTCATTTGACTGGGTGGAATCGTAAAGGAGGTTTTTGAACAATTATGACTTCACCGTGGCTCGGTGAATTTCTTGGGACCATGATTTTGATTTTGTTGGGCGATGGCGTAGTCGCCGCCGTGCTGCTAAAGCGTTCAAAAGCGGAGAGCAGCGGCTGGATGGTGATCACGACGGGATGGGCGCTGGCGGTGATGGCGGGCGTGTTCACGGCGATTGCCTGCGGGAGCAACGACGCACATTTGAATCCCGCGGTAACCATAGGCTTCGCGGTGCGCGATGGAAATTTTGCAAAGTTTCTTCCTTATTTTTTGGCGCAGATGCTGGGAGCGATGGTGGGCGCTGCGCTGGTGTGGCTGCATTACCTGCCGCATTGGAAGGAAACGCCCGATGCGGCGACGAAACTCTTGTGCTTCTGCACGGCGCCAGCAATTCGCAAAATGCTGGCGAATTTGCTGAGCGAGTTGATTGGTACGTTCGTGTTGGTTTTTGTGGTAGGCGCGATTTTTTCCAAGAGCGTGGCTGCGGGCGGGCCTGCGGCGGGGCTTGGACCATATCTTGTGGGGAGCCTGGTTTGGGGCATTGGGCTGTCGCTTGGCGGAACGACAGGCTATGCAATCAATCCGGCAAGAGACCTGGGGCCGCGCGTGGCGCACGCGATTCTGCCGGTTGCTGGCAAAGCCGGGTCGGATTGGAGTTACGCGGCGGTCCCCGTCATGGGCCCGCTAGCGGGAGGAGCGCTGGCAGGGGCGCTGCTGCGCGTGCTCGGTGTTTAGCAGAAAGTGGTTTAGAATTCAGTGTGCTGCGGCGCTGCAAGCGCTTGCAGCGATCGCCGGACTCCATTCGGGGAAGAAAAAAGCACTATGAGCCTGATGCGCTCTTTTCTGCTGGCCGCTTCGCAAAACCGCTGGCTGCGAGACCACGCTTCGCATTACCGCTTTGTGAGGAGAAGTGTTTCGCGCTTTATGCCCGGCGAGACGCTGGACGACGCGCTTATTGCTGCGCAGACGCTTCGCGGAAGGAAGATCGCAACGGTCTTCACCCGCCTGGGAGAAAACATCAGCGATCGCGCGGAAGCGCAGGAAGTTGCGGACCATTATCTGGAAGTGCTCGATCGCGTGCGGCAAAAGGGTTTGCAAACGGAAGTCTCCGTCAAACTTACGCAACTGGGTCTGGACCTTTCACGCGATCTCTGCTTTGGACACCTGAAAAGCATCATTGCGCGTGCGCCCAGAGAATCCACCGTTTGGATTGACATGGAAGCGAGCAATTACGTAGACGTGACGCTGGATTTGTATCGCCGCGCGCTCGGCGAGTTTCCCAATGTGGGCGTTTGCCTGCAAGCTTATCTTCACCGAACCAAAGATGACCTTGCGAAGCTGCTGCCGCTGCGGCCGTCGATTCGCTTGGTCAAAGGCGCGTACATGGAGCCGCCGGAAATTGCGTTTCCCCGAAAGGCCGACGTAGATGCAAATTACTTCGCGCTCGGCAAACATCTGCTCAAAGCCAAGAAAGAAAAATCCTGTGATCGGGTGGCGTTCGCGACGCACGACGTGATGATGATCCGCCGGCTTGCGGCGGCAGCGCTGCAGGAAGGCTTTTCGAAATCGGATTTTGAAGTGCAGATGCTTTATGGCATTCAGCGCGGCGAACAGGAGCGGCTCGCTGCGGAAGGCTATACTTCCATTGTTCTGGTGGCGTACGGGACGTTCTGGTATCCGTGGTTTGTGCGCCGGCTGGCGGAACGGCCAGCGAACTTGTGGTTCATCGCACGCAATGTTTTCGTCGGGTAGAGCTGCGTAGGTACGCTGGTCAGCTCGCGGTGTTGGCTCTAGCGACCAGGAAAATCGCGAGAAGGTAGAATACAAACATGAGCGCGAGAAACGTTGTTGCGCGGCGACTCGCTCCTTGAAACTCCTTCCAAGCAAGAACACCCCAGAGTGCAGCAACCATAGGAGCGGATTGACCGATGGCATAGGAAATCGCCACGCCCGTGAAATTCGCTGCCACGAGGTTGAACACCGTTCCCGTGCCCCAGATCGCTCCGCCAAACAGGCCGAGCAAGTGTCCCGAGGAAGGCCCGCGGAAAAAGTCGCTGAAATTCACCGGAGTGCCCACGAGCGGCTTCTTCATGAAATAAACGTTCCACAAGAAGCAGGAAACAAGCGCGCCCAGCGTGAAGAACGCGCCAACGCTGTACGGGCCCAGAGTGTGGCCCTGGGTCATCGCGTGGGTAACGAAAGGCGCCCAAAGACCCATGAGGACTCCCGAGACGACCGAAACGATGATGCTTTTCCGAGAAAGGGAGCTGGCGGATTTCTGCAAGCTGCTATAAGCCTTGCCATCGAGGATTACGGCAAGAATGGCAGAAGCGACTCCGGCAGCGAGCAATAGGGGATTGCCTTTCGGTTGCAGGATGTAACTGGAAACCACGCCAACGACGAGCGCGATGCCGATGGAAACGGGGAATGCAGTTGCCAGGCCGGCCATGTCGATCGCGGCAACCAGCAAAAGGTTCGCCAGATTGAAAACGGCGCCGCCGACCAGCGTGTAGTAGAAATTCCGAGGGTCCGCGGAATGAATATTGTTGAGGAAACTCGAAGCATCGTTGGTCGTGCTTCCCATCGTGAAGGCGAGAACAAGCGAAATCAGAAAAATCCCGACGGCGTAGTCCCAATAGAACAATTCGAAGCGATAATTCTTGACGCCTTTGTAAGTGTTCGCCCAGGAACCCCAGCAAATGGCGCTGCCGATCATCATGAGAAGCGCGAAGGCAACTGAGTGAGGTACGAACATAATCCGCCACTCCTTTAACGGTCAGCCGATTCGAACACACGACTCTCGGACTTCCGGATGCGCGCCGCTTCGCTTTTCAGTGGCTGTCGCTGCTTATAGTCGGGACAAACAATGGTGTCAAGCACATAAGAGAGACGTGTCAACGCCATTTAGAAATGTCCCCTTTCTTACCCCATTAGAAATGTCCCCTTTTTTGTGTTCTGGTTCTTGGCTCTTTTTCTTTCCCGTAAGAGCTTTTTGCTTTTATCGAAAAATTTTCGCGCCAGGATGCTCTAGGAACGACGATTCCTGTCACCCTCGA
>Ga0209577_10000432_pt1 | contig 42665 bp, 36 predicted proteins | sample GraSoiAngelo_109_FD_185874 | JGI IMG/M metagenome (GOLD analysis project Ga0209577, IMG submission 185874) | Grasslands soil microbial communities from the Angelo Coastal Reserve, California, USA - 14_0903_12_20cm (SPAdes) (version 2) | ecosystem: Environmental > Terrestrial > Soil > Grasslands... | reverse complement strand
CGAAGTACCGGCTATTTCGCTGCTGGTATCATTCCGTCAGGGATGGCTCCCACTGCGCCATTTGCATCGTGTATTTCGTGCACTCCTCAATGCACCCCCTCGCTTGAGGGCGCATTGGCCACGGGGAATCCGAGCGCCGCAGCTTGGGTGCCGAGTTCTTGCCATTCAGCGGGAGGCGCCGTTGGCGAACTGGTGCTTAGGATTCCCCCACCCAGATTTGCAAGGCATGGCGCGGCAATAAGAGGCGCTTGCGGCTTTGGCAAGTTCGGAACTGAGTCGTCGGGCTCTTTGAAATTTAATGCATAGGCAAGGTTAAGCACGTCACCGCTCGCGTCGCGTGGGGTCAAGGGCGCAAGGCCCCAGCGCCACTCGATCAACTTCAAGACGGAAGTGTGATCGAACACCAGCGCGCTGACTCTTGGGTCATGCGAATTTCCCAGGCTGAAAGGGGACGCCACAACCGTAGGCACGCGACACCCGAGCAGCGCTTTGCCGTTCACGAGATCGGGGTCCACCTGGTTCGGAGCCGCGGCCCGCGGTGGCGCGATGTGCTCGAAAAAGCCGCCCCATTCGTCAAAATTCACAATGAACACGGTGTTGGCCCACTTCGGCCCTGTTGCCACAGCCTTGAATGTTTCGTAAAGGAAGAGATCTCCTTTGCGGATATCGGCGTGGGGATGGTCGTCGTTGCCCGTACCGTCGTCCAGGATGGTATATCTCGGGTCAATGAAAGAGACCGCTGGCAGTGTCCCAGTGCCGGCCGCCACGAGAAACTCGTCGTAGAGACGTGAAATGCCAAGATATTTCGCGCCCCAGAGCGCAAGGAACGGTACGTTTGAGAAGTAATAGCGTGCCGTCAACCCGGCGCTGGCTAGCCGGTCCCAAATTGTAGGCAGCGAACTGAGGCTGGTGCTATTGGTCAAGCGGTCGGTTTGTGCGGCGTGCAGAAACAGCCGGTTGGGGAAGGTCGGGCCAAGGATCGAAGCGAAATATCGATTGCAAGCGGTGTAGTTCCGAGCCAATGCCGCGTAAAACGGGATGTCTTGTTCGCCGTAATAGCCGATGGAATACACGTCGTTGCTACCCGCACGGAGAAAGCCATCCATCAACCCGCGGTTATACTCGACGCGGGCACCGTCGTAGGAATGGTCTGGATCCGGATGCGGGCATCCAGTGTAATCGCCAGAGAGCGCATGAGTCTCGCGGCTCACGCCCGCGCCGTTTACGTATGTCAATCCGGCTTGCTTGCCGTCGGCGTTCGGCAGCCATCCGAGAAAATGGTCGAAACTTCGATTCTCCATCGTCACCACGACGATGTGTTCGATACCCGAACTCTCCGGACCCGGTAGATTAGGCAGATTCAGAAGAACATCCTGCGCAAACAATTTCTTGCTCGAGGGCCACGACGCACCAACCAAAGCGGCTCCTGAAACGAATGCGGCGTTCTTCAACAACTCGCGACGATTCACCTTCATGATGTCACTCCCTGATTCAGATGACCGCAATTCGGACAGTTCCAGCTACGGCTGGAGCCCACGCGCAGGCTGAGAATTGCGAGATCTATGATCGGCCAAGGCTAGCGCCGCGCATGTGAACGGTAAATAAAAACGAGGGAGAAAAAATATCTGAATTCAGTACCCGGTCTTTACCCTAATGCTCTGCGAGCCGATTTAGTTCCTTGAAGAAAGTTGGAAACGATACCCCGGCGCAATCCGCGTCGCGAATCACGGTGTTCCCCTCGGCCGCCAGGCCTGCTACGGCAAACGCCATGGCGATGCGGTGATCCCCGCGCGGTTCGATCTCCGCTCCGCGCAATTTTCCGGCGTGACGGCCTTGCACTTTCAATCCATCCGGCCGCTCCTCCACGGACGCGCCCATTCGCTGCAGATTTTCGGCGAGCGCGGCGATCCGGTCGCTCTCTTTCACTCGCAGCTCCGCCGCATCGCGAATCTCAACCCCCTCTTCCGTATACGGGCCCAGCGCGGCGAGCATCGGCAACTCGTCAATCAGCAGCGGAATCTGTCCACCCGCGATTACGCCACCCTTCAACGACGCTCCTTTCACGGCTAAATCTCCGACGACTTCGCCGTGTGCGCTCTTCAACCCAAGAATTTGAATCGAGGCACCCATCGAAGCAAATACATCGAGAATGGCGGTCCTCGTCGGATTCAATCCCACGTTGTGAATCAGCACATTCGAATCGGGGAACAGGGATGCCGCGGCTATAAAAAACACCGCGGACGACAAATCACCGGGCACATCGAGCGACTTAGCGATCAGCTTGCCGCCACCATTGGCGCCGCGTCCGTGAATTCGAATCGTCCGCACGTCTTTCTCGACGGCTGCGCCAAATTCTTCCAGGGCCAGCTCGGTGTGATCCCGGGTTCGCGCCGGCTCCGTCACGCTCGTCACGCCATCCGCAAACAGTCCCGCAAGCAAAACCGCGGATTTTACCTGTGCGCTGGCCATGGGCATCCTGTAATCGATGGCTTTGAGCTGGGCCCCTCGAATCTCCAGCGGGGCAAAATTATCGTCTCGCGCGCGGATGTCCGCGCCCATTTCCCGCAACGGCCCGATGACTCGCTTCATGGGCCGCTTCTGCAAAGAATCGTCTCCCGTGAGCTTCGAAGAAAATTGCTGCCCGGCCAAAATTCCCGACAGCAGCCGCATCGTCGTTCCGGAATTCCCCGCATCGAGGGCGCGCCAACTTCTCTTCAAGCCGCCCAGCCCGCCGCCGGTCACTCGAACCGTATCCTTGTCGGTTTTGACTTCGGCGCCGAGCGCGCTCACGCACGCCAGTGTGCTGTGGCAATCCGCGGCCGCGGAAAAACGCCGCAGTTCGCTGGTGCCTTCGGCCAACGCGGCGAGCATCGCGTATCGATGAGAAACGGACTTATCCCCAGGCAGGTCCAGTCCGCCGGTTAGGTGCTTCGCAGGTTGAATGGTCTCTTTTTTCACCTTAAAATTCTAACACGCAGCGTCACACCGGTTCGAATTCCACAAGCCGCAGCGCATTTTCTATTTGTGCATTTCCCTTTTCCCGTACTCGGTCCTGTCCTTCCGGACAGTTTTTCCCCGGGCACTCCCTGTACCACGCGCCGAAATCTGGCGGCTTCGCGATGCGTATTATCAAGTGAGGAGAAATTGTCATGTCAGCCCGCAGCACGTTCATCCATCTGGCCGCCAAAGCCGGCATCTTATTCGGCGCACTGTTTCTCGTAAGCGTCCTTCTTGCCGCCATTCCCGGGCATCGCGCGCCCGCGCTGCCTATGCAGGACGCCCAGCGATCGTCCGGCTCGCGGTGGCAGGAATCGCAGCCCATGGACCATAGCAAAATGTCCGGCACGGAGATGGACGATGCCAAGGTCAACGAAGCTCACGCCGTTCACGATATGACGCCCGGGCACATGGACGCCCACAGTCTGCACATGCGCATGACGGAAATGCGCCCGCAAACGCCGGCAGACGCCACGCGGGCCAACGAGATCGTCAAGCAGCTCCGCTCCGGAATCGAGAAATACAAGGACTACCACGCCGCCCTAAAAGACGGTTACAAAATCTTTCTGCCGAATCTGCCACAGCCCGAATACCACTTTACGAATTACTTAAACGGCTTCCTCGAAGCCTTCTCCTTCGATCCGGCACGCCCGACTTCCCTGCTCTACAAGAAAACTTCCGGCGGTTACGAGCTCGTTGGCGCCATGTACACCATGCCCAAGCGCGCGACCGAAGAGCGACTCAACATGCGCGTTCCGCTCAGCATGGCCATGTGGCATCTGCACACCAATCTTTGCATGCCGCAAAAAGGGCAGCTCCGCAACGCCGACTGGAGCAAGTTTGGGCTCAAGGGCACCATCGCCACGCAAGAAGCGTGCGACGCTGCGAATGGCCGCTTCCAGCCCGTCATCTTCGGCTGGATGGTCCACGTCTACCCGTACGAAGATACGCTCGACAAAGTCTTCGCCATGCACCACCACATGGACTAATTCATTGCGTTTGCATGTCGAAAACTCCTCTCTGCACTCGCGCCAAGTGCGCCATTCCGAGGCGCCAGTTCCGCGCGGACACAGAGCAGGCCTAGCGCCTATGGCTCTGTGGTCCCAGCCCGCTGACCACACTGACCGGGCACGTTCGATTGCTTCCTGGTACTCCGCCGCGTATCATTATCGATTCATGCTTACGGTCCGGTGTCATCTGTGTAGCTCTCTTCGTTTTGTCCGCGTCGCCCTTCTGGCGTTCGCGGCTGGCCTGTGTCTCGCGCCTGGTCTGGTGCACGCGCAGCAATCCACGGAAATCCTTCCCCTCGGCCAGGTTCGTGCTGGCATGCAGGGCTACGCCTACACCATCTTTGAGGGCGACCAAATCGAAAAATTTGACCTCGAAGTCATCGGCGTACTGGAGAATTTTCTCGGTCCCAAGCAAGCCATCATCCTTGTCCAGCTCAAAGGCCCCAAAGTGGAGCACACCGGCGTGGTGGCAGGTATGAGCGGCAGCCCCGTCTATCTGGATGGCAAACTGGCGGGCGCGCTCTCCCTGAAACTCGGAATATTCACCAAGGAAGCCATCGCCGGCGTCACACCCATAGGCGATATGCTGAATCCTCCTTCGCAGGGCTTTTTGGCGCAAGCGGATGTTCAACAATTTTCTTTGCCCGCCGAATCCACCACGCGCACCGGCCTGCCGTTTGGCTCCTCGCTTGAGCCCATCGAGACTCCGCTGGTTTTCTCTGGTTTTCAGCCCGCCGCGATTCAGCAATTTTCGAATCAGCTTCAGGCCTATGGCTTCGTCGCGGCGCAAGGCGGCACAGCGGCAGCGCGTCCGGAGGATGCCCATCTCGTTCCGGGCGACATGGCTGGTATGGTTCTGGTCCAGGGCGACGCCTCCATCAATTCCGCGTGCACCGTCACCGCGGTCGAAGCCGACCGGGTCTATCTCTGTGGCCACCCTCTTATGAACCTCGGCAATGTCGCGATTCCCATGGCCCGCAGCCGAGTCGTCACTACACTTTCCTCCAATCTCGCTTCGACGAAGATCGTCAATGTCGGCGGTGCCATCGGCACGATCACCGGCGACCATCTCACAGCTGTCACCGGCAAACTCGGCGCTCCTCCCGCCATGATCCCTCTTGATCTCACACTGCTCGTCCCCGGCGACGATTCTTCCAAGGGCGCTGTCAGAGAAAAGAAACTCCACTTCGAACTTATCAATCATCCGAAGTTCACTCCACTTCTCGTCGCCATTACTACCTTTAGCGGCCTTACCCAAAATTCGCTCTACGGCGAGGGCACCACTTTGCATCTTTCCGGCGAGATTCGCCTGCAAGGTCATGCGCCGGTTAAGATCGAAAACACTTTCGCTCCGGGCGATACTCTTTCTCCCGATGGTCTCCCCATCGCCACGACGATCCAAAATGTTTTTACCCGCCTTTTCGTCAATACTTTCGAACCTGCCAAGGTGGACCGCATCACCCTCCGAATCGAAAGCGTCCTGGGCCGAAAATCATTCACCATTGAAAGCGCCTGGTTGGAAAAAGGCGAAGCCGCTCCCGGCGAGACTCTTCGCGTCCGCGTGCTGCTACGGCCCTATCGCGGCGCTTCCCGCGTGGAGGAAACCACCGTGCGCATCCCGGAACAAGTGGCGCGCGGTACTACGCTCCGGGTCCTGGTCAGCGACGCTGATTTGCTGAATCGCGCTTCCCGTGGCTTCGCGTTTGGCGGTCCCGGTAGCGGGCCGACCGGCCTGGATCAACTCATCGCGCTCTTGAATCGCGAGCGCAGGAACGACCGTCTTTACGTTGGACTCTTCGCTCCGGCCCCGACGCTTCTCTGGGACGACAAGGAACTGCCGAACATCCCGCTTTCGCAAATCAACGTCGTCGACGGCCGTCCCACTCCGGGCAGCGTCCAGGTGCTGCGCGAATCGTTGGCCGGTGAGGCTTCCATCCCGCTCGGGGGCCCCGTGTCCGGCGTCATCTCTCTAAATCTCCAAATCCGGTGATCACTAATATGAGCAGCCCGCCGAAAAGCCCAATTCAACTGTCTCAACCACATGTGACAGGCGGGCAAACGAACAATGGTCATCCGGAACAGCCAGTCTTATCGGCTCCGAAGGGTCCCCATTCCGCGCACCGCAATCACTCATCCGTTAAATTTCAAGGCTCCATTGCCCGTACCTTTTCTTTTTCCTTACTTCTTTGCTTCCTCACTTCGTTACCTCTTCTTGCCGAGCACACGCGCCGCTGGCGCCAGTCCACTTATGAAGAATTTCTCAAAGGCACCGCGCACGGTGTGGCGGTGCGCAGCGACGGCCGCCTCGAACTCGCGCCCAAAGTCACTTTACTTGCCGACGCGGATGCTTCCTATCTTTGGTCCGTCCGCCTCGATCCCAAGGGCACGCTCTACGCCGCCGGCGGCTCGCCTGCGAAAGTGTTTCGCTTCGATTCGAACGGCAAACCTACCATCGTCTTCGATTCTACTGACCTCTCCGCTCAAGCCATGGCCTTTGACCCCAAAGGTGCTCTTTATGTAGGCACTTCTCCCGACGGCAAGGTTTACCGGGTCTCTGCTTCCGGTGAGAAATCCGTTTTCTTCGAACCCAAAACGAAGTACATCTGGGACCTCGCTTTTTCGCCAGACGGAACTCTTTATGTCGCCACCGGTGACAAAGGACAGGTCTTCGCTGTCGCGCCCGACGGCAAAGGCGAGCTTTTCTATTCGAGCGACGAAGCTCACATTCGCGTTCTGGCTTTCGACGCAAAAGGAAATCTCATCGCCGGCACCGAACCCAGCGGGCGCATCCTTCGCATCTCTCGGAGTTCCTCGAAGACATCCGCCAAGGACTCCAAGGATGCTGCCGCAGCGAAAGCGGAAGGCTTCGTTCTCTACGAAACTTCCAAGCGCGAAGTCACTTCCCTCGCTGTGGCCTCCGACGGCACCATCTACCTCTCCGCGATTGGTGAGAAACCACGCGTCGGGCAAGCTCCCAGCGCCGTCATCTCCAGTGCACAAGGCACGACGACCGTTACCAGCAGCGGCGCACTGAATCCTGGTCAGGTTCCTCCGCAGCAACCTTTCGTCCCCTTTCCCCCTCTTCTCTCCAGCAGCATCTACCGCATCAGTGCCGATGGCGCCCCGGAAGAGCTTTGGTCTTCGCGCGAAGAGTTAGTCTACGCCCTTGGACTCGCTTCCGATGGCCGCCTGCTGGCGGGGACCGGCAATAGCGGCGCTCTTCTCGCCGTCGATGGTCACGGCGTCTTCGCTCATCTCGCCAAGTCCGGCTCCGCGCAAATCACCGGCATCGCCCGCAATCCCTCCGGCAAAGTTTTCCTGTGCACGGCCAATCCTGGAAAGGTTCTCTCGGTCGGCCCCGAATACGAACCCGAAGGCACGTTCGAATCCCGCTCCTTCGACGCGCAACTTTTCTCGCAGTGGGGCCGACTCGAGTGGTGGAGTCCTCCCCCGGCTGCCTCCGTCAAGTCTTCCGTCAAGTCGAATGAACCACGTCTTGAATTTTTTGTACGCTCGGGAAATACGGAAGACCCCGGCGGCGAGTGGTCCCGCTGGTACGGCCCCTACACGAAATCGGGCAGTGCCATGGAAGCGCCATCGGCACGGTTCGTTCAGTGGAAGGCTGTTATCTACGACGGTCGGCCAGGGGACGGCATTGATTGGGTTAGCCTGGCCTATCTGCCTCGCAACGTCGCGCCAATCATCGATGGAATCGCGCTGCAGGATCCCGGAGTGCGGGCGCAGAGCCAGGTCGGCATGTCGGGCCAGCCGGTGACGGTGATGCTCAAGATGCCGCCGTCGCCAAGCATTTCCGGCGTTGTGATCACGCAGAGCAACACGCCGCCGCGGTTCGAACAGCCGCCTCAAGGCACGCTGCAGAAGGGTTATCAATCCGTTGTGTGGACCGTGCATGACGAAAACGACGACGAATTGCGCTACTCGGTCTATTTTCGCGGTGAAAACGAACACGAATGGAAATTATTCAAGGAAAACCTCGAGCAGAAATTCTATTCATGGGATACGACTACGCTTCCCGACGGGGCTTACTATTTAAAGATAGTTGCTACAGACGCTGTGTCCAATCCCCCCGCCCTCGCGCTCAAGACCGAACGCGAAAGCGAGCGCTTCGAGGTCGACAATACTGCGCCAGTAGTGAAAATCATGGGGACTATTTCGGATTCCCCAATGCCGAACGGGAAGCTCACAACGGTCCAGTTCACCGCGCAGGATGCGGGGAGCAGCATCGAGCGCGCCCAGTACAGTGTCGACGGTGGTGATTGGATTCTAGTTGCCCCAACCAGCCGCATCAGCGATTCGCCTGAGGAACGCTACGAGATCTCCCTCAGCGGACTTGGCCCGGGCGAACACACAATTTCCGTGCGAGCCTACGACCGGTTCGAAAATGGGGGTAGCGCGAAAACCATCGTCACCGTTCCGGCCGCAAAACCCTAGCCTCGGCCTTACGCAAGAAAGCCTCGGCCATGCTCGAAGCCTTCTGTGGTCCGTGTTCTAACTATTACTGAAAACTGAGGACTATCCAAGTGCCCTTCAGCTCACCCAGCGGTCTTGGGCGGGGATGGCTTGGAATTTTTCAATTTCGGCGCCGAAGCCGATGCGGCCGTCTCCATAGGGCTCGTTCCGCACATGGACGACACGCGCAGTGCAGCGTATCTCTTGGGCGGAATTTCCAGTCACTTCCGCGGGCATCCGCAGGGTCGCTTCGATGGGCATTCCCACTTGCAAGGGAGCCGATGAAGCAAAGAAGAAACCGCCACGCGAAACGTTCAGGGCTTCTGTAAAATGTTCAGTCTTGTCCGAAGCTACACCCAGGGCGCGGAAGCGCAGGGGCGTCCGAAGGTTGAGTCGTCCCAGTTGTCGGCGTTCAGCTACTTTCATTTTGTCCTCCCCGCGCGAGGAAGGTGTAGCGCGGACTCTCGCGATTTTGCTGGAGGAGACTTCCAGCGTAGCAGAGTCAGCCGGGCGGTCAAGTATCAAACTTTTCATGGCCAACTAGTACCGGTACTTGGATGTGGGCGCGGCCTCAAATCGCACGCGCGGACGCAGCTGATCCCGGCATGCCATAATGCCTCTTTCATAAGGGCGGACAACGGACTATAAAAGGGCACGGTAAACGTGAACAACCGGGCAGGCGCTTCCGAGCACAAAGTAAGAACTATGCAAACCGCTCCATCCATCGAATCTGCCAACTACCAGCCACCCACTTGGGAGGCTATCCTTGCGGCCCACGCGCGCATCGCCCCCAGGATCCATCACACGCCGGTCTTGTCCTCCGCATCCTTGAACGCCATGACCGGGGCGCAGCTCTTCTTCAAATGCGAAAACTTGCAGAAGACCGGCTCATTCAAGATTCGAGGGGCCTCGAATGCCATCCTCTCCCTGACAGAGCAGGAGGCGGCGCAAGGGATCGTCACGCAATCGAGCGGAAATCATGGCGCCGCCGTGGCTTGCGCGGCTGCCTGGCGAAGAGTGCCGGCATGGGTCGTCATGCCGAAAAATGCACCTGCTGTGAAAGCCAAGATCATCGAGGGGTACGGCGGAAAAATTGTTTTCTGCGAGCCGACGGTGACAGCCCGGAAGGCAACTTGCGTCCGTATCCAGGCAGAAACAGGCGCGCATCTAGTGCATCCCTACGACGACGACCGCGTCATCGCCGGACAAGCCACGGCTGCGAAGGAGCTGTTGGAAGAAGAAGGCGACTTCGATGCGGTGTTTGCACCGGTCAGCGGCGGAGGATTGCTCAGCGGAACGTGTCTTGGCGCTAAGGGAATTCGTACAGACGTGCGCGTGTTTGGCTGCGAGCCGGGGCGCGCCGACGACGCCTACCGGTCCTTGACCAGCGGGACGTTGCAATCGTTGGAGTCGAGCGACACAATTGCTGACGGCTTGCGCGCATCGCTGGCGCCACGGACGTTCGAGATCCTGCGGCGTCACGTGGAACGCATCCTGCTGGTCAGCGAGGAAGAGATCATTTCAGCCGCGCGGCTCGTCTGGGAGCGCATGAAAATCATCATTGAGCCATCGAGCGCCGTGGCGATCGCCCCACTGCTAAAGCCGGGTGGCGTGGCGTCCTTGAATCTGCCAAAACGAGCCGACGGAGGCGCTCCGAAGCTAGGCGTGATCTTCTCCGGCGGGAACGTGGACCTTTCCTCCCTGCTGTGGAAGTAACGCAAGTCGATAGCCCACCCGTAGCACCCTCCAGCCAACTCTGGACCTGTGCTAAATCCGTGCACTGTTTGTGTAAGGAACTGGGCACATTGTGCAAGGGGGCCCATCCTGAGGGAGGCTTTCCTAAAGAAACAACACGACTTAGCTTGCTGGAAGTTTGGATAACCGCATGCTCCCAAGAACAGTGGAAGGAATGGGTCTAAGGATGCCCGTGAATGGCCAAGAGAGCGTAGCGGAGGACCGGGCAGCAGTGCTTTTGGGACTCCCGATGGCGGAAATCCGGTGTATTTCGCGTATATGTGGCCTGGGACACATCGAAAATGGTGACCGAGGTGAGCAAGTGGTTTTCACCTACGACGAGCTGCAGAGACTCTGCCTGCTAGCCGCACAGTCTTCGAAGTAGTTGCCAAGCCTTTTAGAGAGCTTGCCTAGTCTCCTCCTCACTCCCCCCCCACCCCGGGTGCCTCCCCACAGACACCCGGGGCTTTCTTCTTCTGTGCCTTGAATTTCGAAATTGAGATTAACGAGGCGCGGTCTTAAGGTCCTAAGCTAGTACCGGACTTGCTCAGCCCAGGATTTTACTTCCTCCCCCACGGAGAACAGGGTTGTGGGAGACATGGCAAAACGGGCGTCTATCTAACTGACAGGCCTGACCTTCGAGTGGTATGGCGATCCAGGGACTTCGCGAAACCTCGAACGCACGTAAAGGTTCAGTGTAACGGTCCATTCCGAGCAGGGCCATTTAGGTGGCATGGACCAGCCCGTGGAAGAGCGTTCGAAGCGCGATTTCGTCATGAAAAATGATTATGTCCGAGTAAGTCACAGAAGCCAGGTGTACGAAGCAGGAAAACTACCTGAGCTAAAGACAATGGACTCGGAGTAAAAAGGCGGGGGCGGGATACTTACTCCCCTGGACAGCCGTACTGTACTCCTGGAGCTGCACGGTCAACGCGGCGAGTGATTCATGCCGTCGAATTCCATGGGCGGAACGACAACGGCATCAGGTGGCTAGCGGCCTTCGCCGGATGATGCGTTGCTGCTTCCGGCGTCAGACTCTTCTTTTTCCGAACCGGCGTTTGAATAGTCGTCGTAATGAACTTGGAGAAAAAAGGCGTAGCCAGACTGGAGCGGTTGATCAAGTTTTTCCGTCTGTTCGTCCACGAGCTTGCCATTCGACTTCACCTTCATTGCCAGCCGGTCTCCGGGGTTGGGCTTCTCCGCCTCGATTTCGATGTGGCCACCGACATGAGCGGGAACATCAATCATCCAAGAATGAGTGCCGGCAGCGATCTTTTCGTAGGTCTCGAGCGTCTGTTGCTCGCCCGCGGGTTTATCGTGCTGCGAAAAGCTGACGCACATGGTCGCCGCGGAGGTGCTTTCGACCTCGATCCTGAGGGTGTGGCCGCCGCTCCAGACCTTGTCAGGAATACGGCTTGAAGATTGCGTGTGCGAATCGTCGCGTTGAATGGTCCACCACGTCAATGTGATAGCTATGCCGACCACGGCGAGGCCTGCACGAATAGTTAGTTTTTTCATTTTCTGATCCCTCGCAAGAACAAGAGAGCTTTCTAATAGCGTAGGGAGAAATTCAGAGGGAGGAATGCGCGAGGCAATGGATTGTGACGTGTCGATAAAGCCGCAACGGACGCATGTCGTTAAGAAAAGCAGCAGCGAAAGCATGAAGGCGAGGCGCCTTCTACGAGCTCAAGGCAAGCCATGGTGGCCCTGCCACAAAGTACTATTTTTCCCTGAGCTTCAACTTGCCGCCGGCTTTGTTGTCCTCCAGGAACGTGCGAAGCTGCGGCGTTGCTTCAAGCAGCCGAATCCATTGTTCGTAGTACAGCGTGACAGGAAAGCGCCCGAGGCCGTAGACGCTGACGCCCCCTTTTTCGCCGACACGAAATTCTAGGGAGCCGGTGCGGCGTCCCCCTCCCTGTTTTTCCATTTCCGCGAGTTTCGCTTTGAGTTCTTCGTAAGTTGGCTCGGCCATGGCGTCTCCTATGGTGGATGGATTAGAAGCAGGATTATACAATGCGTTTCGATTTGGCGGTGTGCAGACTATACTCCGCCCGCGATTTCGCCTAAATGTGATGCATGCTTGAAGAACAAACCGGGATCGGCGATTGGATGAACCTCCCGCACAGCGCGACTGAGGTAGCGCTGTGGGCGGGCCTCCACGACGCGCAAATTGTGTCGATCCTGTCCAACCTGCTGGAGCGCACGGTTACTCTTCACCTAGAAAGCGATCACTTGCTGGAATTCCACAAACTGCCGCTGAATATGCAGTTTCTCCTGCGGCTGGAAGGGGTGCAATCGGCGCGAGTACTTCACTATGCGGTGTGGCCGGGAGAATTTTCGGTTCCCGCCGGCGCCGCTCGCGAAGAGGAGGCGCGGTTGATTGGCGAGTACCAATCCAAGTGACGTGAGGAATCGTTAAGTTGGAGCGAATTGGAGAGCGCGGTCACGACGGAATGCAAACAGGTGATTGATATCGCGGATGCAACGCTGGCTACATCGCCGGACGATTCCCTAGCGCTGCGAATCAGCGGGCTTCCCAACTCCTGTCCATCGCCTCTCGAAAGCGCGAGCCGCTCCGCCGGCAGAAATAGCTCACGGTATGACGTGTAATTCAGGGAATTGCAGGACTCCTCAAAATGGGAGAGGCGTACTGGGGAGCGTTCGAACGCCGGAAAAAAGAGGCTGGACGCTCGATCTGAAATCAGTGGTGAGCAATACTCCTCAACAAGGGACAAGAGCAGCGGCTGAAAAAGAGGAAAGATTAAGGGGACAATTCTCCCGATTTTTCCCCAACATAAAACCCGGGAACTTGCAGAAAGTTTCGCGACGCCACACCGATTGCAAATTCGACAAACTCTCGGTGACCCAGGCATCCCAACCCGGAAGGAATGCCATCCAATGGGTCCAAGTGTGGAGAGTCCAGAGGATTCCAGGGAATCCCAGGTCGAGAGAGAGAAGATCATGGTGAACCACCCAGCAAAATTGAGGAGCTTTGGTTCAATTTCGCGCGGAATGACGGCACTGGCATTCGCTGTCTGCCTCAGCACGGCCGCGTACGCGCAGGAGCAGCAATCCCAACAGCAGAGCGAACAACAGCAAGGGCAGGACAAGCCAAAGCCTAAGCCAACTTACGCCCCACAAGACGCGGACAAGCCGCCCTATTCGCAGGACCGGCCAGCACCAGCAGTGCCTGGCGGCCAAGTTCAACCCGTTCCCGGGACGCTGACTGTGCCTGCCGGGACGATCCTTCTCATCCGAATCAATGAATACCTTTCAAGCGACCGCAACCAGATTGGCGACCACTTCACGGCCGTGCTCGAGAATCCCATCGTGGTAAACGGCTGGGTGGTGGCGCGGCGAGGCCAGGTGCTAGTAGGGCAGGTTAAAGAGGCCCGGAAAGCCGGCAGAATCAAAGGTACCTCCGGATTGGGAGTCGAACTAACGGACATGACCGTGGTGGATGGCCGCCAAGCGCCGATTCTTACCGAGCTGTGGAAAGGCTCGGGTGGGACTTCGCACGGACAGGACGCGGCAACGATTGGCACCACCGCAGGGCTTGGCGCGTTGATCGGGGCGGCGGCAGATTGGGGCACGGGCGCTGCAATCGGCGCGGGAGCCGGCGCGACAGCGGGAATTGGCGCGGTGCTCCTAACGCGAGGCCGCCCCACGATACTCGAGCCGGAGGAACAATTGAGCTTCCGCCTGGTCGATCCCGTCAGGATTGACACGACGCAAAGCCAGCAGGCCTTCTTACCCGTCACGCAGCAGGACTTTGACGGTGGCAGACTAGAGCATAGGGGCCCACGCCCCGTAGCTGCAGTCTACCCCGGTCCGCTGTACTATCCGTGCGGTTACTACGGCCCCTGCTACGCCTATCCAGGTTTCGTGGGATTTTATGATGGCTGGGGCCGGAGCCCGGGTTACTATGGCCGGGGCGGTTTTCGTCACTGAGTCTTGTGAAATGACTTGAAACGAAAAACAGAAATGGCAAGAGCGGGCGTTCCAGAAAATCGGAACGCCCGCGGCGCTTCTGGTGGAATAAAAGTAGCACTGGAGCGGTTGGATTTGAGTAAAGGGATAGTTTCTGCGGATGTGGGCGCCGCGAATAGTCGAGGCACGGCGCCCACCAAATAAAAATGGGTAAAAGCATCCTGCCGAATCCTGGGTGCATCAGAATGGCGATGGTTAGGTGGATGGGTAATGCTCCGGTTTAGGAGCCGTGCGCTGAAGCAAGCTCCGCCGACAAGGTACTAGAGAGTCTTTTAATAGCCTGTGATACGCTTTATGCGTTCAACGGTGTGTCGTTTCCGGTCCAGACCCCAGTCCGCGGGAAGCCATTTGTGGAAGTTGTTCCTCTGTCCGAATGGTCACGCCTTCAGGCCGGATGCGTTGAGTTGAAATCGGATTCAAATCTGCAGCGCGGACGGGTTATGAAACTCCAATCTCTGATGCTTCGCAATTCCATTTTCGTTCTTACTTTAATTCTGGCGCTGGCGGCACTTCGCGCTGGCGCGCAAACCAAGCCGGATAGTGCGAGCGCTCAAGAGAAGCCCTTTAAGACCCAGCATGGATTCCGGCCATTGCCGCGTAACAATGCAGGCTTGGAGGAGGCTCAGGAAGGGCCCGAGTTTCTTCGCCACAGGCAAGATTGGTTTTTTAAGCCGCGTGCTTTTCCCCTGGGCTTCATTCCGCAGGGGGCGCGCGAACGCGCACTGCAGCAGAAGGCACAGATGTATCAGCGCGAAGGGCGTTTGAGCTTGTTTTCAGTGCCGGGCGGCTTCGTAGTGCCCCCTTTGGGCCCAACCTCGGCCTGGTTTTCTATAGGCCCACAGCCGACCAGCTCTTCCTTCTCTCCGCCCTTCACATCTGGCCGCGTAACGGCTCTTGCGGTAAACCCTAACAATTCAAATAACGTGTACCTCGGAGGCGCGGACGGTGGTCTTTGGGTAACGACCGACGGTGGTGGCACATGGAATCCACTAACGGACAATCCGCCGAATGCGGCGAACATTCCGACGATCGCAGTCGGCGCGATTGCGGTGGATCCGACAACGTGCGGAGCGGCACCGAGCGGAATCTGCACTACGGTTTACGTGGCCACGGGCGAAGACAATTTCGGCGGAGAAAACATTTATGGCGAAGGTGTTTTGAATTGCACCATCACGGCCGGCGCACCGCCCACGGCATCGTGCACGCAAGACACCACATTTCATACGCCGAGCCCCCTCGATCAAACTCGCGGAGGCCCGATGATTGGGGCGCTTGCAGTGAACCGATCGGCAGGGCGAAACAACATCTTGCTCGCGGGAGTTCGTGGGAGGGGATCAGCGATTGTGTCGGGTGTGTGGTGCTCTGCCGACAAGGGCTCCACATGGACGCGCGTGCTGCCAACTGCACTTACGAACGGTGCCGGCGATCCTGGGACGGATGTAGCTTTTGCAAGTGACGGCACGGCTTGGGTTGCGCTGGGTTTCATAGTCGCCAGCACCGGGAACGGCATCTACAAGTCGAGCGCTCCCGTCACGTCATGTACGATTGCGTGGAATCCGCAGACGCTTCCTACAGCTTTCACGGCGAACAACATCGGACGCATTACCCTAGCACTGGCCCCTTCCAGTGACGCAACGATTTACGCCGCGATTGCCGACGCAACGACTACCTCGACGAATCTGTTGGGCGTGGTTCGGTCCACCAATGCCAACGCGGCGACTCCGACGTGGACGCAACTTCCGGATCCTCTCGTAAGTGCGGCCCAGGGTTTTTGCACTGGTCAGTGCTTCTATGATATGGCGCTGGCTGTCGATACGGCGAATCCCGCAGTTGTTTACGCGGGTGGCTCAGGGCTTCATCCCATCATCCGAACCACAAACGGAACCACAACGGCGTCCTGGGCTGACGTGACAACCGCCGGCGGCTCAATCCCACACGTAGATACCCATGCTCTTAGCTTTGCCGGTGACGGAAGTAGGCTGTACGTCGGCAACGACGGCGGCGCTTGGGGCACCGCCGCACCGGCCGGAACCATCTCGTGGGTTAACCTGAATGGACCGACGGGGACTTCTACAGGAGCACTGAACCTGACGCAATTCTATCCGGGTGTATCGATCCATCCCTCGAATCCGGGATTTACGTTGGGAGGGACCCAGGATAACGGTATCCAAATAGATCTGGCGGCGAGCGTCCCACCACCATCCGCATCTCTGTTGTGGCAGGATGCGGGGCTGGGATGCGACGGCGGGTTCACGGTCATCGACCCAAGCGTGCCAAGTACAAGTTACGGCGAGTGCGAATACTTGCCGAGTGCTCTTTTGCTCATCGGGGTAACGACTGCCGGAGATGGGCTAATCGGAAACGGTTTCCTCGCGACCAGCGGAATCGACGGTGCCGACCGCGGAAGCTTTATTCCTCCTCTCGTCGTAGATAAGAGCAATTCGCAGACGCTCTATTTCGGGACTTGCCGAGTGTGGCAGACGAAGGATGGCGCGAACTCCTGGGTCGCCATCTCACCGGATGTAACCACGGCCGGCCACCCGGCGACGTGCCCCGAGCCGACCAGCGCGGGACAACCGAGTGCCGTCCTGGACGCTATTGCGGTGGCCCCCAGTGACTCGAACACCGTGTACGTAGGGAGCGATCAGGGCGAGGTGGAAGTAACCGCAAATGGAGGCACGGCCTGGAGCAGCATCGTCACGTCTACTCTGCCTTCGAGGGCCGTCACCGAGATCGTGGTGGACCCGTCGAGTAAGGACATCGCGTACGCCACATTCTCAGGATTCGGAACGTGCGCCACGTTCTGCTCAGGCCCAACCGGCCATGTCTTCAAAACCATGAACGGCACGGCTGGTGCAGCAACCACGTGGGTGGACATCAGCGGGACAACGGCGAAGCTCCCGGACATTCCGGTTAACGCCCTGGTGATTGATCCCGACGACGCGACTCACAACACGCTGTACGCTGGCACAGATATTGGAGCCTTTTTCACCACGGATGGTGGTCTGACTTGGTCGCCGCTGGGCGCTTTGAATTCGATGCCGAATGCGCAAATCCTTTCCCTGGGGCTTCATAACCCGTCGCGCACCCTGCGCGCGGCAACGCATGGGAGAGGGATGTGGGACATCAACCTTGGTGCTGGGCCAAATACGCCAGCCTTGCAGATCAGCAAACTTTCGCCTTTCTCGGCCAATGCTCCTGCCGGGGCGACCACGCTCACCGTCAATGGAACGGGTTTTACGGGCAGCTCGATGGTGATGTGGAATGCCAGCTCAAGGACAACCACGTTCGTGAGTTCCACGCAACTCACGTCAGCCATTACTGCTGCTGACTTGGCCTCGGGAGCCGTTGCACAGGTGAACGTGAACGACGGGGCCAGCACGAGCAATTCCTTGCCCTTCACCGTGCTTGGCCAGGCGCCGACGATTTCGAGCGTATCGCCAACCAGTGCGCCAGTGAATTCGCCAAATACCCAAATCACGGTAACGGGAACAAATTTGGGGGCAAACTCCAAAGTGATTCTGAACCCTGATACCGGCGGGACTGTAATCGCAACGACCTTCACGGATTCAACGCACCTTTCCGCGACAATACCCTCCACCTTCATGGCCAATTTTGGCAGCACAAACTCTGTGGGAGTTCAAAATCCCCCGCCAGGTGGTGCGACAACTCTTACGTCGGCGACCGTGACGTTGCCGACGTTTGTTGTCGTCGCTCCAGCGCCAGCGAACAATAACTTTGCGAGCGCGATGAGCATTGCTTCCACGACGTTCAACGATACCAAAGACAGCTCAGGCGCAACGACTGAGACAAACGATCCCACGCCGTCGTGCGTAACAGGGCGCTCGAACACGATCTGGTACAAAGTTGTGCCAACGGGGAGCGGGACCGCCAACATTGACACGATTGGTAGCAGCTACGATTCCGTACTTTCTGTCTGGTCCGGGGCGTCGCAAACGGCACTCACTGAGATTGGCTGCAACGACGACGTCAATCCCGGGATTGTGACTGTGTCCCAGTTGACGAATGTGAACCTAAATGCGGGTACGACTTACTACATTATGGTGAGTTCGTTTGGCCCGCCGCAACTGAATCCCATCGCTTTTGGTGGCAAGAGCGTCTTGAACTTCAGCTTCACAGGCACGATTGGCGGCGGAACCATGGGGACGTTCTCCATAACGGGTACGTCAGTGACAGCGATGGCGGGAGCCAGCGGCACCTCCGCGATTAATGCGGCTCCGGATGCAACATCGCCCGGTTTTACTGGAAACGTGAACGTCACCTGTCCAGCGGCGGGACTGCCCGCGGGCGTAACTTGTTCTCCGAGCCCATTGGTCATAACGGTACCCAGCGGCGGTGGTAGTGGCACGGGAAATTTGACAATCAGTGTGGCGGCGCCATCGACAACGCTCACGGCTTCGGAATCGCCTGTGGACCGCACCTACTATGCGGCGGGGACGATTCCTCCGAGCCAAGGCAAGGGGTGGTGGACGCTCAGCGCTGCCACCGGATTTGCGGCACTGTTCCTTCTCTTCCTGCCGGGACGGAAGCGGTATCGTGCGGCGCTGGGGCTTGGCCTTTTGTGCATGCTCAGCTTCGCGCTGGGTTGTAGCGGCTACAGCGGTGGTGGCGGAGGCGGGCCGGTCGCTACGACCACAAGAATAACCGTGAACAGCTCCAAGTTGGCCTCTAACGACCCGACTGGCTTCAAGTTCACCGTCAACGTAACGGCATCGGTGGGAGCGAACGGACAGGTGGAGCTCTTTGACGGAGCGACTACCTTGGGCGCAGCCGTGCCAGTTTCCAACGGAACGGCAATGATTACCTCGGCGGGTTTGGCGCCAGGCACGCACTCGATCGGCGCACACTATCTGGGCGATACATATACCCAGGCGTCCCAAAGCGGCACACTCAACGTGACCGTGACGGGCCAGACCACCTTTGTGCTCTCAGCGCAACCAGCGGCGTCCAACGGCACGCCGACTGTCAGCATCACCATCAATTAAGACCGCAAGTTTTAACGACCACGAGCGGCCCCGAATTTTCGGGGCCGCTCTTTTTATGATCGTCATTCCTCGCAACAATCATTTGGTCCACTCTGGTTCCTTGTTGCGTGCATCTACCGTGGCGTCCGCCCAGCGATTTTTCACCCTCGATTTGCTAAGTACTAAAGAAATATACTAGCTTTAAAGTGCTTTCTGCTATTCTTCCCCGGGTATAGCGATCAGACCCTCTCCTGCTCGTTTCCTCCCGTGCCGTCGTACACTCCTCTATTCCTCCCCTTTTTTCGTGCTTCCGTAAGCCATTTAAAATAAACACCTTATGAGAAACATGGGTGTTTTGCTTAACCAACGATCTGAAAGGATAGCTGTCCTTTTTGAAGCGAGTCGAACGATCTCTCCACACATGCGACGGGAAGATTCCCGCCCTACCAAAAAGGCTCTCTCCTCATTTGCGATAAAGCGTGTCCATCCTGAGCGACTTTCGGGTCGTCAGTTGATGTTCGGAGGGAAGAAGATATTCCAGAACTGAGGTGCGGGCGTCAGGAACTCGACGGGAACGAGTGAGCCTTCCTGATTCATCTGCGGCGAACGCACAACGTTGACCTCGACGCGTTGCTGCGTTTTCGGATTTTCCAGAGTGAACTTGGTGCCCTGGGCAAAACCCTCGGGAAGAATAATCATGCCACCGGTAGCGCTGACCGTATGCGTAAAACCCCGCATCGGCTCGGGCTTTTTGGCAATGTGGACGAGTACGGGCATGCGCAGGAGAACACGCTGAGCCCGGCGCCGCTCTTCGGCGGTAGGCTGCCGCGCGATTGCGGGGCGTACCGGGTGAGTGGGTGCAGGTTTTGTATTCGTTGCCGGCTTCACAGGTCCAGCCCCCAGAAATCCATTTCCGGGGCGACAAGTTCAACGCCGTATTCCCACCCGTCGGGGCGCTGGTTGCCCTTCCACACGATGATCGCGGCATTGCTGGAATCGGTAGCGAGATTATTGAGGGCCAGGCGGTGCTCGAGATTGAGCGACTGCGAGAGAACCACCATGCAGCCGTAAGGGTTGACGACCCGCGTATGCGCCTCGATACTGATGCGCTTCCCGGACTCGTCGTCCCATTCGAGGCGCACGGGTACGCGGGAGTTCATCCGGCGGCCACGGCGCTTCTCATGGTGCCGTGAGCCAAGGCGCTTGGTTTCACGCAGCTTTACCGACATTTTTGCCTCTACCAGGCCATGCTAGAGTTGAGGGCGAAAAGGGTCAATGGTACGAATACGGGTGGGAACGCGAAAGAGTAGCTGTCCGAAAGGACAGGTGAACACGCAGGAGCAGGACAGGCGGTGAAAAATCTGATCGTCAATGCGGATGACCTGGGGTGGACGGACGGCGTAAACCGCGGAATCGTCGAGGCGTTTCATCACGGGATTGTAACCAGCACCTCGCTGCTGGCCAACGGCGCTGCGTTTGCTGGGGGTGTGGAGGCCGCGCGGTCGGCGCCCGGGTTGGGCGTGGGAGTGCATTTGAACTTGAGCGATGGCCCGCCGGTGGCCGACCAGGAAAGTGTCACCAGTCTTCTGAATGACGTCGGCGAGTTCGCGGGCGGACCCGAGAGTTTGCTTCTGCGTCGCGCGCGGCGCGGGCTGTTGCTGGCGGAAGTGGAGAACGAGTGGGAAGCGCAGATTCAGAAAGTCCGCGATGCGGGAATCGCGGCGACGCACCTCGACGGGCATAAACATGTGCACATGTTACCGGGGCTGTTTGAGATTGCGCTGCGGCTTGCAAAGCGGCATGACGTTGGCGCGATTCGAGTTTCGTTGGAAGCGTCGAGTCTGCGCGCGGCCCTTTCTTCGGGCTCAAAACAGAATGCCGGCGTGGTTATGAAACAAGGCGTGCAGGCGCGCGGATTGAAACTACTGGCGCGCGATACGCGTGAGCAAGCCGAGAACGCTGGTATTTCCACGGCCGATTATTTTTGCGGAATTGCGCAAACCGGAGAGCTGACTCTCGAAGGCGTGGAGCAATTCCTTAAGAGTCTACCGGACGGCACGACGGAGTTGATGTGCCACCCGGGTTACTCGGATGCGGCGCTGGAGAAAACACGGACCCGGCTGCAGGATTCGCGGCAGACCGAACTGCAAATCCTGACGGACACCGGGATCCGAAATCTTGTCGCCTCACTGGGGATTCGCCTGATAGACTATGGCTTCGTTGCCCAGGAAGCTTAGAAAAGGACTTCGCTGAAAAGAATGGCAAGCGATTCGCCCATCCGGTATTCCATCGTCGTTCCGTTCTACAACGAACAGGAAAACATCCCACCTCTCTACATGAAGCTTACCGAAGTGATGGACGGGATCGGCGAGCTTTTCGAATTAGTGTTTGTGGATGACGGCAGCAAGGACGATTCGTTCAAGGTGCTCTCTGAAATCTATGAGCACGACCGGCGCGTGAACCTGGTGAGGTTGCGGCGGAATTTCGGGCAGACGCCGGCATTGAAAGCGGGTTTTGATTTTGCGCGGGGCGAGGTCATCATCTCTATGGACGGCGACCTGCAGCACGACCCCGAAGAGATTCCGCGCTTTCTGGAAAAGATTGCAGAGGGCTACGACCTGGTGAGCGGCTGGCGCCATCACCGGCGAGATCACTGGCTGATGCGGCAGCTTCCCAGCCGCATCGCGAACTGGATGATGGCAAAGCTATCGGGAATCGATCTGCACGATTTTGGGACCACGTTCAAAGCCTACCGCCGTGAGATCATTCAGGAAATTCAGCTCTATGGCGAGCTGCACCGGTTCATTCCGGCGCTGGCAAGTTCGACGGGTGCTAGGATCGCGGAAGTGCCCATCGAAAATCTCCATCGGAAGAGCGGAAGATCCAATTACGGAATCGGACGCACGATCCGTGTGTTCCTGGATTTGATCATCGTGAAATTCTTATTGGACTATTCGACGCGGCCGCTCCAGTTTTTCGGTTTGCTCGGGGTGGCCGGGGCGGGGCTGGGTTTCCTACTCGCGTGCTTCCTGGCCTACGAGAAGTTTTATTTTCACAAGGCCATCATGGCGGAACATGGGCCGCTAATGATGCTGGCGGTGGCGCTGTTCATCAGCGGCGTACAGTTCTTCTCCATGGGATTGCTTGGCGAGATCATCGCGCGCACCTACTACGAATCGCAGAACAAGCCGATCTATGCGTTGCGCGAAGTGAAGAGCCATCGCAAAGAGATGGGCGATTCGACCGAGTCACCGCGGCCTTCTGGCAATTCCGAACGATAGCGAACTCTCCACAACAAAATCTCTAAGAGTGGCGCGCGATCCGGCGGTATTTGCCGCGAAAGTAAAGCAGCGGCTCGCCCTCGTGTATTTCCGCGTCCTCCACTTCCCCGACAAAGATGGTGTGGTCACCGGCAATATGAGACTCGATGACCTTGCAGCTCAAGTGGAGGAGCGTATTCTCAAGGACCAGGATGCCGCTCGGCGTCCAACGATAGCGAATGGACAATCGCTCCTCGGCTTCTGTGCTTTGCTCGCCTTTGGCGAAATACTCGGAAATAGCCTCCTGCCCTGCTCTGAGGACACTAATACCAAAATGTTTTTTCTCCTCCAGCAGTGGAAGCATCTTCGCGTGCTGGTCGACACAAACGAGAATCAGCTTGGGGTTGAGTGAGACCGACGTGAACGAGTTGGCGGTCATGCCGTGGATCTTCCCGGGCTCGCGCTCGACGGTAACGACCGTCACTCCGGTGGTGAAATGGCCGAGGGCTTCGCGGAATTCGAATGACGAGAGTGAGGAGATTGGCATCGTGGAAGTTTTTGAAGATACCATACTGGGTGCGGGAAAAGCGAAGCAGCGGATTCGAATCGGGGAATGCGGCGGCGATTCGAATGAGCGGCGAGACTTGGAACGGGGTGAACATTCATGGCGCGAACGATCGCGATTCTGGGCGGAACGGGGGCGGAAGGCTCCGGGCTTGCGTTTCGCATGGCAAAGGCTGGCGAACACATCCTGATCGGATCCCGCGAGGCCGCGCGCGCGCAAGAGGCCGCAAGATTGTTGCGCGAGCGCATTGGGGACGGTGCCCTGATCGAAGGGCTGGACAATCCTTCTGCCGCGGCGGCGTGCGATCTCGCGGTGTTGACTGTTCCTTTCTCCGGCGTGGTGCCGCTGCTCAAGCAACTGAAGAGCATCTGGAAGCCGGGAACGATTGTGATCGATACGACCGTGCCGCTGGCGGCGACGGTTGGCGGTGCGGCGACGCGGGTGCTTGGGGTCTGGCAAGGTTCCGCGGCTGAACAGACGAAAGAGCTTTTGCCCCCAAGCGTGAGTCTTGCAGCGGCGTTCCAGAATCTTGGCGCTGAATCGCTTGCCGGAGATGAACCGGTAGATTGTGACGTTCTGGTGTGCAGTGACGATGAGAAAACCAAGCAGGTGGCTTCTGAGTTGGTCAGCAAGATTCCGGGGGCGCGGCCTTTAAATGGCGGAAGACTAGAAAACGCGCGCATCGTGGAATCACTGACGGCGCTTTTAATTGGATTGAATATGCGCTACAAAGTTCACGGCGCGGGGATTCGTTTTACCGGGCTTCCTTTGAAGTGAGTCTTCATCTCTCGCTGGTGCGTGGTGGGTCAGTTTCCGAGAAGCTAACTCATCAGGCGACGACTTCCATGAAAAGATGTTGTCGGTGTAAGGTTTCATCCACATTGCAACGGCAAATGCTGCGCCCAGGCCGCCCACACCGACTAAGAGATCGAGGCTGCCCAACCCTTTCATGCTAGCGCGGCTCGTTTTCCAATTGATGGCCGCGCGGGATCGCAAGGTCGCGAAGAGAATGCCGCCGGACAGTAGTAGTCCCAAAAGCACCCTCCAATCGTGAACGAAGATTAGCGTAACCGCCAAGCGAATCGCTACATATCCCCGTGCAACCAAGGACAAGATGAGACTTTCTTTGGCTAACAGAATGGCCCCCACGGCGCAAGCGGCTAACTCTTTCAAAGATTAGGGGACTCGACTTCCGGCACAAACATGAGAAACGCTGGAGTCATTTCATGAGTTAAATGACTTATACGGAAGAATGCGCCTCTGCGGAATGCGCATCCAATTGGACTTATAGCCCGCTGGCAATGACGGCAGCTTGTGTCCAGTTGGTTCGCACCGGTGCTGCGCCCTCACAAGGATAAGAGATTACGCGCGAGTTTGCGCTTTTGGGAGCATGTTTTCATTACCGTGGGAAGAATGACAACTTTCATACCCAGCGTGGAGATCGTGGAGGCTTGCGCCTGATCGGCTGGATCGATCACAAACGTGCCGGTGAAGTCGGCATAGAGTCTGGCGACGCCGAGGGCCGTCGGATCGTGGCCGAGGTGAAAGAGCATTTTGTCGGAGGGGCCCTTCAGGGATTTGCCGCCGACGATGGGACAGACGGCGAAAACTTTTTCTTGGTGAGCGCGAAGTTGATTGCGGATCTGCGGCACGGCGAGAATCGGACCGATGCTAATCAGGGGATTGCTGGGGCAAACGAGGATGCGGTCTGCTGCATGAATGGCTTTGAGGACGCCGGGGGCGGGATGCGCGGATTCCACGCCTGCGAAGCGGATGCCACGGACGACGGGTTCGGCGCGGCGCTTCACTAGATATTCTTGAAAATGCAGGGATCCTTCGTTCGAATCGATCAGCGTAGGGACGGGGTCATCAGTCATTGGGAGGATGCAAGATTTGACGCCGAGAGCGTTTCGAATAGAGTCGGCGGCCTGCGAGAGAGTCTTCCCGTCGGCGAGCATGGCGGTGCGATGGATGTGCGTGGCGAGGTCGCGGTCCCCGAGATTGAACCAATTGGGGCGGCCATAGACGGCAAGGCGTCTTAATGTATGAAAAGTCTCGCGGCGAAATCCCCAGCCTTTTGATACGTCCACAATTCCAGCGAGCGTGTAGGTGACGATGTCGAGGTCCGGGGAGATTTTCAGGCCGTGGAGGACGATGTCGTCGCCGGTGTTCACAATGATCGTCAACAAGCCTGGATCCATTACTTCGTAGAGACCGAGGAGGAGTTTTGAAGCGCCAACACCGCCGGCAAGCGCAGTGATCTTCAGTTTTGTCTTTGAGGGCATGGAGAACTCAGACGCGGGCGGCGTGGGCAGGGTCACGTGCGAATCCATCGGGACCGGCAACTTCTGCGATGCGATCGCGGACGCGGGGCGAGAGGAATTCGTGGCGATGTACGAATTCGGGATAGAGCGCCAGGCGTTCGCGCAAAACGAAGCCGCGGGACTCGGTTTCGGCCTGTAGCCGCGCGATCTGCGGCCAAGCCGCTTCGGGGTTGATGAAATCCTTGGTGACGGGGGAAATGCCCCCCCAATCGTTAATGCCCGCATCGAGCAGGCGGGGAAAGTCGTCATAACTCAAATTGGGCGGGGCCTGGGCGTTCATATGCGGGCCGAGGATCAGGCGGGCCATAGCGATGGTGCGAAGCATGTCTTCGAGTGACGGCTCGGGATGTGCAGCCATGGGGATTTCGGGCTTGGCGCGGAAATTCTGAATGATGACTTCCTGGATGTGACCGTAATTTTCATGGAGCGTTCGAATGGCGAGGAGAGAGTCGATGCGTTCTTCGATGGTTTCGCCGATGCCGATCAGGATGCCGGTAGTAAACGCGATGGAGAGCTTCCCCGCTTCTTCGATGGTGCGGAGGCGCAATGTGGGCACCTTGTCCGGGGCTTTGGCGTGTGGCAAGCCATCGCGCATTAGGCGCGGGCTGACATTTTCGAGCATCAGGCCGACGCTGACGTTCGAATCTTTCAGACGCACGAGGGCGTCGCGGTCCATGACCCCGGGATTGGCGTGGGGAAGCAGGCCGGTTTTTTCGAGGACGAGTTCACACATGGCGGCGAGATAGTCGAGAGTGCGTGAATGGCCCCGCCGTCGAAGGAATTCACGAGCTTCGGGGAAAATCTTTTCGGGTTGATCGCCGAGGCTGAAGAGAGCTTCCTTGCAGCCGGCTTGGCGGCCGCGTTCGGCGAGGGCGAGGACTTCGTCGGGAGTCATGAAATGGGCGCCGGGCTGGCCGGGGTCCTTGCGGAAGGTACAGTAGCTGCAATAATCGCGGCAGAGGGTGGTGAGCGGAATGAAGACTTTCTTTGAGAAGCTGACGACGGTCCCCTTCCCGCGGGCGCGGAGTTCCGCGGCTGCGCTTAGGAGTTCGGGCAAGGGCGCTTGCGTGGCAAGGAGGGCGGCTTTGCGTGTGACGGGATGAAGTGGAGTGAGCATCGGCGAACGAGCTGGGGGTACGAAAGGAATTTAACACAGAGGGCGCGGAGGACACAGAGAGCGCAGCGAAAAGACTGGCGGAGGCTGCTAGCGGAAGAGGTCTTCGGCGGCTGGGCGGATAACACTAGCGGCGGGTTCCGAGGAGGGCTTGTAACGATAGCCGCGAATGAGGATGACGGGGGAGCCTTCCGATTTGCCCATCAACAGGCCGGCAGCGGCGGCGAGCTCATCGGCAACAGCGAGTACTGTGGCAGTTAAGGACTTACCGTCGCGATCGCGCGTACCGCGCAAATCACGGAGGACTGGGACGCCGGATGCACCGATGGCAACATTTGTCAAGCCAAGGCGCCAGGGACGGCCGAAGGTGTCGCTGATGATGACGGCGACACGCTTGCCGGTGCGCTTACGCAGCGCGGCAGCGAGTTTTCTTGCGGATTGATCTGGATTCCGCGGAAGCAGAGTTACCACGTCGTTTTCAGGAACATTCGAATGATCCACTCCTGCATTGGCACAGACGAAGCCGTGGCGTGTTTCGGCGATCAGTACAGGATCACTGCGAACGATGCGCCGCGACTCCTGCAATACGACTTCAACGGCCCGAGGATCTTTTTTCAGCCGCGCGGCGACAGCGAGGGCATGCGGCGAAGGCTTCACGCGTGCGAGCTGAACGAGGGCACCTTCCGCCTTTGAGACAATTTTCTGGGCAATGACGAGAATGTCGCCGTCTTTGACGTGGATGGCCGCTCGTCGCGCGGCGCCGGTCACGATTTTGACGAGATCATTGCCGGGGCGAATCTCTGGAATGTCTGGAATTCGAAAGAGTTGCAACTCAGGAGCTGCAGTCGAGACAACAACGGATGAGGAGCGGGATTTAGATTGGTTCGCCATGAGCGCGGAAGAGGAATCTTACGCGACACGGCCAAAGCTTTCATCTGCAAAAGGCCTAGCCTCAAAAACCGAGGGTGGGGCACCCCTCCCCCGCGAGAAATCAAACGAGCCGCGAAGACGTTTCACCTGCAAAAAACGGAGGACGCGCGAAAGATGGAACGAGCGTTCGTTTCTCAGCGAACGTCCGCCCGAGGCGGCACTGGGCCGTAAGCGATGCCTAGCCGCGGTGGGGAGGCTTGTCGTCTTTCGGCGGCTTGCTGGATGGCTTGTCTTTCGGACGTTCCTGTTGCTTTTGGCGTTCCTGTTGCTGTTTTTGCTGTAGCTTCTGCTGCTGCTGGTCGTGTCTTTGTTCGAGCTGCTGGAGCTGCTGCTGTTGTTTCTGTTCAACTTGCAGCCTTCTGCTGTCTTCCGCATTCTTCTGCTGAACCTTCTGTTGCTCCTGGATCTGCTTCTGCTCGATGCTCTGGCGCTCCCGGTCCTGCTTCAAGCGGAGTTGTTCCAGTTGCTGCTGATGCTTCTGATCGAGCTGCGGGTTCACAGTCGGGCTCGGGCTGCCGTCGTTGGGCCTGGCGGTTGGCGGACGGTCGTTATACGACTTATTTCGGCCATTGTTTGCAGGTGGATTACCGGGTTGATTACCCTGCGCAGGTGGGCCGGCGTTGTTGTGAGCCGGAGGCTTGTTCGAATTGCTTTGCACATTGGACTGCGATTGTCCCGCGTTGTTGGGACTTGGCGGCCTATTCGAATTATTCTGAACGTTCGTCTGTTGCTGCCCCGCACGATTGCCGCTGTTGTTCTGTACCGAGCCGGGCCGGTTGGCCTGGATGCTTTGAGGCATGTCGGCATTGGCGGGTGGTGCGATCTTGATGTTCGCACGGGCCTGCTGCGCGTTCTCGGTCTGCACTTGACGCATCTGAGAGACGGCTGGCGGCCTGCCGCCATTGGCTTGAATGGCCTGCTGTTGCTTTACGAAGGATACGGGAGCAGGCGGCGGTAGCGTCTTGGCAACGACGGGGCGTTCCTGAAATCTCGCTGGAGGTCTTGCCGTACCCGCTGCGCCGGCGCCAAGTACGCTTCTTTGTTGCGGGGCAACCGTTGGCGTGGTCGGATTGACCTGCGCCGCGGCTACTTCGCGGTGATCGACCTTGATCATGTTTCGTCCGACAGGCTGCGCCGATGTGAAATTCTGCTGCGATGTGGCGGTTACTCCATTAGGCGCGGTCTGGTTCACGTACTTGACGTTAGTAACGTTTTTATTAACGATAACGTTGTTATAATAATTATTGACCACGGTGTTGTTCACGGTGGTATTGGAGACGTTCACGTTCGTAACGTATGTACGACTTACGTGATAGGAAGGCACGAAGACCTCACGGGGCCCAAGGGGAAACCAGGCCACGCCGACTCCGCCGCCTCCTCCGATTCCTATGCCAACGCTGAAGTGTGGTCCGCCAACCCAGGCGACAAGCGCCGGAGCGTAAACCGGACGCACATAGGCGACACCGACGACCGCGCGAGGCGCGCACGGCACCCAACCCCAAACGCCGGCGACCGTCACCCAGCGGCCGTAATGGAACGGCGCAAAGCCCCAAGGAGCATCATCTACCCAAGTCCAGCCCCAGGGCGAAATCCACACCCAGTGGCCATAGCGATAAGGCGCCCAACCGACAATGACGGTGTGGGGGAACCAAACAGTGCCGTACTCGGGCACTGGGCGCCAGCCTCCGTTGTCGTCGAGGTCTTCATAGCCAATCACATCGGAAGAGACGTAGCGCGAGGATTGCGAGCGATCTTCGCGGCGGTCGCGATCACCGCACCAGTGGTCGAAGTCGTCATCGTTGTCGCCAAATCTCTGAATGTCCGCGTCAAGTTGGTCGGTGCCGGTAAACGTGCCGGTTTCCCGAGGATGCATGGCATAAGCAGAGCCGCCACCGGTGACTTCGCCTTGGCCTTCGCGGACAACCACGAAAGTGGAATCGCCTGCTTCGTTGACGTTGATCTTGTAGTTGCCCGGACGAAGGATCGAGAAAGCAAGGTTAGGTGTATCGACTTCGAAAGATTCGTCCGGTTCGAGACGCCGCACGCGCACGTTAAGGGTGCCTTCGGTTAGCCGGATCTGCGCCATGCGATCATCCAGATTCAAAAACGAAAAACCAGTGTTGCCGGAAAGGCGAATCGCCGCGGAGCCGATGTGCAGCTCGGCGCGCGCGCCGTTGTCAGTCCAAAGCTTGTCGCCTGTAGTGATGGGCCGGTTGACGACCGCGGAAACCCAATCGTCGGTGCCTCCCGGATTAAACGAAACGGTGCCGTTAGCGTAGCTCAGTCGTGCCACGCGGCTTGGCGGATCGTCGTCATCATCGGCTGCGGCGTGTTGCGGCGCAAAGAGAGCTACCGCCAGCGCGACACTGAGAAGGGTCGCCAATTTGAGCACGTGTTTTCTCATTTCGAAATCTCTCCTGAACCACGAGCGGCGTCTTTTACTTTTCGCCGCATTTTCAAATCCCCTTGCACCAGGTATATGCTCCCTTTGGCACACTAACACTCCAATGGGGTGGTACACCTATCAGGCCCATTGTGCATGTCGAAACAGGAAACGCCTGATAGTTTGAACGTCATTTCATCTAACACATGGCAAGAGAAAGAGTTGTGGGCGACGTATTTCTGAGCCGCTTTGGCGAACTTCGAATCTGCTGGAAGGCCCTAGGACCAGTTGGCGAGCAAGAAAGCTGTCAAAGCATCAGCTCCAAACAGAAAGAGCGAAGATCCGGACGGACTCTTGTCAAAGAGATTAGTGCCGGCCGTGCGAAACGGAACCTCCGCCGCCATGCGGGCTTCCACCGCCACCACGGTTGCCGCCCCCACCCCCACCGCTATAGCCGTGGCTAGGCGCGGAGTAGGAGCGTGACGGAGCTGCATAGCTGCGGCTAGGTGCGGAGTAGGAGCGTGACGGTGCTGGATAGCTGCGGCTAGGTGCGGAGTAGGAGCGTGACGGTGCTGGATAGCTGCGGCTAGGCGCGGAGTAGGTCTGCGGCGATGAGTAAGATCGGGTCGGAGGCGGATTGTACGAGCGAGGCTGCGAGGATCCGCGGTTTCCGTAGGACGGCGTATTGCTGTATGTCCGCTGCGGTTCGTAAGAACGGCCGTTGTTGGAAGAGCTTGGGCGGTTGCCGTTGTATCTTGGCGCCGAAAGCCGTGAGCTCTGGCCGCTGACGGCTCCAGACTGCGAATCGCCGCGTGCCCATGGCGGCCGATTGCCTTGAGTGTCGTGGGCTGTTTGCGCCCGTGAGTTTTCCGGCCGATTCGAGCTTCCGAAACCTACTGGCGCGCGGCCGCGATCCGTTGTATTTCCCTGCGCTTCCCAGGTGCGTGGACTATTGCCCGTGCGCTGCGACGCGGTGTTGCCCATGGCAGCGGCTGATGTCCGGTTCGACTTCGTCATTGACGAAGGAGGCCGGCTCTGCGCTAGCTCCCGCTGCCGGGAAGTCATCGCGGACGTGTCGGGCACGTTTCGCGATGCCGTATTCGGTGCAACCCCATGCTGATTCATTGTGCGGTTCACTGGCTCATTGCCAACGCGACCCGAAGCCTGGCCAGTGCTATTGAGCGTGCGAACGTGCATCTGGGATGCACCTTGCGCCGGCGCCGTGCGCGCGACCACGGTGCGGTTCTGAACCGCCGCCGGCGGCGTGGCTGCATGCGATCTGACATTTACCGAGCCGAGTGAGCTGTGCTGCGTCGGCTTGATCCCAACCGAATTGGTCACTCGCGCGCCTCTCAACGAAGCTGCTGTGAGGTGCGTGGCTCCGCGGTTGATGGCCTGGCCGTTCATGAAGGCATTGCGATTCGCCACGGTCACTGCATTCACGTTGCGCGCATGGACGTAATTGATGTTGCGAGCGCTGGTGTTGAGAACGCTACGGTTGCGGATGAACGTGTTGTGGACGTTGATCCGCTCGATGAACTCGTGGCGGCAGCGAAACCACGGAAAGAACGGTTCGCCAAAGCCCAGCGGGAACCAGCCAACTCCAAACCCGAAACCGCCGCCAAAGAAGCCCACAAAAGCTGGCCCATAGATCGGGGCGTCAAAAATCGGTCCCGGGCACCAGCCCCACCTGCCGCCAAAATAGTTCCAGCGGCCGTAGTGGAACGGAGCAAAGCCCCACGGCGAATAGTCAACCCAGGTCCAGCCCCACGGGCCGACCCAGTTCCAGTAGCCATAGCTGTAAGGAGCCCATCCGGGCTCAACCGCTGCGGGATACCAAACGTGGCCGTATTCGGGCTCATCACGCCAGGTGCCGTAGTCGTCGAGGTCGTCGTAGCCGACCATGTCGCGCGATACGTAGTGCGCGGAGACCGAGTTATCTTCTTTGCGGTCGCGCTCAGCAGCCCAACGGTCGAGGCCGTCGGGGCCGGGAGCCTTTTCAATGATGTAGTCGATGTTGTCCGTGCCGGTGAATTCCCCGCGCTCACCGGAATGCACTTCATAGGTCTTGCCGCTGGCGGTAACTTCACCTTCGCCGCGAATCACCGTCACACGCGCCGAGTCGCCGTTTTCATTAACATCAATGCGAAATGCGCCAGCCTGCTTCACGGTGAAAGCCAGATTCGGAGCGTCAACCTCGTAGAGATCGCCTTCGCGAAGTTCACTGACGCGGAAGTTGATACTGCCTTCCGCAAGGCGCATCTGTGTGATGCCCTGGTCAAGATTTAGGAAAGACAGCGCTGTCATACTGCCGAGATGGATGGCGGCCGTGCCGGCTTGCAATTCAGCGCGCGAATCTTTGTCAACCCAGATTTTATCGCCGATGGTCATTGGACGATTTCTCGCGGCGCTGCCCCAATCGCCTTGCCCACCGGGCTGCAGGGAAACGGAACCATCAACATAGCTGATGCGCGCGACGCGCGTGGGTGGATCCTTTTCTTCATCCGCTCGCGCCTGCGGGGCTACAATACTCAAAAGTCCGGCCAAACACAGCAGCAGTCCCAGCCTGCTTTTACCGGTAAATGTCTTCATGACGAACCCTCTGTTCTCCGACCGGACCGCCAGCCTATTCGAGTTGACTCGGGCGAGTGTTCCGGCGGATGGGAGCGTAACACCTTCGGGCTCCCATAGGATAGAACACCACAATGGGAAAGAAGTTGCCCACCGGGTTGGCTCGGGTCCAAGCGCGAATACTGAGCCGGATTTAGCTCCGACATTTTGAGTAAGTTGTTTGATATCTGTATATTAGGCGCCAGATGCTGTCTGTCAGTACTAGCCCAGCGCAGAATAGAGGGCTTGCTTCCATCGCTTATTGTCGATGGTCCAGCAGACTTTGGCTTTCTTGCCCCGATCCAAAATCGCGGCCCAACCGGCTCGATTGCGATCGTTGCCCGCCACGTTAAGACGATCAACCACGGTCATGCCCAAAGTCAATTCGCTGGAGGTTTCCACGTCCACATAGTTCTCGGTTTGCTGCGTGACGATGGTGGGATCCAGCGCGATGGACATTGTCACGGGATCCGGCAAGGAAATTCCATGTTCACCGGTCTGCTCGAAATAGGCTTCTTGAGCGCGGCTGTTGCATTCAATGGCGAAGCGCGCCTGCGGCGTGCCCGAGCTCAGCACATATTTGATGTCGTCTGGGTTCAATGCGGCTTCACCGCGGCACAGGTGCCAACCCACCAGCTCCACTGGCAGTCCACTGTGCAGCACGATTCGCGCGGCTTCGGGGTCGCACCAGATGTTGTACTCGGCAGCGGGAGTCACGTTCCCCTCGCAACACGGCGCGCCGCCCATGACCACGCAGCGGCCGACCTTGGCGGCGATTTCTGGTTTCCGCTGTAAGGCCATAGCAACATTCGTAAGAGGTCCCAAGGTCACCAACACGAGGCCCGGGTTGGATTCGACCGTTGTAATGATCGCTTCCGCGGCGTGCTGTTTTTCGGGCGCCTTGCTGGGAGCCGCGTAGCCGTGGTCTCCCAGACCATCGTGGCCATGGAACCAGTGCGCACTCTTGTGCGCGCGATTCAGCGGTTTTTCCGCGCCCATGAAAACGGGAACGTCCGCACCGCAAAGTTCCACGGTGTAGAGAGCATTGCGTGTGGACTGCTGAACGGCAACGTTTCCGGCAACCGTGGTAATGGCAAGAACGTGCACCTGGGGAGAGCGACACGCCATGATCAAAGCCACGGCATCATCGGAAGCGGTATCGGTATCAATCAGGAAAAGAGGTTTCACGCGGCGTAGGATAGCAAACTCGGCGCGAGGCCGCGGTCAAAAATGATTTCGTTAGATGGGAAATTGAATCGTCTGTGCGGCGGTCAATCCTCTCGCCCACTAAAGGTGCTGGCCGTTTTCCGTCAATCTGGTACCCTACACCCCGAATCGTTCGAATCAGGGCCCGGTCGTATTCGAAATCCACCTTGCGGCGAAGATAGTTGGTGTTCGGGAGACGGGCAGGCCCTCGTGGCGCATCAGGAATTCGAGCAGAGCAAATTCCTTCGGGCTGAGATCGATAATGTGAATTTTACGGCGCACGGTGTGGCTAACTCGGTCGACTTCAAGATCTTTCTTTGAAGAGTTCTTGCACGGATTCATAGCCGACCATTCTTTGGAGGCACGGGTTCACCTGCAGGAATTGGTCTGTCATCGTCGCCGAACCCGTGAGGCGCTCCCTCCACCAAGGACCAGAAACTTGATTCCGCGCGCGACAATGCCCCTGCACCTTTTGTGCTCGGTAATGTCACGATTCACGATCACAAGTTTTTCCGGCTCGCCGTTTTCGTTGCGCATGACGCTTGCAACGGATTCCAGAACCATCCAATCGCCATTCTTGTGACGGAAACGATATTCCAGAATTGTTCTCGTCCCCGTCCGGCGGGCTTCCTTGGCAGCATTCTTGACCCCCCCACGGTCTTCGGGATGAATCTGCTCGAACTCGGATGACTCCTGAAATTCTTCAGGCGAATATCCCAGTATCTTCTGATAAGAGAGACTGTTGAAAATTTCTGCGGCCTTCCAAACCCACGACTGCGATGATGGGCGCCGCATTCTCGCTGATCAGATGAACGAGCTTTTCCCGTTCGATCCGTTGCCGGCGAATCCTGTGAATCTGCAGATGCTGATAGATAGTGTAGAGATCGAACAAGAAACGAGGGCCACGGACCGCTTGCGGAAGAACATATAGGGCGTGGAAATCCTGGGGCGATGACGAATTCGGGAGCAGAAAGGAAGCCAGCGCTATCGTGAGTAGCAATGTGATGATAGCTGCTGCCAGCCACAACCACACCATTCACGCGTTTTCGCCCCTGCGTCTTGAAAACTGCCCGACGTCTTGCCATGTTTCGGGTTCATAAACCGCAAGTACAGGGTGCCTCAGCTCGCGCCGGCGCCCCATTTTCCCCGCTTCGCGCAGGCAAGAGCATACTGGACTTCCCCCCGGACTCGAGATTCCCCTGCCCGTGGTTGATTCTTGCCAAACAGGGTCGAGAATAAACAGCGCGCGCCGTGAAAAGCAGGTGCAAGTCATGTGCCAAGTATGGCCTGTTGCGCGACCCAATTGGCTGTCGTCATCTGCCCGGCACTTGCTCTTTCTCAGTGCGTAGATTCTTTTGATACTTCGTGATTCGGGAGCGTACGAATCACACTCAGCAAGATTGGATTCTTTTGATGAATTCCGAAACGGTGCAATTCTTAAGGCCCCGAATCTGCAAGGGATACCAGATCGGGGCGAAGTCTTCGTTTTGAATTTGACCAAGGCAAATTGACTTCATAATGGATGGGAGTATGTTTGGAGAATAAGGATTTCCAGCCTGTGGGAGGATTTGATGAATCGTTGTCTCGCTACAATCTCGATGTCTGCTTTATCTGTGGGCATGCTGGTAGCAGGGTGCCAAAAGCCGGCTGACCAGCAATCCGGCCCGGACGCTAACTCTTCTCCATCCGTGGCAGAAGTTGCAAAGACCGCTGTGAAAAAGGCCATCGCGCCGAAACCCCTGGTCGTTCCTGCTGACACCGTGATCGCTGTCGTTTTGGATCAAACCATAAGTTCGAAAACCACTAAGTCTGGAGACAAATTCTCAGCGACCGTCGAATCTCCCGTTGAAGTCGAGGGAAAGGTGGCCATCCCGAAGGGCGCTCGCGCAGAGGGAGTCGTGAAGGATGCGAAAGCTGCGGGCCGATTCAAGGGCGGTGCCGTGCTGGCCCTCACGCTGACGAGTGTCACGGTCAACGGGAAGGATTATGAGATTCAAACCTCCGCTCCAACTATGTCCGGCAAAGGAAAAGGCAAACGCACAGCAACTATGGTGGGCGGTGGGGCAGCCGGCGGCGCTGCTATCGGGGCAATCGCTGGAGGCGGCAAGGGTGCTGCTATTGGTGCGTTGATAGGGGCTGCAGCGGGCACCGGTGGTGCGGGATTCACGGGCAATCGTGACATCACGTTAGCTGCCGAGACGGCGCTCGATTTCAAACTGCTTAAGCCCGTGGACATCAAACAAAAGTAGTAGGTGGCCTTCCTGGGTTCCCTGGTGGCTGGCGCTCGGCGCGATAGGATTCGCGATCACTGTCAGTCTTGTCGCCGGACTATGCCCCGCGGCGCGCGGGGCGCCTTAACCCTGTTAAAGCTCTCCGCTACGAGTGAATCCCGGTAACAACCCCGCAGGAAGGAAGGCCGACGGAGTCCTCCGCTAGTCAAAGTCGCGGTCGCGCGTGAACTCGTCACGTGGTCCAATCCGGTTGCGGTAGCCCAAGCCGCAGCTGTTTCGTATAAAATAGAGGTATGAGGAAATTCGAAGGATGACCATGGAGACTGCATACATCTGCGACGCCATTCGAACGCCATTCGGGCGGTACGGGGGAATGCTTGCGACGATTCGCGCCGATAATCTCGCCGGAATACCGATCAGAGCCCTGATTGCGCGCAACACAAGTGTCGAGTGGAGCGCGGTCGATGACGTCGTTTATGGCTGCGCCAATCAGGCCGGCGAAGACAACCGAAACGTTGCCAGGATGGCGCTCTTGCTTGCAGGCTTGTCGAAAGAAGTGCCGGGCACCACGGTAAATCGGCTTTGCGGCTCGAGTATGGACGCCGTCGCGACGGCTGCGCGTGCGATTAAATCCAACGAGGCCAATCTAGTTATTGCCGGGGGCGTCGAGAGCATGTCGCGAGCGCCTTTTGTGATCGGCAAAGCGGATAGTGCGTATTCGCGCTCGATAAAAATGGAAGACACAACGATCGGCTGGCGATTCATAAACTCCTGTATGAAAGCAACGTACGGTGTTGATTCCATGCCGGAGACCGGTGAGAACGTCGCCGAGGAATTTCATATCTCTCGCAAGGATCAGGACCTGTTCGCTCTCAGAAGCCAGCAGTGCGCGGCGGAGGCCATCCGCGGTGGCAGGATGAAACAGGAAATTGTGGCCGTGCCCATTCCACAAAAGAAGGGTGACCCGTTCCTGTTCTCGGAGGATGAAGCTCCCCGGCCGGACACAACGCTGGAGGCGCTTTCGAAACTGAAACCCGTGGTGAAACCGGATGGCACGATCACTGCTGGAAACGCTTCTGGCGTGAATGACGGAGCTTGTGCATTGTTGTTGGCCTCAGAGGGCGCGGTGAAACGGCACGGATTGACGCCAAGAGTCCGAGTCGTTGCTGCGGCGGCGGCGGGCGTCGCTCCACGAATCATGGGCATGGGTCCAGTTCCTGCGACACAAAAAGTTCTGGCGAAGGCAAAATTGTCGCTTGGGCAAATGGACCTCATGGAATTGAATGAAGCATTCGCGTCACAGACGCTAGCGGTCTTGCGTGAATTGGGAATTCCGGACGACGCGTCGCATGTGAATCCGAACGGCGGTGCGATTGCTCTCGGGCACCCCTTGGGTGCCAGCGGCGCGCGTCTTATAACCACGGCGCTCTATCAGCTTTTGCGAACTAATGGCAGGTATGCGCTCTGCACCATGTGCATCGGTGTGGGCCAAGGAATTGCGCTAATTCTCGAACGCGTCTAGTTGCAAGCCTCCTGGCCGCGGAACTCGGGCTCGGATTGCCAGATCTACCCTGGCACGGCACAGGGATCGCATCGCGGAAGTTGGTGTCACTCTGAGCTTATGCGCCGGAACAGTGGCAACGATTGCGCGCGACATTTCTTTGCACATGCAAACGGAAGTTGCAGAAATCTTTGAGCCGCCGGCGAGGGACGCGGGTTTTCAACCATGCCACACAAGCGCAATCCGGTGAGTTCCGCGGTGATGCGCAGGCCGCGATACGCGTTCCCGGACTCGTCAGCAGTTTGCCCACGGCAATGATGCAGCAGGACGAACGCGGGCTAGGCGGTTGCCACGCCGAGTGGGAGACTCGGACATCGCCCAATTGACGGCCGGGATTACCCATCACTTGGCCACGATAGCGCCGAACCTTGAAGTCGACGTGCAACGCACGCGAAAGAATCTCGACCTGACCCAAGGATTGATCTTCGCGGAAGCGCTCAGTATGACGCTTGACGAGAACATCGACAGGGCTCAAGCCCATGAAATCATCGAGGCGGCGTGTGCTCGAGGGCGCAAAGACAAGCGCGAGTTGCGAATGATTCTGAGCGCCGATCCGAAGGTCGGAGCACAGCTTACGACTGGCGATCTGGATTGTTTGTTCGATCCTCGCCACTATCTGGGAGCAGCGCAAGAATATATCTACGGAGTGGTCGCCGCGAGCCGGAGCAAAATTCCTCCAGGAGAAGAATAATTCGCATGCCCATCGTTAAGTTGGCAGAAGCCCGAATTCATTACGCCTTGGAAGGTCAGAGTGAAGCACCCGTGCTGGTGCTCTCGAATTCGCTTGGCACGAATTGTTCCATGTGGGACCCGCAAGTTCCCGCGGCTCGAAAGAAGCTCCGGATCTTGCGCTACGACACTAGGGGGCACGGACAATCGTCGGTCACACAGGGCCCCTACTCGATAGAGCTACTGGGGAAAGATGTCATTGCACTACTCGATGTATTGGACCTGGACCGCGTGCATTTTTGCGGGCTGTCCATGGGTGGAATGATTGGCATGTGGCTGGGAGTCAACGCATCCGAACGCCTCAATAGACTCATACTCTGTAACGCGGGCGCAAGGATCGGAGCTCCAGAAACTTGGAATGCCCGTATCGAGGCGGTTCGAAAAAACGGCATGAAATCGGTCGCTTCCGCTGTAGTCGAGCGATGGTTCTCGCCCGCTTTTCGCCAGAAGGCACTGGCAACAGTGTCAAGTACTCTGAAAATGCTCGAGGAAGCAAACCCAGAGGGATATGCGGCGTGTTGCGCCGCCGTTCGCGATTTCGATTTCCGCGAACAATTGGGCAGGATTCGCATACCGACGCTTGTGATTTCTGGAGCGCACGATCCGGCTACGCCCCCCGCCGACGGACGCTTTCTCGCACAACAGATTCCAGGTGCGCGCTATGTTGAACTTAACGCCGCGCACCTCTCCAATATCGAAGATCAAGACCGATTCAACATTGAAGTTGCCGCGTTTCTGCACTCCTCAGGGAAAAATCGCAAATGAATTCGCCGAAGCGTTTCAGGAGCTCATCACGCGCTACGCCGCCCCGGCCTTCCCGGTATTGGCGCTGCACAACAGCGCCACCAGCGCCTTACTAACGAGCCCCACCTTCTCACCTTGCTTCTTCCGGTTCGGGGGTGTCGTTTCTCCGACGCCTCTCCCCCTCGACGGAACCTCTTGCTGGGTAACCAACACCCCTGGCCAGCTATATGGCCGAATGTTGGACAGCTATATAGCACCATTTTTCTGTTGTCAGACATTAAATTGTGCTTTATACAGGTACACAGAAGAACGGACTATAGCAACGCTACATGCCGCTCTATAACACCCTGGGTGCAGGTACGAACGCCCGGCACTTTCGGGACCTGACGCAAGTGCGGAATGGAATATCGTTCTTACCTTGAGTCCAGGTTCCATTCCGGTGCCTGCCAGGCAGTCCCGGGCCAGTTCGAGGAAGAGAATGCCAGTCAAGAACCGCAACGGCTTGCCGGCCTACCAAAGGATTCAGAGCGCCATCCGCAAGCGCATCGATGCCGGACACTTGCATCCCGGCGACTCCGTTGCGTCCGAACGCGACCTCGCCAAGATCCATCAAGTCAGCCTGATGACCGCCCGCCACGCCCTTGCCTCTCTCGAACGCGAAGGAATCGTCGAGCGCCGCCGCGGCATCGGAACTTTTGTCGCCGCCCCAAAAATTCACTTTAATAAATTGATGAGCTATACCGAGCAGATGTCCAGCCGCAGCCTCACCGCCGGCTCCAAAGTGCTCTTCGCGAAAGTGCTCGACAACGAAAACGAAGCCGCCGCGCGACTCTCGCTTCCCCCCACCAGCAGCGTCCTCAAACTCGAGCGCTTGCGTCATGCCGCGGGCGAGCCCTTTGCGCTGGAAACGTGCTACCTCAGCGCCGCTGAATTCTCAGGGCTTTTGGACGCTCCCATCGGCCGGGAATCTCTTTTTGGAATCCTCGAACGCAACTACAAGATCGAGCTCGGCTATGCCGACGAAGAGATTGACGCTACCGCAGCCGACCCGAGAATCGCCGAGATCCTCTCCATCCCGCGCCGCGAACCACTGCTGCGCATTCGCCAGGTCATCTATTCCACCAAAGGCCTGGCGATCATGTATGTGCTCGGCTTCTATCGTTCGGACCGGCACAATCTCGTTATTCGCAGGTTCCGGTAAAGCGGACGAATCTCTTTGGCTGGCTCATAATTACTTCAAGAGACGGAAAAGCGCAGTTCAGAGAGGACGCAGCATGCTGGTTATTCTGAGACGCGACGACGAAGAAATCGGCCGCCAGGCGGCACAGCTCATCGCCAGTGCGGTGCGCAAGAAACCCGCATTGGCGCTCGGATTGGCAACCGGCGGCACCATGGTCGGCGTTTACAAACATCTCGTTGGTCTTCACAAACAGGGCTCTCTCGATTTCTCTCGCGTCACCACCTTTAACCTTGATGAATATCTCGGACTTCCCGCCGCACACCCTCGGAGCTTTCATCATTTCATGCGGGAGAACTTCTTCGCACATGTCAACGTGGATTCCCGTAACATCCACATTCCCGACGGAACCATCCACGGCAATTACGATCAGTACTGCACATCCTACGAAGCGGCAATCCGAAAGGCCGGAGGAATCGACCTTCAGCTTCTGGGCATCGGCCGCAACGGCCACATCGGGTTCAACGAACCGACTTCCAGCATCGGCTCCCGCACGCGCCTAAAGGTTTTGAGCCGGGAGACGATGGACGACAACTCCAAATTCTTCGCGCCTGGCGAGGAGAGCCCACGCTGCGCCATCACCATGGGCATCGGCACGATCTTGGAGGCGCGAAAAATTCTTTTGCTCGCCACCGGCGAGGCCAAGTCCGCTGCCGTGGCAAAGTCCATCGAAGGCCCGATCACGTCCGCAGTCTCGGCCTCCGCCCTTCAACTCCATGCCGACGTGACTTTCATCATCGACGATGCGGCGGCCTCGCAACTCAGCCAGCGCGACTACTATCACCGCGTCCTGGAAATGACCGCTCTGTTGACTCCAGATCGCCTTTCCTAACGCCGCATTCCCCCGGGCTCACGGCTTGATCGTGAGTACAATAACAGGTGAGATTTACTTTAGACTTGATGGCCAGACTTCTGCGAGTAGCGCGCTGAGTGCAAGAATGAGGCCGGCAATGCTATTCCCCATGTTCCTTAAACTTTCGGCGCGGCCGTGCCTGGTCGTCGGAGCGGGGACCATTGCTGAATCCAAAATCGCCAGCCTTCTGGAAGCAGGGGGGCGCGTGCGCGTGGTGGCGCTTGAAGCGACCGCGCAAGTGCGCTCCTGGGCGCAGTCAAACAGCATCGACTGGCATCAACGTCCTTTCCAAGCGGACGACCTTGAAGGAATGTTCTTGGTTGTCGCGGCCACATCGTCTGCGGAACTTCACGAGCGCATATTCGAAGAAGCGACGCGGCGGGGCGTGCTCTGCAATATCGTGGATGTTCCCCCTCTTTGCGATTTCTACTATCCCGCCGTTGTACAGCGCGGAGCGCTGCAGATCGCCATTTCGACCGCAGGAAAAAGCCCGGCCCTCGCTCAGCGCCTCAGAAAGCAACTCGAAGAACAGTTCGGCCTGGAATACGAAGAATGGCTCGCGCAGTTAGGTGAAGTTCGCGACAAGCTCCAATCCTCCAAGCTAGATCCTGCGGAACGGAAACGCCTGCTGCACGAGAACGCCAGCGAGGAAGCCTTCGAAACTTTCCGTCGAAATCGCCGCCAATCGAAACGCTCCGGTTGAGTTTTCCGTTTTTCCCACAAGTGAGCCACTTCCCGTCACCTACTATCAAAAATACCGATTCACAGAATTCATTCTTCCGCACCTTCATCGGTCGGCCGTAATGCTAGTGTTCTACCGTGGTATTAGCGGCTGGAGTTTGTTCGAACGGCCGCCGCTTGTGGAGCCGATGGCTTATGTCGGCGGATTCCATCCAGTGTAGGTGCGGCTATGAAAGGAAAAGTTTATCTTATGGGAGCTGGTCCAGGGGGTCCCGATCTCCTGACCGTCAAAGCGGTGCGGGCACTTCGAGCCGCCGAGGTCGTTTTACACGACGACTTGGTCTCACAGGAAATCCTTGACTTGGTCTCCGCCTCGGCGCAGGTGCGCAGTGTCCACAAGCTCGGCATGCAACCGGGCAGTCTCCAGCAAAGAATTTATTCCCTGCTTATCTCGGCAGCGCGGGAAGGACATCAGGTTGTGCGGCTTAGAGCGATTAACCTTCTTCCCTTCTCGCAGGCCGATGAAGAGACCGAAGCTCTCGCCCAAGCCGGGGTCGATTTCGAAGTGATTACTGGGGCGGCGTCGGCCATGGAAGCGGCCGCAGGGGCAAACTCCCGCTGACCGATCCGCGCAAATCTCTTCAAAACCAGTTTGCTTCAACCGGCCGAAGTAATGCCCTCCTTTTTCCGGTGAAGAAGTTCCCCGGCTCGCTCAGAAGTTTCCTTCACCAGAAAACCCATCTTCGGATGCGAGGGTTCGAGGTCGGGCCGGATTCCCCGCCGCTCCAATTCTTCTGAAGTAGTGGGGCCGATGGAAGCCACAATCGCCCGCTTCAGACCATTCCTCACCGGTTCTTCAAGCTTTATCTCCGCAGCAACTTGAAAGAGATGGATCGCCTGAACTGCAGTTGTAAAGAGCACGACATCGACAGCTCCTTCGGCAATCGCTGTTATGGCGGCCCGAAGCGGAGACAAATCGTGCGGTAGCGCCCATTGGTAGACCGGCACTCTTGTGACTTGCGCCCCTCGTTCCCTCAGTCCAGCCAACAAT